>Ga0105160_1000367_pt1 | contig 21828 bp, 21 predicted proteins | sample GXS110809BmetaG_FD_89591 | JGI IMG/M metagenome (GOLD analysis project Ga0105160, IMG submission 89591) | Hot spring microbial communities from Gongxiaoshe hot spring, China to study Microbial Dark Matter (Phase II) - GXS 110809B | ecosystem: Environmental > Aquatic > Thermal springs > Hot...
CACCCACCTCGCAGGCAGCACCATCAAATGAGAAAGGGCGACGTGTCGCGCGCACGGACTCAGGCAACTCGAGCACGAACGAAGATCGCGCCATTGCGAGCGTGGACTATACCCACTCACCCGCAGCACGCTTCACAGCAGATTAGGTTGGGTAGGCGACGTGTACGGAATGCCGAGGTGCTCATAGGCGCGCGGCGTGGCGCTACGCCCGCGCGCGCTGCGGTCAATGAAGCCCAATTGCATCAAGTAGGGCTCCACCACATCGGCGATGGTGTCGCTCTCCTCGCTGACGCTTGCGGCGAGCGTCTCCAGCCCAACAGGTCCGCCGCCGAATTTCTCGATGATCGCGCGCAGCACGCGGCGATCCAGCTCGTCTAGCCCGAGCGCATCAACGCCGAGCAGCGCAAGCGCTTCTTCAGCCAGAGGCGCAGTGATGCGCCCCTCGCCTTTCACCTGGGCGTAGTCACGCGCGCGTTTGAACAAACGCAGCGCCACGCGCGGCGTGCCACGTGCACGTTGCGCGATGATCTGCAACGCATCGAGATCGATGGGCGTTTCCAACAAGCGCGCCGCGCGCGCGACGATCTGCGCCAGCGCCTCGACGGGGTAGAAGTCCACGCGAAACACCGCGCCGAAGCGCGCGCGCAACGGCGCGCTGATCAGCGCCAAGCGGGTGGTGGCGCCCACCACCGTGATCGGCGGAAGCTTCAAGCGCACGCTGCGCGCCGCTGGCCCTTTGCCGATCACGATGTCCACCGCGTAGTCCTCCATGGCGGGGTAAAGGATCTCCTCGACGGCACGGTTGAGGCGGTGAATCTCGTCAATGAACAACACGTCGCGCGCGCGCAGGTTGGTGAGGATCGCGGCGAGGTCGCCAGGGCGTTCAATGGCAGGGCCGCTCGTCACGCGCACGTTAGCTTGCATTTCGTTACCGATGATGTGCGAGAGCGTGGTCTTGCCCAAGCCGGGCGGGCCGTAGAACAACACGTGGTCGAGCGCCTCGCCACGGGCGCGCGCCGCTTGGATCATCAGGCGCAGGTTGTCGCGGATTTGATCCTGACCGATCAGCTCGTCCAGCGTGCGCGGGCGCAGCGCGCGGTCAAGCGCGCCGTCATCTTCTGGGCGCAGCCGACCGGAAACCAAACGCTCAACAGGCTCGTCAGCCATGCGTGCACTTCGATTATCCACCACCTCAACGCTCACGCGCTCAAGCCTTTCTTCGCAGCAAAACACCCGTTGTATGATGGGCACCAAGCGAAGCATCTCAGCCTGCTTGAGCGGTTCGATGTATCCCGAGAGCGAAATCCTTTTCCCAGCGCGTTCGATCCCAGAGCTGCGCGAGGCGCGACCAGGACAAGCCTGGCGTGATCTGATCGAACACCTCGCTCAGCAACCCGAGACCAGCGAAGACGTGCTCGCCTTTTCGCTCATGATGATCCGCCTTGGCAATTGTCTGACTTGTGACCTGGATAGCTACCGCGCCAGCCTTGGGTGTACGCGCTGTGCCCAGCGCACGTTGCAAGGATTTCGCGGCAGCAATGAGGAGTTATTCAAACGCCTCGACGAAGCCCGTCGCGCAGTGCGCCAATTTCTCGACAATCACCACAACGAGCCATGAGTCGCGTTCGACTCCCCCACCCTTCTGCTCACGCCAACAACGTCGCGCAATTGCGCGCGCAACTGCCCGATGATTACGGCGAGCTCGCCATGCGCGCCGACATCACTGTGCGCGAACTTACGCGCTCGCTGCCGCGCACGGCATATCTCTACAACGCGCTGCTCAACGACCCTCGCGTAGATGCGCACTGGAACCTCTCCAACTACACCACGGTCGGCAAACTGAATTACAACGACCATGGGCCGATCCACGCGCGCGTCACAGCAGCGTATGCCATGCAAATCATGCAGCTCCTTGCGGAAGCAAACACGCCTTTCGACGTGGTGAACTCAGGCGTTGGCGATCTCGACGATGCGCACGCGGTGGTGCTTTGTGGCGTCATGTTGCACGACATCGGCAACGCCACTCACCGCGTCGGGCATGAGTTGATGGGCGTGATCTTGGCGCAGCCAATCCTCAACGATTTGCTCGCGCAAGTTTATGACGATCCCGAGCAGCGCACGCTGATCCAAGATTTCATCCTCTCCGCCATTCAGTGCCACGACATGGCGCCGCCGCCGTTGTTCATGGAAGGGGCTGTGGTTGCCGTTGCAGACGGTTGCGATATGACCAAAGGGCGCGCGCGCATGCCCTTCGACCTTGGCAAATTGGACATTCACGCTGTTTCAGCGCTCGCCATTGAGGAAGTCAACATTCGCCGCTGCCCGCTGCCCGAAGTCCCTGTTGAGATAGAAGTGCTGATGAGCAACTCAGCGGGCATTTTCCAAGTTGAGGAGACGCTCATCAAGAAAATCAACGCCACGCCGCTGCGCCACTACGTGACGGTGCACATCTGCTCCGTCAACCCCGAGCAGCCATTTGAGAAACGCATCGTGAGCAACGCCATGCTCCAAAACGGGCGCTTGCGGCCTGCCTAAAAAGCATCTGCCCGAGGCGACTGCTCGGGCAGGCTTGTGTTTGGGCTTTTAGCGCCGCTCCTAGTCCACAGCCAAGCTGCGGAGAAAAGCGCTCAAGCGATCTACCTCCGCCTTGTGCAAGTCAGCAGGCAGGCTCAGCTTCACCACCAATGAGGGGCGCAGCGGGAACGGATACTCGACCATGCGCACCTCGCCGTTCATTGTGGGGGCTGTAGCGCGCGCAGTTGCTGCGGCTGGGCGCGCTTTCTTCGCAGTGGCTGCCGCAGGCTTGCTCTTCGGCGGGCGACCACGACGAATTTCAGGCCGCCAACCCTCGGGATCGTTGAGATAACCGAGGAACATGCTCACTACACGGCGGAAGCGACGCTGGTATTCCTCGAGGCTGTTTTTCCCGTAACTGTCGGCCTTCTCCTGCGCGAACCGCGTGAGCAGCTCATCCACGTTGAGCTGCTTCACGTCCACTTGTTCCCACCCAGGTTCAACTTCCGCAACGCGACGCACCGAGCTAACAAGCTGCGCCGCGAGGTTGGGGTTGATCTTATTCTCTTTGCCGAGTTTCTCGATGAAGGCTACCATATCAGCCATTGTGCTCGTCATGGCACTTTCCTCCAAGCTCGATTTGGATTTCTAGCATCATACTCCGTTTTTGACGATCCGCAAAGGAAAAAATGCAAATTCACATTTGCGCCTCGCCTGCGAGCGTGCGCGGCAAAGCAACGTGAAACGTTGAACCGTGAACGCCATCGCTCTCCACCCAAATGCGGCCGCCGTGGGCTTCAACAATGATGCGCGTGAGATACAACCCCAAGCCCGTCCCAGGTGCTCCGCGCCTGGCAGCGTTTTCGCCGCGGTAGAAACGCTCGAAGATGCGTGCCTGCTCCTCTGGAGGAATGCCTGGTCCTTCGTCGCGGACGCTGATCACCACCTCGTTGGGCGTTGCGTGCGCGCTCACGTAAACGCAGCTGCCGACAGGCGAATACTTTACGGCGTTGGAAATCAAGTTGTTGAGCACCTGCGTGATGCGCGCTTCGTCGGCATATACGAGCGGCAAATCGGGGGCAAGCTGCACCGAAAATTGATGCGTCGGTGCGTGCGTTTGAAACTTCTGCACCACGCGTGGGATCAGCTCCGCGAGATCAAGCTCCACCGGCGCGATGCGAAAGCGCCCAGCTTGCGCGCGCGAGGCGTCTAGCAGGTTGTCAATCAGTTCGCCCAGCCGGTCGGCCTCCTCTTCGATGACCTTAAGGCTTTCGCGCAATGTTTGCTCGCTCCATTGCGCGTCTGTGCGCAGCAGCGTGCTGGCGTAGCCTTTGATTAACGCCACTGGGGTCTTTAACTCGTGCGAAACCGCCGCAACGAAGGTCGCCTTCATCTCCTCCGCAAGGCGAAAGCGGGTAAGGTCGTGCACGCCGACGATGATGTTGACCAATTTGCCGTGCACATTAAACAGCGCGGTGAACGCCATTTCAACGCTCAACGTGCTGCCGTCGGCGCGACGTAGGTCGCCTTCCACCCGAACGGCGGGGGCGTCGCTCACGAGCGGCCACCCACCAGCCTCTGCTTCGGCAAGCGTCATGCCGCTGCGTTTGTTCACCAACACAGCGATCTCTTCAAAGCGTTTGCCCAATGCCTGCTCTGCTGGGACACCAAGCATGCGCGAGAGGGCACGGTTGAACATCTGGATGTAATGCGCGTTGTCCAAAATGGCAATGCCATCGGCGCTGAACTCCAAAATGGCATCGAGACGGCGCTTTTCGTGCATCAACTGCTCGTAAAGGCGCGCGTTGTTCACTGCAATTGCAGCTTGGTCTGCAAAGCTGCGCAGGAGCTGATACTCGTTTGCGCCGAAATTCACGCCGCGCGTGCGAAAGGCGTAGATTGCGCCGAGGAACTCATCCTTGCCCAAAATCAGCGGCATGGCAATCACTTGCCAGCGACCCAAACCGAAGCTAAACGCCAATTCAACCAACTGCCGCTCAAGCTCTCGGACCGCGCGCTTGAGGTCTCCCTTCATCGGCGGCAGCGCCTTGATCTGCTCCAAAAGTGGCTCGGCGATGCCGTAGGCTTGACGCACACGGTACACCCCATCCTCTTCGACCAACGCAATCAACGCCGCGTGGCTATCTAGCAAATCAGTGGTTTGACGCAGGATCAGCCCCAATACTTCGTTGAGGTTGAGGCGAGAGGTCAGCGCGCGCACGATTTGCAACAAGTAATCGCGCTGGCGCACGCGGTAATCGGCAAGCATGGTGCGATTATGCTAACACCAAAATGCTGCAGATCGCCAAGCGCTTATCACGCCGCTGCGACCCTATAATGTGCGCGATGGGTACGCTTGTGTTTGCTGCAAAGGTCGAGGACGTAAAAGAAGGCGAGATTTTGCCGTTGATCCTCCAAGAGACACCGATTGCGTTGACGCGCGTCAACGGCGAAGTGCGCGCGTTTGGTGATATTTGCACCCACGACGACGGGCCGCTCGCAGAGGGATACATCGAGGATCGCTGCGTGGTGTGCCCACGTCATGGCGCGAAGTTTGACCTTGAGACGGGCAAGCCTACGTTTCCCGCCGTCAAGCCGATCCCGATTTACCGCGTCGTCATTCAGGGCGACGAGGTTTGGATCGAGATGCCCGAGGCAAGCCTGCTTTAGGGGATTTGCGCATACACCAGCGGCAACCAAAAGCGCCTCGCCTCAAGGAACGTGTGCGCGCTGCGACCAGGCACCGGCGCCGGCAGATCAGCAAATTGCACCCACAGCGGGGCATTGCTCACCCAACCGCTCTGCATGGTTTGCACGGCATAGCTGAGCGTGATCACCGCGTTGGGCGCTAACGCGCCGAGCGACCACACCGCCGATTGCCCGACCTGCGCCGCAGGGGGATCGCTAGCGAGCAGCATTGCACCCGTGGGCAACGTCGCCGTGACCAGCGCGCCTGCGCGCGTGAACGGAGCGACGTTGGTCAAAACGACCGTGTAGGTGATCGGCGCACCCGCTGGCGCGAGGGACGGCGCCTCGCTGCGCAACGCGCGGGTATAGCTCACCGCCATCAGCGCATCCACCAAGCCATAGCCGAAGGTGTTGTTGGGCACTTGTGTGCCCGGCACGCCGCCGCACGTCTGCACTGTTGTGGTTAGCGGGCGGGCTGTAGCACGCAACAACTGCTCCGTGCCCTCTACGTTACCGCGCAGCCATGGCGCTGCGCTCCACACCAGCGCGGCAACACCTGCGACGTGCGGCGTCGCCATGCTGGTGCCGCTGAGCGACATCTGCGCGCTCTCGCCCGTGTGCCAAGCCGAAAGCACCCCGACTCCAGGCGCGACCACATCGGGCTTGATGCGCCCTGTAAGCGTCGAAGGACCACGACTGCTGAAACTGGCGATGATGTCGGCGCTGGTTGTCGCGCCAATGCTGAAAGCTTGGTCGAGCGTGGCGGGCGCGAGGTTGACACTGCCACAGCCTTGCCCACCGCTGTTGCCTGCTGCGGCAATCACCATGATGCCTGCCGCGCGCAACGCTTGCGTGGGGGTCACTAGCGCGGTAGGCACGTCGCATCCTTCTTCGCCATAGCCCGGATCGCACGCCCACGAGTTGCTGGTGATGTCGGCTGCCAGGTCTGGGTTAGGGTTATTGCCGTTGCGGTCGGTCGGCGCGAGCGCGAACTGGAAACATGCGGTGTAACGCGCCACGCTGCCAACGCCTGCCGCGCCCGCCATGTTGCGGCAAGCGATCCACTTCGCCTCAGGCGCAACGCCGATGCCGCCGACGCCGTTGGATGTGCCGACGGTGTGCGTGCCGTGCCCGGTGAGGTCGGTCGGCTCGTCCGCAGGAAGCTGCCCTGCCTCAGGCGCGGCGTCAAACCAGTGGTAATCGTGCACGGCGGTTGTGCCGTTCCAGCCGCGGTAGTTCGGCTTGAGCCAAGTGTGCGCCCAGTACACGCCCGTGTCGAGATTGGCGATCACGATGCCCTGACCGCGGTAGCCGAGCGCCCACACCTCGGGTGCACGCACACGCTGCACGCCCCAGGTTGGGGTGTTGGTCACGCTAGGGCGCGCCATTGCCCGTGGCGTTGCGAGCACCCCTTTCACGGGCACATCAAGGTCCAAGCGCGCCACATCTGCGCGCTGCGCCAGCCACTGCACATCCGCAAGCGTGGCGCGGCGCACGAGAAGCTGATTGCTCACCCACAACACCTCGAACTGCAAGCCGCGCGCGCGCAAGGCGGCGCGCAATGCCGCTTGGCTTTGTTCCGCATGGCGCATCAGCGTTTCAACGACGAAGCGCGTGCGCGCAGGCTTATCAGGCAGATGCACCGCGCGCGAGAGGTCCGGATACCCCTGCGCCGTGACAAGCACATCGCGCGGCGCTTGTTGCACCGCGCGCCAAAGTTGGGGGCTGACCTTCTTCGGTGCCTGTGCGTGTGCGCTCGGCAGCCCAACCCCAGCACACACCCACACGAGCGCAACCACCACCGTCCTCAGCCAACGACTAGACACAGCAACGCAATGATAGAACACAACCCCTCACGTTACAATCGCAGCATGTTTGATCCCCGCTTCGACAAGATGGCGCAGGTGATCGTGCACTACTCGCTTGAAGTCAAACCCGGTCAGTGTGTGTATGTCTGGAGCCAATCCATCGCTGCGCCGTTGATGCTAGCGATTTACCGCGAGGTGCTCAAGGCAGGCGGACATGCGTTCTTGCGCGCCGACCTGCCCGGCGCGCAGGAGATCTTCTACGAGTACGCGCAAGAGGCACAGCTCGACTTCGTCTCGCCTGTGGACCGCATTTCAGTCGAGGAGGGCTACTTCGATGCCTACGTGCGCATTGGCGCGGAGACCAACACGCGCCGCCTCTCCAACGTGGACCCCGCCAAGGTGCAACGCCACCAAAAAGCGCTCAGCCCGATCCTGAAGCGCCGACTCGAGCGCAGCGCCGCCGGCACTTACAACTGGTGCGTCACACAGTTCCCAACCGAAGCCTACGCCATGGAAGCCGACATGAGCCTCGCTGAGTATGCTGAGTTCCTGTTCAACGCCTGCTTGGTCAACGATCCCGATCCAGTTGCGCGTTGGCGCGAGGTGGGCGAGCGGCAGCAGCGCTACATTGACTTCTTGAAGGACAAGCACACGCTGCGCCTGCAAGGTCCCGACGTGGACCTCACTGTGCGCATCAGCGGGCGCACGTGGAAAAACAGCCAAGGCAAGCGCAACTTCCCCGATGGCGAGATCTTCACTGGTCCACACGAGGACTCGGTGAATGGTTGGGTGCGCTTCAGTTACCCAGCGATTTACCAGGGGCGCGAAGTGAGCGGCGTTCAGCTTTGGTTCGAGAATGGGCGCGTGGTGAAAGCACACGCCGAGAAGAACGAAGCGTTCTTGCACCAAGTGCTCAATACCGACCCCGGCGCGCGCTACGTCGGCGAGTTCGCCATCGGCACCAACTACAACATCACGCGCTTCTCGCGCAACATCCTGTTCGACGAGAAGATCGGCGGCACGTTCCACCTCGCGCTCGGCGCTGGCTACCCCGACACAGGTTCGGTGAACCAAAGCGCAGTGCATTGGGACTTAATCGCCAGCGCGCACGAAGCCGAGATCAGCGCAGACGGCGAGGTGTTTTACCGCAATGGGCACTTCTTGATCTGAATCGCTCAGCTCATCGCAGCACCTATGAACGACGTGCTTGGGCTTGTGTTCTTGTTTTTGGCTGCGGTGATCGGCGGCGCGATCAACGCCGTCGCAGGCGGTGGCACGTTGATCGCATTCCCCGCCTTGGTGGTGTTCGGCGTGGATCGCATCGTGGCGAACGCCACCAACACCGCTGCGCTGTGGCCTGGGACGATCGGCAGCGTGTGGGCCTATCGGCGCGACCTCAAGCCATTGGTGCGCCTGCTGGTGTTGCTCTTCGTGCCGAGCCTGGGCGGCGGGCTGCTCGGTGCGTTGCTGCTCACGCGCACGCCACCAGCGCTGTTTGGGCGGATCGTGCCGCTGCTCGTGCTGTTCGCCACGGCGATCTTCGCCGCGCGCGACTTCTTCAACCGCCTCGCTGCGCGCAGCATCGAAGCCATGCGCCGCGCTGATGAAGGTCACGTCTCGCTTGGCGCGCGCGTGTGGGGCATCTTGTTCCAACTCTTCGTCGCAACCTATGGCGGCTACTTTGGCGCCGGCATCGGCATCCTCATGCTTGCCTCGTTGAGCGTGATGGGCCTGCAAGACATCCACCGCATGAACGCGCTGAAGACCGCGCTGGCGTTCGTGATCAACGGCATTGCGCTGCTGTTCTTCGCGCTGAGCGGCATTGTGCATTGGCCGCTCGCTGTGTTGATGGGCCTAGGCGGCTTGCTTGGCGGCTACGCGGGTGCGCGCTTGGCGAAGCGCGTCGCGCAGCATCACTTGCGCGCGTTCGTGATCGTGATGGGGCTAGCAGCCTCGGCTTATCTCTTCGTGCGAGCGCTGTGAGATGAAAGATTGGCTCTCGTTACTGCGCGCGGCGCGGCTCGAGCCGTTTGGCAGCAGCCAAGCAAACCCGCTTGTTCGCGCCGTCGTCGCTGATTCGCGCAAGGTGACGCCTGGGGCTGTGTTCGTCGCGTATCGCGGCGTCGCGCGCGATGGTCACGCCTACATCGCAGACGCCCTTCAGCGCGGCGCCGCAGCGATCGTCGCCGAAGACGTTGACCAACTTGCTGCGCTCCGCGCCCGCGGCGTGCCCTGCGCGCTCACCGCGAACGGGCGCGAAGCGTTCGCCTGGCTGTGCAGCGCGTGGCACGATTTTCCCTCGCGCGCAATGACCGTGATCGGCGTCACGGGCACCGACGGCAAAACCACCACCACGAATTTGATCTACAGCATCTTGCGCGCCGCTGGGCTGCGCACCGGGATGATCAGCACGGTGAACGCGGTGATCGGCGAGCAGACGCTGGACACTGGCTTGCACACCACCACGCCCGACGCCGACGAAGTGCAACACTATCTCGCGCAAATGCGCGACGCAGGCATGACGCACGCCGTGCTTGAGATCACCTCACACGGCTTGGCACAACACCGCGTGGACGGCACCCAGTTCGATGTGGCGGTGATCACCAACATCACGCACGATCACCTAGACCTGCACGGCTCGCGCGAAGCCTACCGTGCGGCAAAAGCGCGCCTGTTCGAGATGGCGCCAGTACACGTGCTCAACGTGGATGATGATTTTTCGTTTAACCACCTGGTCAAGCTGCCCGCCCAACGGCGCATCTTCTACTCGCGCGAGACGCAGCCCAACGGTCGCTACACGGATTGGTGGCTTTACCCGCCTCGCGTGGATCACGCTCAGGGACGCATCGAGGCGGTGGCGTTTCGCCACGCAGGCGCGCAGGTGCCGCTCACGCTGCGCACCACGCTCATCGGCGATTACAACGTCTCGAACATCCTCGCCGCAGCAGGTGCTGCCTTCGCCCTTGAGATTCCCGTAGCAGCTATTGCAGAAGGCGTTGCAGCCGTGCGCGGCATCCCAGGGCGCATGGAGCGCATTGACGAAGGACAAGACTACCTCGCCATCGTGGACTTCGCGCACACGCCCAACGCGCTGGAGCAATGCCTGCTCACGTTGCGCCCGCTCACACCTGGGCGGCTGATCGTGGTCTTCGGTTGCGCAGGTGAGCGCGATGTGCAGAAGCGTTTCTTGATGGGGCGCACGGCAGCCGAGCTAGCCGACGTGGCGATCTTCACAGCCGAGGACCCACGGCGCGAGCCGATCGAGGCGATCTTCGCTGAGATGCAGCGCGGCGTTGCCGCTGGGACACCCAAACGCGCCGAGGTGATCGAGATCGCTGACCGCGGCGCGGCGATCCTAGCGGCATGTCAAATGGCGCGCGCTGGCGACACCGTGGTCGCCTGTGGCAAGGGGCACGAACAATCGTTGTGCTTCGGCACAACGGAATACGCCTGGGATGACCGCGCGGCGATGCGCCTCGCCATTCGTGGCATCAAGCCAGAGCTTGGGCCACCTGTTGGCTCACTTCGCTGAGGCGGGTTTCTCGTACAGCTCCACCAGCACCCCGAAAGCGCTGCGCGGGTGGATGAAGGCGTAGCGCGTGCCATCGGCGCGCACCACGGGCGTGGGGTTGATCAGCTCGACGCCGGCGCCCGCCAAGCGCGCCAACACTGCCTCGAGGTTGGACACACCCAGGCACACGTGGTGCATGCCGCCGCCGTGCTTGCTCATCCAACGCGCGATGCCGGTGTCGTCGCGCGTGGGCTGCACCAGCTCGATGTGGCTTTCGCCGAGCGGCAAGAACGCCACGCGCACGCCCTCTTGCGGCACATCTTCGACGCGCTGCACCGCCAAGCCAAGCGCGTCGCGGTAGAAGGCTAAAGCCGCGTCCAAGTCTTGGACAGCGATCGCGAGATGCTCTAAGCGCGCCTCAGTCATGCGCTTCAACCTTAAAGCTAGCGCCACTGGGGATGAAGTCGGGGAAGTCGTCGTCCTTCAGGTCGCTCCCGATCACCACATTGCGCCCGATCTTGATGCGCGGCGGGATGATGGTGTTCTTGCCGATCACGGTGATGCCTGTGCTCAAGCCCACGTCTGGGTTTGCGGTGAAATCAGAGCTTCTGCCGATCTCCGCCTCGCGCCCGATGATCACGTTCTTGTCCACGATCACGCGGTCGAGATATGCGCCGGCTTCGATCTTGGCGTCGGTCATGATGATCGAGTTGCGCACGACGGCGCCGCGCTCCACGCGCACGCCCGGCGAGAGCACCGAGTACTCCACAAACCCCTCGATCACACAGCCGTCGGTGATCAGCGAGTGGCTCACCGTCGCGCCGGTGCGAATGTTGACGGGCGGGCGCTCCTCGGAGCGCGTGTGGATCACCCAATCGCGCGCAAGCAGGTCGAGCGGCGGGTCATCGCGCAGCAAGTCCATGTGCGCCTCCCAGTAGCTCTGGATGGTGCCCACGTCCACCCAGTAGCCGCCAAAGTCGTTGAAGGGATACGCGAACACCTTGCGCTCTTCCTCGATCAGCTTGGGGAAGATGTTTTTGCCGAAGTCGTGCTCCGAGCTTTCGTCGTGCGCGTCGCGGATCAGCACCTCTTCTAGCACGTCGCGGTTGAACACGTAAATCCCCATCGAGGCGAGCGTGCTCTTCGGTTGCTTTGGCTTTTCCTCGAAGTGAAAGACGCGATACTTCGCGTCTGCTTGCAAGATGCCAAAGCGATGCGCTTCCTCTTCCCTTACGCTGAGCGCGGAGACGGTGACCTCCGCTTGGTTGTCCTCGTGGAAGCGCAGCAGCTTGGTGTAGTCCATCTTGTACACGTGGTCGCCCGAGAGCACCAACACCACATCAGCTTGCGCGCCGCGGATGAAGTCGAGGTTCTGGTAGATCGCATCCGCCGTACCGGCATACCACTCGGAGCGCGTGTTCATGCGGCCGAGGTAAGGCTGCAAGATCCAAACGCCGCCGTTGAGGCGATCCAAGTCCCAAGGCGCGCCGTTGCGGATGTGATCTTGCAACGAACGCGGGCGATATTGCGTGAGCACGCCGACGGTGTAGATGCCGCTGTTCACGCAGTTGGAGAGCGTGAAGTCAATGATGCGGTACTTTCCAGCAAAGGGGACAGCCGGCTTAGCGCGCTTGTTCGCCAACACGCTCAGGCGGCTTCCCCGTCCGCCTGCGAGGATCATTGCAACCACCTTTTTTGCCATCGCTCACCTCCTTAACCATCAAGGATCCGTAGCCGGTAATCTGTGACGAACTTTTTCAAGTGCGCCTCCAGCTCCTTCCACTCTTCGCTCTCAAGCGCTGCCATGAGCGCGTCGCGGTTTGGTGCGATGCCCGGCATGATGATTTGCGGCCCTTCGCCATACACCGTGAGCCAAGCCTCGGTGATTTGAATGCCCATCGCAGCGATCTTGGGGGCGAATTCTTGAAGGATGAACTCGTAATAGGCTTGCTCCTCGTTGGGGCGCACATTCCAGCTAAACACCAGGCGGACCATGGCTTCAGCGCTTCATCTCCAACAAGACCACCTGGGTCTCCTCAGGCACTTGGCTCTTGGTGATCTTGAGCGACTCAACCGTCTTTGGCGCTGCGACGCCCATCTCCTTGAGGAAGCGCGCGAGCGCTTCTTTGCTTCCCTTGCCGCCGTAGCCCATTGGGATCACGATGCCGGGTTCGATCATGCTGATCACGTCGGAGGCTTGGGTCGGCGAGAGCTCGCTGTCACCGCCGATGGGCACCAGCAGCACATCCACCGTCTCGAGCGCATCAATTTGCGCTTGCGAGGGCACGAACGAAAGCCCGCCGAGATGGGCAACGTTGAGCCCGTCAAAGTGAAAGGCGTACACCGTGCAACGCTGGGCGCCCGCCGCCTTCTTCTCGGGACGCATGCTGATCCCTGTGATGAACACGCCGCCGATCTCGTATTCGCCCGGTCCGCTAATCGTGCGCACGTCGCCGCGCTGGGCACCGATCACAGCGCTGAGGTTGCTATGGGCTGCGTCCTGACGGCTAATGGTGACCACATCGGCGCGCAGCTTCGGCGGCTCCAACCCCACGCTGGCGTCATAAGGGTCTGTGACGATGGTCAACGTGGCGCGTTCGGCGAGGCGGAAGCAGTCGTGGCCGTACCAGGTGATTTCCATCGTTCGGGATTGTACTTGTTTGGTTTAAGCTTGTTTCATCTTTCAGCGCGGCTCTGCGTCACCTTCGCATAGAATGCTGCGCGTATGAGGCCGTTACGCGCCTGGGTGCAGGCGCAGTGGATCGCGCTGCGCAACGCGCGGCGGAAGCGCCGCCCAATCACCCCCTACGTGCTGATCACACTCGCGGGCAACCTCGAAGAAGTGCTCCCTGAGGCTTCTCCCGCGCGTTGGCTGCGCTGGTTCCGCTTCTCGCTCAGCGAACGACCGCTCACTGTGCAGCGGCTGGCTGCGCTCTTTGAGCGCATCGCACACGATCCGCGCGTGCGCGGCGTGGTGATCAAGCTCGAGTGCACCGCAAGCGCCGCAACCTTCCAAAGCCTGCGCGCTGCGATCTTGCGCTTGCGCGCCGCCGGCAAGCAGGTGATCGCCTATGCAACCACGTTCGGTCCGTTTCAGTACTACGCTGCATGCGCTTGCGATCGCATCTTCATGCCGCCCAGCGGGCAATGGAACGTGCTCGGCGTGGCGGGCGAATACCTTTTCTTGCGCGATGCGCTCGCCCAGGTTGGCATCCGCGCCGAAGTGGTGAGCGTCTCGCCGTTCAAATCTGCTGGCGATGTGTTCGCCCGCGCGGACTTCTCCGCAGAATCACGCGCGCAAGCGGAATGGCTGCTTGAGGCGCGCTTTGCCGAGCTGGTGCGTGGCATCGCCGAAGGGCGCAACCTCGACGAGCCTACCGTGCGCGCGCTGATTGACGGCGCGCCGCTCAACGCGCGTGAGGCGCTTGCCGCGCGCTTGATTGACGCAGTGGCGTACGAGGACGAGCTAGAGGCGTTGCTCGAACCGCCTAAGGCTGCGCCGCAAGCACCAAGCCCTGCTTGGGCGCACGCGTTGCTGGCGCGCTTGGGACACAACACGCCACCCGAAGCGCTGCCGCGCTGCCTCATGCCGCTTGAGTCCGCGAAAAAGGCGCTGTTGCTGCGCCAACGCGCGCCCACCTTGCGCGGCATTGGCGTGGTGCACATCGCTGGCACCATCGTGCCGGGCAACGTGCCGCTCCCTCTTCCCGCGTTCGGGCGCAGCATCGCTAGCGCGCCGGCTGTGATCCAAGCGCTGCGCGCAGCGGAACAGAATCCGCTCATCGCAGCGATTGTGGTGGTGGTCAACTCTAACGGCGGCGAAGCGCTCGCCAGCGATCTCATCGCGCGCGAAGTGCAGCGCGTCAACCGACGCAAGCCCGTCGTGGCATATCTCAGCAGCATTGCCGCCTCGGGTGGCTACTACGTGGCTGCGCCAGCGCGATCCATCATCACCCAGCCGCTCACCCTCACCGGCAGCATCGGCGTGCTCGCTGTGCGCTTCGACGTCGAAGCAGCGTTGCAGCGCCTTGGGGTTCGGCGCGCGGTGCTCAAGCGCGGCGCCAACGCCGATTTCTTCACCAGCGCCGCCCCCCTCGACGAGGCGCACCGCGCGGTGATCGAGCGGCAGGTCGCCCAAGCCTACGCAGACTTCAAGCGCATCGTGGCTGCACACCGCCCCATCGCCGAGGCTGAGCTTGAAGCGATCGCGGGCGGGCGCGTTTGGACCGGCGCACAAGCGCATGCGCACAAACTGGTGGACGCGCTCGGCGACTTCACGAGCGCCGTGGAACAAGCGCGCCAACTGGCTGGGTTGCCCGCAGACCCGCCGCTCTACGATCTGCACGCCCTCGTGCCCACGCGCACGCTGCTCCCTTCGCCAGCCGCGCTCGCAACCTCACTCGCCGCGCTACGACGCAGCATCGCTTGGAGCGTGTTACCCTGGCTCGAGTTGCCCGTGCACTAGCAAAAACGCGCGTCAACTCTACAATCAACGTCATGCTCCTCGAGATGCGCGGCATCCGCAAGCGCTTCGGCGGCACCCAAGCGCTCGACGGTGTGGACTTCAACGTGGACCGCGGCGAAGTCGTGGGGCTGATCGGCGAGAACGGCGCCGGCAAATCCACCCTCATCAAAATCCTCGCTGGTGTGCACCAGCGCGATGCTGGCGAGATCTTGTGGGACGGGCAGCCCGTCATCATTCGCACGCCGGCAGACGCACAACGGCTCGGCGTAGCGGTGATTTACCAAGAGCTTAACCTCACGCCGAACCAGACCGTTGCCGAGAACGTCTTCCTGCATCATCCGCAGTTGCGCCCCGGCGTGCTCGGCGCCTTGGGCTTTGTGGATCGCGCGCGACGTGAGCGCGAGACGCGCGCCCTGCTCGAACAACTCGGCATCCACAACCTAGACCCCAACCGCAAAGTTGGCGAGCTTTCGGTGGCCTATCAGCAACTCACCGAGATCGCCAAGGCGCTGGCACTCGACGCCAAGCTGATCGTGATGGACGAGCCGACATCCGCCCTGCCCGACGAAGAGGTGCAACACCTGTTCGAGATCGTGCATCGGCTGCGCGCGCGCGGGCTGGGCGTGGTGTTCGTCTCACACCGGCTCAACGAGGTGCGCGCCATCTGCGACCGCGTGGTGGTGTTGCGCGATGGGCGCAACGCTGGGGCACTGCCGATCCACGAAGCCACCGACGAGCGCATGATCGCGCTGATGGTGGGTCGCCCCATCGAGAACCTCTATCCAAAGCGCCCCGCTCAACCTGGCGACGTCGTGCTCGAGGTGCAAGGGCTGCGGCGGCGTGGCGTGTTGCACGACATCTCGTTCCACGTGCGCGCTGGCGAAGTGGTGGGGCTGGCGGGGCTGGTCGGCTCCGGACGCACAGAAGTGGCGCGCGCGATCTTCGGCGCCGATCGGCTCGACGGCGGCGTGATCCGCCTTCACGGCAAGCCGGTCACCATCCGCTCCCCGCAGGACGCGCTGCGCCTCGGCATCGGCTACGTGCCCGAAGATCGCAAGGTGCAAGGCTTGGTGCTCGGCATGACGGTGAAGCACAACACCGCGCTCGCCGTGCTGCGCCAGTTAGCGCTCGGCGGCCATGTGGTGCGCTGGTCTGCGGTGGATGCGCTCGCCATGCGTTTTGCGCAGGAGCTGCACCTGCGCCCACCGCGCGTGGATCTGCCCGTCAACGCGCTCTCTGGCGGCAACCAGCAGAAAGTGGTGCTGGCGAAATGGCTCGCCGCGCAGCTCAAGGTGCTGATCCTCGACGAACCCACGCGTGGGATTGACGTCGGCGCGAAGGCGGAGATCCACGCGCTGATCGACGAACTCGCGCATCGCGGCATGGCGATCCTGATGATCTCCTCGGAGCTGCCCGAGGTGTTAGCGATGAGCGACCGCATCTTGGTCATGTGCGAAGGTCGGCTCGCCGGCGAGCTTTCGCGCGCCGAAGCCACCCAAGAGCGCGTGCTCGCCTTGGCGAGCGGCAAAACGCTTGAGCCTGTGGTGAACCGATGAGCACTCCCGTCCTTGCAGAGAAGAAAAGCCCAGAAGCAGAACCCACGCCCGCGCTCTGGCGGCGCGTGCTACAACGCCCCGAGACGAGCATCATCATCTTGCTGCTGCTGCTCGGGCTTGTGCTCGCGCAAAGCAGCGAGGCCTTCCTCACGCCGAGCAACCTGTTCAACATCCTGCGCAACAACGCAGATATTGCGATCGCCGCGCTCGGCGTGACGTTGGTGATCATCGCTGGTGGCATTGACCTTTCGGTCGGCTCCACCATGGCGTTCAGCGGCTTGGTGGCGGCGATGGCGGTGAGCCTCGGCGGAACCACTGCCTACCAGTTGCCCAGCTTCGGGCTGCCGCCAGCGGTCGCGTTTGCGCTCGGCGTGCTCGCTGGCGCCTTGGTCGGCGCGATCAACGGCTTTTTGGTGGTGAAGCTGCGCATCGTGCCGTTCATCGCCACATTGGGCATGCTCGGCGTGGTGCGCGGCATCGTCGTCGGGCTGACCAGCGGGCAAACCGTGCGCAATTTCCCCATCGAGTTCACCAACCTCGGACAAGGGTTCATCGGCCCTGTGCCGGTGCCTGTGGTGTTCATGGTAACGCTCGCGGTGATCGTCGGGTTGTTCCTCGCGTTCCACGTGTGGGGCACGTATATCTACGCCATTGGCGGCAACGAGACCAGCGCCCTGCTCACTGGCTTACCCGTCAGCCGCATTAAATGGCTCACCTATGTGTTGTGCGGCGCGCTGGCTGGCGTGGGCGGCGTGTTGGTCGTCGCGCGGCTGGGCGTCTCTGCGCCAACGCAAGCGCTCGGCTACGAGTTGTACGTGATCGCCTCGGCGGTGATCGGCGGCGTGAGCCTTGCAGGTGGGCGCGGCACGGTGCTCGGCGCCGTGCTTGGCGCAGTGCTGATCGGCGTGCTGAACAACGCGCTGGTGCTGCTGCGCGTGGAGAGCTACTGGCAACAGGCGTTCACCGGCGGCATCATCTTGCTCTCAGCGCTGATCGATCGCCTGCGCCAGCGACGCAGCTAAACCACGCGCACTTGCGCGATCCCTAAACCTGCGCTAGTCTAGGCAACGGCGTGCGCTTGCGCGCCGTTGTTACGCCAATTCACAAGGAGGACAGACCCATGACCAACAAACGTCTTTCCCGTCGTGAGTTTCTTCGCGCGGCTGGTTTGACCGCTGGCGCCGTTGCGCTCGCAAGCTGCGCCGCACCCCCACCCGCTGCGCCGCAGCAACCCCAGCAGCCACAACCCCAGCAACCCACCGAAGCGCCTCAAGCCGGCACCAAGCCGCTGACCTTCGTCTGGTCGCCCAAGGCGGTGAACAACCCCGTGTTCGACGTGGCGCGCCGCGGCGCGATGGACAAAGCGAAAGAACTCGGCATCACCGTGGAGTGGGTCGGTCCAGAGACGGCAGACGCCCAAAAGCAAGCCGAGCTGCTCGACGCAGCTATCGCGCGCAAGGTGGACGGCATGGGCATCTCTTGCAACGACCCCGACGCGCTTAAGCCGGTGATCGACCGCGCCATGGACTCGGGCATCCCTGTGATCACGTGGGACTCGGACTCGCCCAACTCCAAGCGCATCACCTTCTACAGCTTGGACAACGAAGCCGCCGCGCGCAAAGGCGCCGAGATCATGGTGGACCTGCTCAAGGATAGCGCCAACAAGACCTACGCCATCCTCACCGGCGTGCCCGGCGCGCAGAACCTCGAGGCGCGCATCAAAGCCTTCCGCGAGGTTGCCGACCCAGCCGGCCTGCAGTGGGTCGCCACCGACCCATGCTACGACGATATCCAGAAGGGCGTCGAAGTGGTGGAGAACCGCCTGACGGCAAACCCCGATCTTGCGGGCTACTTCATGGCTGGCGCGTGGCCTCTCTTCGGCGACATCAACGCCATGCCCAAGTTCCAAGAGGCTGCCAAGCGCGGCATGAAGACCGTAGCATGGGACATCCTGGAGAGCGAGCTGCGCTTGCTCAAGCAGGGCTTGGTACATGCGCTGATCGGGCAGAAGTTCTACGGCTGGGGCTACGACGCCGTGGGCATCCTCTACGATATCGTGGTGAACAAGAAAGAGTATCCGCCGTTCGTGGACACCGGCTTCGATCTCGTCACCACGCCCGAGCAGGCGGACGTTTTCCTCAAGAAGTGGGAGACCGGCAACTGGCGCGATTGAGGCATGGCGATCTACGAGTATCGCTGTAGCGCGTGCGGCGCTGTCTTCGAGCATCTCGTGCGCTCGGGAGAAGCCGCGCAGCGCGTGCCCTGCCCGCAATGCGGCACGCGCCGCACCCAGCGCTTGCTCTCGCGCTTCAACAGCCGCGTCGGTAGGCACATCCCCCGCGGCGAATTTGCGCCCCCTGCCCCCACTAGCTCAGGCTGCGGCTGCAGCGGGTGCACTTGCAAACGGTGAGCCGCCCAACACAAAAGCCCTCGTGCCTTGCGGGCACGAGGGCTAAACTTTTTTCGCAAGGTGGAGATGCCGGGAATCGAACCCGGGTCCGTAACGCCTCGTCCTCGAGTGCCTACGAGCGTAGTCGCTGTTTCGTTCTCGCGCGCGGCACCCCCAGCGACAGGGTTCACCACGCGCCAGCTCGTGCGTTTGGCGATCAGCCGGCGCTTACCCGCCTACGAGCCTCGGCGGAGCGCCCGCCGGCTTTCTCACGCCGCATCATCACCCGCCGGCGAGAGGCGATGTGCGACGCCGCAGTCATCTTCGCTGCGGATGCTGCCGACGGCATCAAGCCGCCATCGGGACAGCATTCCAGTTGATCTTCTTCGCACTTCCGTGCTGCGCGCTGATTTACGAGGAGCGCACCTCGGCTCGCCACCCGGGTACGACAACGTCCGTCGAAACCGATCATCCCCGTTGGCTTGCGTATTATAGCTTCGCTTGTATCATCGCAGCGTTAGCAATGCCCGCGCTGAGCGAGTTTCCGCTGCACGTGTGCGCGAGCCGTCTTCACCCCGAGCGCACGTATCGGCGCGCTGCCGACCTCTACGCAGAGCCGCTCAACACAGCGCCCAAACACGCCCTGCCCATCCTCATGCTCGAAGAGGAACAACTCGCCGTTTACCGCGGCACCCCGCCCAACCGCGACGACGTGTGCGCTGTGTACATCGCCGAAGGCACGATCGCTGTGCCAACGGGACGCATATTCGTGCGCTTCCACGAGGGGAGCAACGCGCGCGCGCACGCTGCCACACTGCGCCAACTTGGCTACGTGATCGAAGACGTGCCCGACTACGCGCCTCACGTAGCTTGGGTGCGCAGCACAAACGGCAACATCGCGCTTGCGCTGCGCAATCTCGATGCGCTATGCCGACTCCCCGAGGTCGAAAACATCGAACCGCAGTTCATCACCGCGCGCGCCAAGCGTTGATCCCTGCCTCAGGACTTGGGACGCGCGCGCTGCGCCAAGCCGAGCAAGGCGCGCAAGCGCGGGTTGCCCGCTAGCTGTTTCATCATGCGCTGCGCCTCGCGGAACTGGTTGAGCATTTGATTCAGCTCCTGCACCGTTGTGCCGCTGCCGCGCGCAATGCGTCGCTTGCGCGAAGCGTTGAGGATGTCCGGATTGCGGCGCTCCTCGGGCGTCATCGAGCAAATCATCGCCTCGACGCGCTTCAGGCGCTGCTCGGTCATCTCAGGCGTGATCTGCGCCAACACCTGGCGCGTGCCTGGGATCAAGCCCAGCAGCTCGTGGAGCGGTCCCATCTTGCGCATCTGCCGCAACTGATGCAAAAAGTCCTCGAGGTCGAACTGCGCAGCGAGCATCTTCTCTGCTGTGCGCATTGCCTCGGCTTCGTCGAACTGGCGCTGTGCGCGCTCGATCAACGTGAGCACATCGCCCATGCCGAGGATGCGCGAGGCAAGCCGATCAGGGTGGAACGGCTCAAGCGCATCGGGCTTCTCGCCGGTGCCGAGGAACTTGATCGGCACGCCCGTCACTGCGCGCATCGAGATTGCCGCGCCGCCGCGCGCGTCGCCGTCCACCTTGGTGAGGATCAAGCCCGTCAGCCCCAAGCGTTTGTTGAACGCATCCGCGATGTTCACCGCTTCTTGACCTGTCATTGCATCGGCGACGAGCAACACTTCGGCAGGCTTGACGCGCGCCTTCACCTGCTCCACCTCTTGCATCATCGCCTCGTCAATCTGCAAGCGGCCGGCGGTGTCCACGATCACCACATCAGCCGCGATCTGCACTGCGCGCTGCACGCCGTGTTGTGCGATGTCTGGCGGGGGCGTTTGCGTGCCCTCGGCAAACACGGGGATGTTGAGCTGCTTGCCGAGCGTCTCCAGTTGCGTGATCGCAGCTGGGCGATACACGTCTGCGGCGACGAGCAACGGCTTGCGCCCCTGGTTGCGCAGATAGAGCGCCAACTTCGCGGCGGTCGTCGTTTTGCCCGAGCCTTGCAACCCCACCAACAGGATCACGCGCGGCGGCGGGCCGCCCAGCTCCAGCTTGCCGCCCTCGCCGAGCGTTTTGAGCAGCTCCTCGTGCACGATCTTGATCACGGCTTGCCCGGGCGTCAGGCTCTTGTGCACCTCGGCGCCGACGGCGCGCTCGCGCACGCGCGCGAGGAAGTCCTTCACCACCTTAAAGTTCACGTCGGCTTCGAGCAGCGCCACGCGCACCTCGCGCAATGCGGCGTCCACGTCTTGCTCGCTCAGGTAACCGCGGCGGTTAAGGCGGTCGAAGATCGCTTGCAGCTTATCGGTCAGCGCGTCGAACATCACGCCGATTGTAGGCGCATTGAGACCCTTCTTCGCGCATCTTCATGCAGGCGCCCGCGATCGCTTACATACTCTGGGGCGTGGGAGGAAACAGCATGAACCGCAGAAGAACGCAAGTCGCCGCTTTCCTTTTCAGCGCAGCCCTCTCGCTCGGCATCGCTGCGCAGGGGCACGCTCAGGAATCGCCGTTCAAGTTTCAGTGACCTCAAGCGGTCATCACGCGCAAAAACGCGTTGTGGCGCTTGGATTGGAACGGAGAGTCAAATTGTTTCAGTGACCTCAAGCGGTCATCACGCGCAAAAACATGGGCATACGACCTTGTTGCACGTCAGGAAGTGCGTGTTTCAGTGACCTCAAGCGGTCATCACGCGCAAAAACTTGCCGATACTGTACCACGCTACGCGCGCAATGTCAAGGTTTCAGTGACCTCAAGCGGTCATCACGCGCAAAAACACCATACTAGAGATGAGGCGCCGTCAGGTTCTCCAGGTTTCAGTGACCTCAAGCGGTCATCACGCGCAAAAACGCAGACGCGTACACGGAGACAATCTATC
>Ga0105160_1000369_pt1 | contig 21785 bp, 16 predicted proteins | sample GXS110809BmetaG_FD_89591 | JGI IMG/M metagenome (GOLD analysis project Ga0105160, IMG submission 89591) | Hot spring microbial communities from Gongxiaoshe hot spring, China to study Microbial Dark Matter (Phase II) - GXS 110809B | ecosystem: Environmental > Aquatic > Thermal springs > Hot...
ACCCCGCGGCTGTGCTGCGGCTCCTCGGCGCGCTGCTGGAGGAGCAGCAGGACGACTGGCTGGTGCAGCGGCGGTACTTCAGCCAGGAGTCCATGGCGAAGTTAGTGGCGGGTGACGGACAAGCACGTGATGTGGGGGCTACCCTGGCCTCCACCACAGCGTAGCCCGTGAAACCTGAAGGGATGCTTTTTACACCACTTGACGGGACGTGGTCCCCCCCGAGGGCTGCCGCGCGGACGCGTCCTTGCAGTCCACACCTGTCTCTGCGCCGCTCGCCGGCAGGGAAGCTTGAAGGATTTTCTGGGAACCGAGGGGAAGTGGTCCGTGCTATGCGGGTTCTCGGGGCTGTGACCATCGGCCAATCTCCACGAGACGACATTACCTCGGAGCTCCGGCCCCTGCTTGGTGGCGGGGTGACTGTCGTGGAGGCCGGCGCGCTGGACGGCCTCTCGCGGGAGGAGGTCACGACTCTGGCGCCGGCCCCCGGGGAAGCCGTGCTCGTGACACGGCTGCGGGACGGCTCGAGCGTGCGAGTGGCGCACCGGCGCATTCTGCCGCGCGTGGCGCGGCAGGTGGAGGCGCTCGCCCGGCAGGTCGATGCAGTGCTTCTGCTGTGTACTGGGACCTTTCCTCCGTTCCAGGTAGCATGCCCCGTCCTTTACCCCGACCGGCTGCTCCTGAATTTCGTCCGGGGCGTAGCGTCCGGACTGCACCTGGGCGTGGTGACGCCGGATCCGGGGCAGGTGGCGGAACAGCAAGGCCGGTGGTCCGCGGTAGCCGGTCGCGTGACGGTACGTCCGGCGTCCCCGTACGGGGACGTGAACCGTCTGACAGAGGCGGCGCACGCGCTGGCTTCCCGGAAGGTGGACGTGATCGTCCTCGACTCTCTCGGCTACAACCTAGCCGTGAAGCAGAAGTTCCGGGACCTGGCTGGGGTTCCCGTGATCCTACCCCGGACGCTACTGGCGCGGGCGGCGGCGGAGCTCCTCTGACGGGGCCGTGATGGAGGCGGCCGGGGGATGCGGGGCCGGGAAGGTGCGCTCTGCTGAGACCGGGCTCCACGGAAGCGGGCGGCGCTACCTGGACGCGTTCTCTGCCGCTGGGCGTAGCGCTGCGCGAGCCGCCGCCCTCCGCAGGGCCGGGAGCCAGACTGCGGGCTCGGAGGATTGTGGAACTTGCGCTGCTGGCGGAGCGCCTCGGTTACCACAGCGTGTGGATCCCCGAGGGACGAGGCTGGGAGGCGTTCGCCCTGTTGGGCGGGATGGCCGGTGCCACGGAACGGAGTGCCCTCGGTACCGGCATCGTACCCGTATTCTCGCGGCCCCCTGCGCTGGCTGCGATGGGGCTTGCAACCCTGGACGACCTCTCGGGTGGCCGCCTGATTTTTGGAGTCGGTGCCGGTCACCCGGAGATCTCAGAGCGAGGGTACGGAGTACTTTTTCGAGAACCGGTCACGGCGGTCTCGGAGTTCGTGGAGATCGTGCGGCGGGCGATGGGCGGGGAGACGGTCCGTTTCTCAGGACGCGTTTTCCGGGTGGCCGATTTCGCGCTGGAATCGCCGCCCCGACGCATCGTCCCGATCTACGTGGCCGCGCTGGGCAGCCGTATGCTCAAGCTGGCGGGAGAGATCGGCGACGGCGTTCTGCTCAACTGGATCCCAGCTGCCCGGGCCCCCGTCGCGGTAGAAGCTGTACGCCGGGCGGCAGCGGCGACCGGGGGCCGGGCAGCGGCTTTGCAGGTGGCGTGCTACGTCCGGGTTTGCATCACGGACCGCGCTGGGCCAGCCCGTGAAGCGCTGCGCCGTCTCATCGCATTGTACGCGAGATTTCCGGCCTACCGAGCGATGTGGCGCCAATCGGGCTTCGCGGAAGAAATGGCGAGGGTGGAGGCCGCCGGCTCGGAGACGGAGGCAGTGGTGCGGGCAATCTCCGACCGCATGGTGGACGCGCTCGGGCTTATCGGTGACCCGGCGGCGGTCCACAGGGGATTACAGGGCTTCCGCGACGCCGGTGTGGACCTGCCGATCGTCTACCCGTTCGCAGCGGGGCCGAGCGAGCAGGCGTATCGGGATACCATCGAGGGCCTGGCCCCTCGACAGCTCGGCGGCGAGGGACGGTGATGCAGGCCGATGCGGCCGCAGGTCCCCGGCGGCTTGTCGCCGTGGTGGGGAAATGTTTACCGAGGCGCCTTACCCGCAGTCCCTTCAGTCCACCACGTAACCCTCTCGGCGGTCCCGTTCCACCAGCTCAGGGGGCCGGTCGGCGGGATCCCCGTAGCCGCTGCCACCGGCGGAGCGGACGATGATGACGTCGTCCGCACGCCGCAGTTCCACAAGTTGTCCGAGGCTCGCCACGGGCTGTACCTGCGCACCCCGCACCTCCGCGCCTGCGGGTCCGCCGGGCTGGCCCCCCAACAGACCGGGCTGGGGTGACTCGCTGCCGTGGGGCAAGACGTTGACCAGCACCGGAAGCCCGTCGTCGTACAACTTGCGGAGGACAACCTCCTGACCCAGGCCCCCGCGGTAGCGACCCGGCCCGCCGGATCCGGGGATGAGCTCCTTGCGCTCCACGAGCAGGGGAGCGCGCTGTTCGAACAGCTCGACCTGCACGTTGCCAGCGGAGGTCGGGTACATCAGGGCGGCGTAGCCGTCTCCGTGGGCGCTGCCGCCCTGGCCCCCGCCGAACATGATGTGGTCGTTGAACGTCTCGCCTCGCTCGTCGCGGCCGTAGGCCGCGCACGCGACGGGCAGCCCGGTGAAGGCCTGGACCCGGTCGGGCAGGATCTGTGCCAGCGCCCGGAAGATGGCCGGTCCGCAGAACCACCCGACCATGGTGCGCTGGCTGACTGCGGCAGGGTAGCGGCAGTTGAGGATGCTGCCCTCTGGGGCCCGTACGTGCAGCGGGCGGAAGCACCCGGCATTGCTGGGGATCTCAGGCGTCAGGATCGACTTGAGCGCGTAGACGCTGTGCGCCGCGGTGTAGGTCAGGGTGCAGTTGACTCCGCCCTCCGGGAGTTCTGGGGGCACGTCGTCCCACTCCACTGCGATCTCGTCCCCCTCCACGATGACGGCGCAGCCCAGGCGCAGGCGCTCGCCCCGCAGGGTGAAGGTGGAAGAACCCCGGTAGACGCCGTCGGGAACCGCCCGGATGGCCCTCCGCATCGCCTCCTCCGCGCGGCGCTGCACCTCGACCGCCAGCGGTTCCAGGGAGCGGAGACCGTAGTCCTCCATCAACGCCAACAAACGCTGCGCTCCGACCCGGTTCGCGCTCACGAGAGCCTGGATGTCACCGAAGACCATCTCGGGGCGGCGGACGTTCCGGCGGATGATCGCCGCGAGGTCCTCGTTGAGACGGCCGGCGCGGTACAGCCGCAGCGGCGGGATCTGCAGGCCTTCTTCATAAATCTCGCGGGCGCGGGCGGAATCCTTGGTGCCTCCGATGTCGGAGCAGTGGCCGATGGAGCCCATGATCGCCACAAGCTCGCCCTCGCGGAAGACCGGCGTCACCACGGCCAGGTCGAAGAGGTGCCCTGCGCAGATCCAGGGGTCATTCGTGATGAGGACGTCTCCGTCCTCCAGCCTGTCGACGGGGAACACGTCGAGGAGGCGGCGCACCGCGAGGGGCAGGGTCAGGTTGAAAACGGGCATGGAACGGGGCGAGTGGGCGATGGAGTTGGCTCTGCCGTCCAGCACTTCACAACCGAAGTCCTGGGCCTCACCGATGATAGTGGAGAAGGCGGTGCGCCGGACGGTCACCCAGCATTCCTCGGTGACGTTGATCAGACGGCTCCAGAGGATCTCCAGAGTGACGGGATCGAAGGTGGTGGCGGTGCTCACGCGCTTCCCCCCTTCCGTTCTCGAGAGGCCACGGACGCAGCGGAGTCCAGCGGGCCTGTGCCCGCGTCTTTCGCGCTCGCGGCGACGGCCGGTTCGATGACCAGGTTGTAATGTGGGTCAACGGTCAGCAGGTCTCCAGTCCACAGCAACGTGGTGGCCTCTGCTTCCTCGATGACGGCGGGGCCAGCAAGGGTGGTACCCGGTACTAGTTCGTAGCGGTCGTAGACCGGGACTTGGGTGAACCGTCCTTCCGGGCGTTGATCACCGAAAGCGCCGGTGTCCACGGGCAGGTAGATGGGCCGCCGCCCCTTACAGGCGGCAGCGGCGCGCCTGCGGGCGCGCAGGGCTGCGGCCAGATCCAGCTCGGGAGCGGGGCCCGCGACCAGCACCCGCCAGTTCAAGGCCTGGACGGGGTAGCCCTGGAGAGCCATTCCGTACTGGAGAGCGTAGGCGTTGTCGAAGGCCGTGCTCAGGCGCTCGGCGGCGTCGGGGGGCAGCGGGTTGGGCACCGGGATCTCCAGGTCGTGGAACTGTCCCAGGTAGCGCATCCCTGCCCTGCGCTCGGCGTGCACAGCACCCTCGCGTGCCCCAGCGGCGATGGCCAGCGTCCGCCCCTCCGCTTCCATCTCCCGCAGCGCCTGTTCGACCGCGGGCCAGTCGAGGCGGTGCAGTTCGCCCGCCAGTGACCGTCCCAGCTCGAACCCCGCCGGTGCGGCCAACAGTCCTACCGCTGAGGCCACGCCCGAGGCCGGTGGGACGAGCACCTGGCGCATGCCCAGCAACCGGGCGACGCGGCCCGCCACGGCGGGACCGGCGCCGCCCAGCGCCACCAGGGCGAAATGACGGGGATCCTGGCCGCGCTCGATCAGGTAAAGGCGCGCGGCCTGCGCCATGGACTCGCAGACCACGGCGAAGATCCCCCAGGCCGTCCGCACCGGGTCGAGGCCGAGCGCGCGACCCAGGCGCTCGACCGCCGCTCGCGCCGCGGCTGCATCGAGTGGCATCGTACCGCCGAGGAACGCTCCCGGATCGAAGTAGCCGAGCACCACGCATGCGTCCGTTACGGTGGCATCCGTACCGCCCCGGCCGTAGCAGGCGGGTCCGGGATCCGCGCCGGCACTCTGAGGTCCTACTTGCAACAAGCCCATCGCGTCGGTCCTGGCGATCGAGCCTCCGCCGGCACCGATCTCCATCATGTCCACCACCGGCGTCTTGACGGTCAGGCCCGAGCCTGGAGTGAAACGGTGGACGCGCGCGACCTCGACCTGCGTTGTCACGTGCGGACGCCCACCGCGCACGAGGCAGACCTTGGCTGTGGTGCCACCCATGTCGAACCCCACCAGGTGGCTGCGCCCGGCGCCGACACCGATGCGTCCTACTGCCAGCGCTCCGGCTGCGGGCCCGGACTCCAGGAGGCGGATAGGGAAGCGCCTGGCGGTCTCGACGGAGGCCAGCGTTCCGTTAGAGAGCATCATCAGCAGCTGGCCGCTGAAGCCCCCGGCAGCCAGGGCCTCCTCCAGATGGCGCAGGTAGCGGTCGACGAGCGGTTGGACGTAGGCGTTGCAGACAGTAGTGGAGGTACGCTCGAACTCTCCCATCTCGGGACAGACTTCGCTGCTCAGCGAGAGGGAAATCCCTGGGGCTTCCTCGCGCGCCACAGCTGCGGCCAGTCGCTCGTGGGCGGGGTTCCGGTAGGCGTGGAGGAAGACGATGGCCAGCGACTCCACGCCCTCAGCGACCAACCTCCGGACGGCCCTGCGTACTGCCTCCAGGTCGAGGGGTAGGCGCACTGTGCCGTCTCGGGTCGTGCGTTCGGGGATCCCGATCCGCCACCGCCGGGGCACCAGGGGCTCGGGGTAGCGCAGGAAGAGGTCGTAGATGTCGTACCTCTGCTCCCTGCCCATTTCCAGAATGTCCCGGAACCCCTCTGTGGTGAGGAGGGCGGTCCGGGCGCCCTTGCGCTCGATGATCGCGTTGGTGACGAGGGTGGTGGCGTGGATCAGGGTAGTGATGTCCGCGAGGCGCCCGCCGACGCGCGCGCACAGGGCCCTCAGCCCCTCCAGGGCGCCCTCCGCGGGTGCCCTCGGAGTCGTGAGTACCTTATGCCAGTGCAGCGCGCCACTGCCCTCGTCAAGCAGCGCGAGGTCGGTGAAGGTCCCTCCGATGTCCACACCTACACGATAGCCCATGACTCACCTCCGACCTTCCTTGCTGAGGGGCTGCGCTGGCCGGCCTCCGACGCAAGATCTAGCCGCGACCATGCCGACTCCTCTACTGCGCGCCCCAGCTCACCGCCTGCAAGCCGACCAGTCGGTCCACGATCAGGACGATCGCCACGCTCATCAGGACGCTGACCGTCGACACCGCGGCGGCTGCGGGATCGAAAGAGAAACGCAGGTAGTCGAAAAGCTGAATGGGCAACGTGGTGTTACCCACGCTCACCAGCAGCAAAGAGACCGGGAATTGGTCGAAGGATGTGATGAAGGCGAACAGCGCGCCGGAGATCACTCCTCCCTTGATCAGGGGCAGGGTGACCCGTCGGAAGGTCGTGAACGGTCCAGCTCCGAGCGAGCGGGCTGCTTCCTCGAGGGAGCGGTCAAAGCCGGCCAGGACAGCCGAGACGGTCAGGAAGACGTAGGGCAGGGAGACCAGGGTGTGCCCGATGAAGAGGGCGCGCATGCCCCGCGTGCCGATCCCTGTGGCCAGAAAGAAAATGAGCAGTGCGATACCGGTCAGGATGGCCGGAAGCTGCAGCGGAGCGAGGATGGCGAGTCGGAGGAGGTTGCGAAAGCGGGCGGAATGGCGCACGACGTACAGGGCGGCGGCCGTGCCCAGCAGCGTACTGGCAACCGTCACCCACGCGGCGAGCTTTAGGCTGAACAGGAAGCTCCGCACGAACGGCTCGGTATGCGCCGCGCGGATGAACCAGCGCAGGGAGAGCCCCTGTGGGGGAAAGGCCAGGTAGTCCCCCGCGTTGAGGGCAGCGAGGACGACGATGGCCATAGGGGCGATCAGAAAGACGTAGACCGCGGTGACGAGGATGGCCAGCCAGGTGCCGCGGCGGGTCATGCGCGCGTCCACGGCATCCCCCGCGCCAGGAGGCGTAGATAGACTGCGACGACGCCGGCTGTGAGACCAAAAAACACCATGGACAGCGCGGACCCCAGGGGCCAGTTAAAGGCGTCCAGAAGGGTCTGCACGATGAGCATCGGCATGACCAGGACGTTGCTCGCCCCGAGGAGGATCGGGATGACGTACGAGCTCACGGCCAGCACGAAGACCAGCAGCGTTCCCGCCTGGACGCCGGGGAGGGAGAGCGGCCAGACAACGCGGCGGAAGGCGGCCCACGGCGATGCGCCCAGCGAACGGGCGGCCTGGATCAGCTCGGGCGGGATGTTCTGGAGCGCGCCGGCGATGGCGAGCGCCATGAAGGGGACGTAGACGTGGACGAGGCCGATGACGATCGCGGCGGGGGTCCCGATCAGGACGAGCTCGTGGCCCGTAAGTCGCTGCACGGTCAGGTTGACTAGTCCGACCCGGCCCAGAAGGATCATCCAGGCGAATCCGCGTACAACGAGACTGACCAGCAGCGGCGAGATGAGGAGCATGAGGAGCCAGCGCTGACGGCGCCGGGGGGCGTAGGTGAGGTGGTAGGCCACCGGGTAGGCTACGACCAGCGTGAGCGCTGTGGTTACACCCGCCAGCGAGAAGGTCCGGTACATGACCCGCCAGTGGAACGGGTCCAGTAGGGCCCGGGCGTAGTTGGCAAGGGTGAACTCAGGCTCGTAGGCGCCGATGGCGGGTTTCACCAGCAGGCTCATGCGAACCATGTTGACGTACGGCACGACAAAGAAGACCGTGAGAAGCAGCAGGGTCGGCGCGATGAGTAGCCAGGGTGGCAGTCCACGGCGAGGAGCCACTCGGACGCCGGCACGGAGAATGCCCTCAGTGCTGGCCACCGTTACCCCTCCCGCGCGTCTACAGCCCAGGCGGCGGATGGGTCGAAGCTCAGGTTGACGGTCCCGCCGGGCGCTACGGCCCAGGACGGGTCCGCCTGCACGCGCAACTGCAACCCGCCCGGGGCCTCCACGCGGTAGTCGACGAGGTTGCCCAGGTAGACCCGCTCGCGTACCGTGCCACGCAGTCGGTTCGGGTAGGTGTCGTCGAACCGCAGCGCCTCGGGACGCACGCAGATCAGAACGTCGGCGCCAGCCTCCGCCTGCCCTGCGCAGGTAAAGGTCCCAGCGGCCGTGCGCACGACCAGAAGGCCGTTCTCGCGGCCAGCCACCCTGCCGGGGATGAAGTTCGAGAGCCCGACGAACTCAGCTACCCACGCACTGCTGGGGCGCCGGTAGATCTCCTCCGGGGGGCCGATCTGCTGCAGGCGGCCATCGCGCATGATGGCGATGCGGTCAGCCAGCACCATGGCCTCGGCTTGGTCGTGGGTCACGTACACCGTGGTGATCCCGACTTCCCGCTGCAGTTGCCGGATGTAGAACCGCATGTCCTCTCGCAGCCGGGCATCCAGGTTGGCGAGCGGCTCGTCTAGCAGGAGTACGGCGGGATTCATGACGAGCGCCCTGGCCAGGGCGACCCGCTGCTGCTGCCCGCCGGAGAGCTGGTGAGGGTAACGGTCTCCCAGCCCGCGCAGCTGTACGCGGTCCAGGATCGCCCCGACTCGGTCCCGAATGAGCCGGGCAGACTCGCGGCGCATCTCCAGCCCGAACGCCACGTTCTGCCAGACGGTCATATGGGGAAACAGCGCGTAGCTCTGGAAGACGATCCCCACGTTTCGGCGCTCCGGCGGCAGCGCCGTGACCGGGCGCCCGCTGAACAGAACCTCCCCGGCGTCCGGGACTTCCAGGCCGGCGATCAGCCGCAACGTTGTGGTCTTGCCGCACCCGGACGGACCCAGGAGGGTGACCAGCTCACCCTCCTGGATCTCCAGGTTCAGGTTCTGGACCGCCGCGACGGCGCCGAACCGCTTGGTGAGTCCGCGAAGGGTGATCGACGACATTCCACCCTTACCGGCCGAGGATCACGCGATTCCACCGGTCGATCATCTGCTCCCGTGCCCCGGCGTTCACCCAGTCCCAGTCCCACTTCATGATCTGCCGGATCTGGGCCTGGGTGTGGACGGGGATCTCCACAGCAAGCCGCCCTGTGATCCGAACTGTGCGGTTCGCCGGCGTCCACCAGAACTGCTTTGCCCACTTTTCCTGGACGGGCCGGGAGAGGAAGTAGTTGACAAACCGCAACGCGAGGTCCTTGTTGGCGGAGCCTGCGAGCACGTTGGTATCCTGCTCGAACATAAACACGCCCTCGCGGGGGAACACCCATTCGATGGGGACGCCCTGCGCCTTCAGGCGGGAGGCCGCGGGGGAATCCAGGATCCCGACGTGGATCTCTCCACGGCTGAGGAGGATTTCCATGTCTCCGGAGAAGTCGGTCTGACGGAAGGGCCACAGTTCCTTGATCTTGTTGATGGCGAAGTCGATGTCCCGGTCGTGGCCGCGGTAGATCCGCGAGACCAGCATCGTGAACATCGGGTTGGCGGAGTTCGCGACGCTGTACAGGCCGAGCTTGCCCCTGTAAGCTGGGTCCCACAGGTCCTTCCAGGACTTGGGCACCTTCGTGACGAGGTCTTTGCGGTATGCGATACCCAGTGGTCCGACCAGGGTGATCACCCCGACGTCGTCCTTGATGCGGAGCTCGGGCCAGACGTCCCTCAGGTTGGGGACCTTGTCCGCAGTCAGCTTCTCCAGGAAACCCTCCTTGCGGAGAGCGGAAACCCATGTGGTGTTAGCGATCAGCACGTCGAACGGCGGGGTCCCGCGGCCGGCCGCCCGTACTTTGGCCACCCAGTCCCGGGAGAGGCCTACGGAGAGCTCCACTTTCGCGCCCGTCTCGCTCTCGAATCCCGGCACGATCTCCCGCCGCATGAACTGCTCCCACGGCCCACCGTAGCTGGTGACCACCAGCGGCGGGGCAACGCCGGCCGGAGTCGGAACGGGCGTGACCGTGGTCAGCGTCAGGCCCGCAAGGAGGACGGCGAGTACCCACTTGCTCATCTTCCCTCACCCCCTTCGCCACTTAGGGTTGTTTTGTGGTAGTGCCCATGAGCTGGCCCGCAATGGCCTCAGCGGCCGCCTGCAACTCCTTCACGATCTCCGGAACGCGGCTCGCCCGGAGGCGAGTGCTGGGGCCGGCGACGGCGAGGGCGCCCATCAACTGCCCGGCACACAGAATGGGCACGGCGACTCCTGCGACCCCCGGCGTCAGCTCGCCGTTGGAATAGGCATAGCCGCGGCGTCGGACACGCTCCAGCTCAGCCCGCAGCCGGTCCGGGTCCGTGATGGTCCTCGACGTCACACGGGGCAGTGGCCCGGCCAGGATTTCCTCGATCCGCTCGGGGGGCAGGTGGGCGAGCAAGACCCTGTTGGAAGCCCCTGCGTGTAGCGGCCAGGGCGTGCCCACGGGGTATGTGAGCTTGAGCGGAGCTTCGCTGGCCAGGGTGTCGATTACGACGGCGGACCGGCCTTCGACGACCAACAGGAAGACGGACTCCCCGGTCGCGTCCACGAGGCGCTGCAGATACGGGCGTGCCACTGACCGCAGGTCGATTCTGGACAGGGCTACCTGGCCAAGGCGTGCGACGGCCAGGCTTAGGTGGTAGGTGCGGCGCTCGCGGTCGTAGACAACCAGCCCTCCGGCCTCGAGCGACCGCAGCACGCGGTAGGCGGTGCTGCGGGAGACGTTGAGGTGCCGGGCCGCCCGCGCCAGGTCGAGCACCGGCTCGGCCGTGAACCGGTGGAGCAGCGCCACCGCCCGCTCGACCCCGCGGAGGACGTCACCAGGTTCGTAGCGTCTGGGCCGCGTCATGCCTCAACCCTTCTCCATATTTCGCTATCCGGGAAACCCGCCCGCTCTGTGGATCTGGTTCGGCGGCAGGCCCGATCCTCCTGCTTGCTCGCCCGCGAGTCCTGCGAGCCCCCCGGTGCTACCAGCCACCCCGCTGGTCGTCGCCCGGGTCTCGGGCACAGGGCGGGTTCTTGGTCCTGACGCAGCGGCCTCGGAGAATGCAGGAGGCGGACGGTATCTGCACCTGGATGTGGCGTAGCCGTCTAGGGGGTCATGTCCTCGTGGCCAGCGCCGGAGGTGGTGCAGGGGCAGCATCGGGGCGGCGCTGTGCACTCTGTCGCCGGGTCTGCGAGGAGAGCGAGTACGGTTGCTGTCGGAACTGATGCGGGCTAGCATGGCGGCGCGGGGGGGTCGGTGGTGGTTCCGAGACCCTCAGCGGGACCGTGCGCGGCGACAGGAGATCCTCAGGATTGGGGGCGCTGGGCGGTCGCCGAGGGGTATCCAGGGGTGGTACTTGGGACTCCTAAATGTGGGCCTTTTGTGCGCCTGGTGCGCCAAAAGCGTACGTACGGCCGTGCAAACTGACGTACGCCAAAATGGCTGAAACCGCTGCCAATACTGGATTTGATGGGCGGATCGGGGTGGCCTTCTTGGATTTGTAATCCGCATGCCGGAGGTTCGAATCCCCCCGCCGGCTCCAGCTGGCCCGGTCCTCCATGCCGGTCGAGCAGGGCCGCGTTTGCCGTGGGGACCGTCAGGGTCGGGGGACGGCAGTAACCTCCTGAGTGAGTGCCGCTCTACTCGTACTGACTTACGACCACGTCCGTCACGAGGATGTATCTCTGGCGCTCGATGTCCACGCCGCCGATCCTGACCGCGATCTGGCGTGGCTGCCGGCTCAGGGCCAGGGCGTCCACGGAATCGGACAGCGCGCGCTGGCCGTCCACGAAGACGTGCAGGGCGTCTGCGTGTTTGGCGAGGGCGACCTGGTGGGCAGCCCCGTGCAGGGCGCCGGCAACGTCAGGCAGCGGTTTGCCCGCCCAGAAGCCACGCCAGCCGTTCTCCCAGTTCAACCGGAAGGCGAAAGGCGAGTCGCGGCGGCCGATGCGGACCCAGAGGTCTGGGTCATCGCCACCGCGGATTTCCACGCGGAAGGTGAACTCCACCGCGAAGTCCCGGCTGAAATCGACTCCCGGGATTTCTCGCTCGAGCCAGACACCCCCGCGCACCCCCGCGACCCAGGACCGCCCCTCGAACCGGACGCACTCGGCAGTGCCCTCGGAGACCCGCCACCCCACGGGCTGGACCGAGCAGCCGGAGAACGTCTCGTGCAGCAGCACCCGGTTGCCCCGTTGGAAGCCGAGCCTCGGCCGCTCGAGTCCCCCGGGCGGAGGGCTGGGCTGGGAGGGTTGGGCTTCCCGTGGCCGCCCCGGTTTCGGACGCAGGGCGGGTTTCGCCCTCGAGACGAACTGGGCGACCGCCTCGAGGGTGACCTTGCCGATCAGCTGGGCGTCGAAGTTGCTCACGGAAACGTGGCTCCACCAGGGCCCGACCCACACGGAAGCCGCACTCTGCTGCCCGCGCGCCTGCCCCTCGGGTCGGGCCACCACGGTGGCGGTCTCCGTGTCCACGACCACGCCCCGCAGGCGCGCGGTGGCGGTGATGGTGTAGACACAGCCTACGATGGGCAGGCACCCTCCCGTGTGGTTCTGGTCCAGTTGTTCCACCTCGCCCATGATGACGTAGTCCGCGCCGGCCCGGGCAGCCGCCCGGCTGACGTCTGCGACGTCCAGCATCCCCCGGGCGTCCAGCCTTGCGGCTTCCAGAGCGGAACGGGTCTGCGCCCGAGACAGGACCCTCACGGAGCCCTCTTCCCTCAGGCGCGCCACGACACGGTCCGTGACGATTTCCGAGGCGGACGGCCAGCCGATGGATACGGCGAAGTCCACCACCATGACGGTGGGCCGGTCCTCCTGGCCGGGGGTTGGGCTTTGCAGGCTGGCCAGCAGCAGAGTTGCCAGGACTGCCAGAACCGCTCCGCGCATGGCGCCCCCTCTACCCATTCCAGACCTTGGAGCTGGCACCCCTCAGGTGGAAGTATACTCCGCAGGAAGTTCGGGCCGGTAGGTCTAGCGGGTTGCAGGCGGTGTCAACCCTCGTAAGGGGGGGCGGGCGGCGTCCAGACGCGCAGCCACTCTGCGAGATCCAGCAGCTTCCTCGCGGCCGCCGTCCCCTCAGCGCCGCGCATCCCGGCTGCGCTTCGGCGATCGGCCCGCCCTGTCGAGTCCGCGATCGCCGTCGTGAGCTAACGCTGCCACTCCTGGTACGGGCTGTCAAGTAAGAACAGGTCTGCCCGGTACACCTCCGCCCCTCAGAGGAGGGCGCCGGACGCGGCGCAGCTGCGGCGCCTCCTTCCTCGGTGCGCTCTCGTTCAGCAGCTGGAGTTCGGTCCGCGGGAGGCGATCGGTCAGCTGGCGCGAGCAGGGACCTGCTGTTCTGCCGTCGGACGGCGGCCTCGGCTAGCGGACGCCGAGCAGGTCGGGGAACCACAGGGACAGGGCCGGGCAGTACGTGAGCAGCAGCAGGACTACCACCAGGGACGCCAGCAGGGGGAGCACAGCCCTGGCGATCTGGCCCAGGGGGGCTTTGGCGATGTGGGAGGCCACGTACAGGTTCAGGGCTACGGGTGGCGTGAGGGTGCCGATGGACAGGTTGACGGCCATCACCACCCCAAACCACACGGGGTCCCAGCCGAACTTCGCCATCACGGGCATCAGGATGGGAAGGAACACGTAGAAGATGGAGATGGCGTCCAGGGCCATCCCCGCCAGCAGGAAAAGGCCGTTCAGGAGGAGCAGAAGGACGTAGGGGCTGTCGGTGAGGCCGGCCACCGCCTTGGCGGCGCGGTCCATGACCCCGAGGGTGGCGCCCGTCCAGGAGTACAGGCCCGCGAAGGCCACCACGGACATGACCACGGCAGAGGCCACGCCCGCCTCGAGGAAGGTGTCGTACAGGTCCCGCAGGGTCACGTTCCGCTGGACCACGAGGCCCACAAAGAGCCCGTAGGCCACGCCCACCACCGCCGCCTCCGTGGGGGTGAAGATCCCGCTGTAGATCCCACCCAGGATGACCACGGGGGCCAGCAGGCCCCACTTGGCGTCCCAGGTGGCCCGGGCGATCTCGGGCAGGGTACCCCAGCGGTCTCCGCCCCAGCCCCGGCGCCGGCTGATGAGGTAGACGGGGATGGCTAGGGCCGCCCCCATCAGCAGGCCGGGTACCACGCCGGCGGCGAACAGCCGGGGCACGGAGGTCTGGGTGATGACCCCATAGACCACGAAGGCGACGCTGGGCGGGATGAGGACGTCGGTGGTGGCAGCGGCGGCCACCACCGCAGCCGCGAAGCTGACGTCGTAGCCACGGCGGACCATGGCGGGGATCATGAGGGTACCGATGGCCGCGGTGTCCGCGGGGCCGGTCCCCGAGATGGCGCCGAACAGCACGCAGCCGCCCACAGCCACGAGGGCCAGGCCACCGGGGACCGGGCCGATGAGGAGACTCAGCAGGTCCACCAGCTTGCGGGAGACGCCGACCCGGTCCAGGACGTAGCCTGCGAGGATGAAGAACGGGATGGCGAGGAGGGGGAACTTGGCGATGTTGGAGTACACGTTGGCCGCCATGACCTGCACCCCGAGCCCGTGGGTCCACAGAAACGCCAGGCCAGCGGCACCCACTGCGGTCAGGATCGGCGCGCCCAGGGCCAGCAGGAGCACGAACAGGCCGAAGAAGGCCAGGGTCGCGGTCATCCGCGCAAGGAGCGGTCCACGTGGAGCGCTGCCTGCAACGCCCGGAGGACCATCACCACAGCGAGCACGGGGACCCCGAGGGTGTACCACCACTGGGGCAGCGCCAGGGCTTCCGTGGTGGAACCCAGCTGCTGCTCCAGGCGGACCTGCTGGACGCCGTAGTAGGCCAGGGCGACGCACAGCACGCCGGTCGCTGCCGTGGAGACCCACAGGGCCGCGCGCCGGCCGCGCCGGGGGAGGTGGTCCACCACGAAGGTGAAGGCCAGGTGGGCGCCCCGGCGGAAGGCCACGGAGGCGCCCAGGAGGGTGGCCCACACGAAGGCGGCCAGGACGATCTCTTCGGTGAAGGCCAGGGCGTAGCGCAGGAAGTACCGGGTGATCACGTTGGCAAACGCGATGCCGAACATGGCCACGAAGAGGAGGACGAGCCCCGCCTCCTCGAAGACGTCCAGCCAGCGCCCCGGTACTCCTGCGCGGCCGTTCCGCGACACGTGCTCCCCCTGGCTAGCGGGTGTTCTGCACCACCTTCTCCGCGGCCTCCACCAGGGTGCGGCCGATCTCCTGCTTCCACTTGCGATACACGGGCAGGGTGGCCTGCCGGAAGGCCTCCACCTCCTCCGGGGTCAGCACGATGACCTCCATCCCGTTCTTGCGGAGGGTCTCCAACGCCTCCAGGGAGCCCTCCAGGCCGGCCCGGGCCTCCCGCTTCTGCCGGGCCATCACCTCCAGGGCGGTGCGCCGGACGATGTCCTTGTCCTGGGCAGAGAGGGCGTCCCAGGACTGCTTGGACATGCCCAGGATCAGGGGGTCCACCACGTAGTTCCACACCGTGATGTACTTCTGGGTGGTCCACAGCTTGAAGGGGATGATCACGGAGTTCACCGGGTTCTCCTGACCGTCCACCGTGCCCTGCGCGAAGGCCGTCTGCGCCTCCGCCCAGTTCATGCTCACGGGGTTGGCGCCCAGGAAGCGGAAGATGTCGATGAAGATGGGCGAGCCCACCACCCGGATCTTCAGGTTCTGCAGGTCCGCGGGCCTGCGCACCGGCCGGACGGAGTTGGTGAGCTGGCGGAAGCCGTTCTCGCCCCAGGCGAGGGGGACGACCCCCTTGGACTCGATGATCTGGAACAGCCGCTTGCCCACCTCGCTCTGCTGGACTGCGTCCAGGGCCCGGTAGGCTTTGTCCCCGGGGAACAGGAAGGGCAGGGAGAACAGGTTCAGCTCCTTGACCTGAGGGGACCAGTTGATGGTGGACCCGATGGCAAAGTCCGCCACCCCCTGGACCAGGAGGAGGAACTCCGTGGTCTGCCGACCTGCGAACAGCTGTCCGGCGAAGTAGGGTTTCACGTTGATCCGGCCCTGGGTGCGCTCCCGCACGAGTTCCGAGAACCGCGTGGCCGCCTCTCCCCACGGACCCGCGGGGCCGACGACCACGCTCATCTTGAACTCGGGCTTGTACTGGCCGGGCGCTGACGCGGCCAGCAACCCCACGACCAGCAACGCGATAGCCAGCGCGCTCGGGCGCCTCACGTTCGTCCACCCCCTTGAGGTTGTGGTGCGAAAAGAAGCCTTTTCCCCTATTCCTCGTCGGGACGCTCACCTCCTCCCGGTGTCTGACACCGCCGCCAGAGGCCGCTACACTGGGTGTGGAAACCCCCAAGGACCTGGAGGGAAGCCAATGCGCAGGTGGGTCTACATGTTCTGGGAGGGCGACGCCCAGATGAGGGACCTGCTGGGTGGAAAGGGGGCCGGCCTTGCGGAGATGACCCGGATCGGGGTCCCTGTGCCGCCGGGTTTCACCGTCACCACGGAGGCTTGCCGGGAGTACTACCGCCTGGGCCGTCAGTTCCCGCCCGGGCTGTGGGAGGAAGTCCAGGACGCCCTGCGGGAGGTGGAGGAGCGCATGGGGCGGCGGTTCGGGGACCCGGACCAGCCGCTGCTGGTGTCCGTGCGCTCCGGGGCCAAGTTCAGCATGCCCGGGATGATGGACACCGTCCTGAACCTGGGGCTGAACGACCGGACGGTAGAGGGCTTGAGCCGCATGGCACAAGACCCGCGTTTCGCGTACGACGCGTACCGCCGCTTCCTCCAGATGTTCGGGCGTATCGTCCTCGGCGTACCGGGTGAGAGGTTCGACGAGGTCCTCGAGGCCTACAAGCAGCGGGACGGCCAGCGGCGGCAGGACACGGATCTCACCGCGGAGGAGCTGCGGGAGATCGCGGAGCAGTTTAAGGCCATCATCCGGGAGCACACCGGCCAGGACTTCCCGCAGGACCCGTACGAACAGCTGCGCTTGGCCATCGGCGCGGTGTTCGGATCGTGGATGGGCCGGCGGGCGGTGGACTACCGGCGGGTCCACCGGATTCCCGACGACCTGGGCACCGCGGTGAACGTGCAGGCCATGGTCTTCGGCAACCTGGGCTGGGACTCCGCCACCGGGGTGGCGTTCACCCGGAACCCCGCCACGGGTGAGAAGCGGCTGTACGGGGAGTACCTGCCGAACGCGCAGGGGGAGGACGTGGTGGCCGGGATCCGCACGCCCAAGCCCCTGGACGACCTGGCCCGGGAGATGCCCGAGGTGTACCGCGAGTTCGTGGAGGTGGCCCAGCGCCTGGAGCGCCACTACCGCGACGTGCAGGACGTGGAGTTCACCATCGAGCGCGGAAAGCTGTGGATGCTCCAGACCCGGGCCGGGAAGCGGACGGGAGCCGCCGCTGTGCGGATCGCGGTGGACATGGTGCGGGAGGGGTTGATCGACGAGCGCACCGCGGTGTTGCGGGTCGAACCGGAGCTGCTCGCTCAGCTCCTGCACCCCACGGTGGACGAGCAGGCGCGCCAGCACGCGCACGAAAACGGCCAGTACCTCACCCGGGGCCTGCCCGCCTCCCCCGGGGCGGCCAGCGGCCGCATGGTCCTGGACCCGGACCGGGCGGAGGAGCTGGCCAGCGCCGGCGAGCGGGTGATCCTGGTCCGCAGTGAGACCACCCCGGAGGACTTCCACGGGATGGTGGTGTCCCAAGCCATCCTGACCGCGCGGGGCGGGATGACGTCCCACGCGGCGGTGGTGGCGCGCGGCATGGGCAAGCCGTGCGTGGTGGGGGCCGAGGAGCTGGTGGTGGACCCACAGGCGCGGCGCGTGCAGGTCAACGGCCGGCTGCTGGAGGAGGGCACGTGGATCACCGTGGACGGGAGTACGGGGGAGGTGTTCGTGGGCGAGCTGCCCACCCAAGAGCCGCAGCTGGCGGGCGAGTTTGCCGTCTTCATGGAGTGGGCGGACCGGTTCCGCAAGCTCGGGGTGCGGGCGAACGCGGACACGCCCAAGGACGCGCGCAAGGCGAGGGAGTTTGGGGCAGAAGGCATCGGGCTGTGCCGCACGGAGCACATGTTCTTCGAGGGCGACCGCATCTACGCCATGCGGGAGATGATCGTGGCGACCCGCCCGGAGGAGCGTCGGGCGGCGCTGGCGAAGCTGGAGCCGCTGCAGCGGCAGGACTTTATGGAAATCTTCCGCGCCATGGACGGCTATCCGGTCACCATCCGGACCCTCGATCCGCCCCTTCACGAGTTCCTGCCTGCAGACGAAGCGGCCATCGAGGAGACCGCGCGGCGCATCGGGGTGAGCCCGGAGGTCCTGCGCCAGAAGGTGGCGCAGCTGCGGGAGTTCAACCCCATGATGGGCCTGCGGGGCTGCCGGCTGGGGATCCTCTACCCGGAGATCACGGAGATGCAGGCCCGGGCCATCTTCGAGGCCGCGGCCGCCTGCCAGGCGGAGGGCGTGCACGTGGAGCCTGAGGTGATGATCCCGCTGGTGTCGGACGCGAGCGAGCTCCGGCAGCAGGCGGAGATCGTGCGGCGGGTGGCGGAGGAAGTGCAGCAGCGCACCGGGCAGCGCATCCACTACAAGGTAGGGACCATGGTAGAGGTCCCGCGGGCGGCCCTCCTGGCGGACCGGGTGGCGGAGGTGGCGGAGTTCTTCAGCTTCGGTACCAACGACCTCACGCAGTTCACCTTCGGCATGAGCCGGGACGACGCGGGCCGGTTCCTGCCCCGCTACCTGGACACCAAGCTGCTGCCCGAGGACCCCTTCCAGGTGTTGGACACTGACGGGGTCGGGCAGCTGGTGAGGCTTGGGACCGAGCGCGGCCGCCGCACGCGACCGGACTTGGTGGTGGGCATCTGCGGGGAGCACGGGGGAGAGCCGGCCAGCGTGAAGTTCTGCCACGCCGCAGGTCTAGACTACGTGTCCTGCTCGCCGTACCGGGTGCCCATCGCCCGCCTGGCCGCCGCGCAGGCGGCCTTGGGCGACCAGCTGCGGGACGTGTAGGACTTTGGTCCGCCTCCCCCTACCCCGTCCTCTCGCGGCGGGTGTGTTCGTGCGCCGGGTGAACCGCTTCGCCGCGGAGGTGCAGGTGAGGTCCGAGCTGTGGAGAGTCCACCTGCCCAACTCCGGCCGCATGACGGAGCTGCTGGTCCCGGGAGCTCCGGTGCGGGTGGCGCTTTCCGGGACCGCTTCGGGGACCACGCGGGGAAGGCTGCTCGTGATCCGGCACCTGGGGCGTTGGGTGGGGGTGGACAGCCACTTACCGAACCGGCTGTGGGAGCTGGCGCTGCAGCAAGGAGGGCTGCCGCCTGTGGCGGGTGTGCGGTCCTGGGAGCGGGAGGTCCGCCTGGACGGGGAGCGGGTGGACTTCTGCGTCCACACCCGTTCGGGTGAGTGGCTGGTGGAGACCAAGTCCTGTAACCGGGTGGAAGCGGGAGTCGCCCTGTTCCCGGACGCCCCTACCGCCCGGGGCGCCCGACACCTGCGCCTGCTGGCGGACGTGGTCAGCAGGGGCGGGCAGGCCGCGGTGGTGTGGTTCGTGCAGCGCGACGACGCCCGTTGTTTGCGGGTGGACTGGCAGGCAGACCCTAGCTTCGCGGAGTTGGCTCACCGTGCGCGCCGGCGTGGGGTGAGGCTGATAGCGTACAAGTGTGCGGTCTCCGTGGCCGCGGTCACTGTCTTAGGGCGGGTCCCCGTGCTGACCGGGAGACGGCACGGGAGTTGCTGAGGGTGCGATCTGGCATGGACCGTTCCGCCCTGCGCGACAGGAAGCCACGGGTCCCCAGGGACCGCAGCCGGCTGCTGCTGGAAGTGGTCCGGGTGCTCCACGAGGGCATCGTGGAAGCGTCCTCGCTGCCGCAGCGGCTGGCGGACACCCTGTGTCGGGAGGGCGGGTTTGCCGGCGTGGCGCTGCTCCTCCTGGAGCCTTCGGGCAAGGCGCTGGTGGGAGTGGCCCATTCCGGGATCTCCGCGCAGTACCCTGCGGGCCGTGTGCCACGGGGCCGGGGGCTGAGCTGGGAGGCGGTTCATAAGCGGCGGCCGGTGTACGTGACGAACCTGGCCGAGGATCCCCGGGTCTACGTGCCCGGAGGGGAGCTGAAGGATCCCCTAACCGGCCTGTTCCTCCCGCTGCTCGGGCGGGCGGATCCAGTGGGGGTCCTGGTGGTGCACGCTCCCGGTGTGAACGGGATCCCTCCGGAGGACCGGTCGTTCCTTGAACGGGTGGCCTCTCCGGTGGCCCTGGCCCTGGAGAACGCGCTTCTGTACGAACGCCTGGAGCGGGCGGTGGGCCTGCGGGACGAACTCCTGGAGGTCACCCGGGCGCTGGCGGCGGCGGAACTGGACGTGGCGGCGCTGTGCCAGAGGGTCGTCCGGGAGGCCGTTCGCTTGGTGCCCGGAGCCGAGAGGGCGAGTCTCTCCGTCCGGGAGGGCGAGGAGTTCGTGTTCGTGGCTGCGGTGGGCTACGACCTGGAAGGTCTGCGGGGCGTGCGGTTCACCGAGCAGGATCGGCTGCGGTGGTACGGGCTGGACGAAGCTTCCCTGCTGGCGGGCAGGCCGAGGTGGCTGTCCGGTGAAGAAGCCCGGCGGCGGGCTGAAGCCACACGGCCGGTCCAGGGTTCGGAGGCCATGGACCGTCACGGCGACATGGACACGCTGCAGGTCACCCTGGGCGTCCCCATCGTGCTCGACGGCCGCTTGGAGGCCTTCCTCAACCTCGATAGCCACAGTGATCCAGAGGCCTTCGGGGAGGAGTCGGTGGAGGTGGCCACCATTTTCGGCCACCAGGTGGCGGCCATCCTGAAGGGTGCCCGGCTGCGTGCCCTGCTGGCCCATCAGGCCACCACGGACGCCCTAACGGGCGTGTACAACCGCCGGTACATGGAGCAGCGGCTCCGGGAGGAGCTAGCCCGGGCGGGGCGTGGCGCGGGCGCGTTGTCCTTCGCCTTGCTGGACGTGGTGGGGCTCAAGCGGGTGAACGACACCCTGGGCCACGCGGCCGGGGACCTGGTGCTGCAGGAGGTGGCGGGGCAGCTCCGGGAGGCCGTGCGGGCTTCCGACGTGGTGTGCCGGTACGGTGGGGACGAGTTCGCGGTCCTGTTCCCCGACACCGGGCGCGCGGAGGCGGCTCAGGCCGTGAGACGGGCCCTCAGGGCGCTGGCTGCCCGAGAGGGCGTGTGGGGGAAGGGGATCCCCGTGAGCGCAGGGGTGGCGGCCTTCCCCCACGACGGGCGTTCGGCGGAGGCGCTGGCCTCGGTTGCGGACCGCCGCATGTACAAGGCGCGCCAGCTGGGCGTGGACCTGTGCGCGGAGGAGGCCTGAAGCCGCGTGTGCTGGCGGTCCGCGGGCGGCTCCTCGCACGCAGGCTCGCGCTAGCGGACCACCTGGTACCGGGCCAGTAGTTCCCCGCCGTACTCCCGAAGCTCGCGCAACGCAAGCCGCAGGGGCCCGCCCACCGGACCGGCCACGATCCGGCCCGCGGCACCCCCGGCCAGCAGCGGCGCCACCGTCAGGAACAGCTCGTCCACCACTTTCGCTGCCAGCAGGTGCGCGTTCAGGCTGGGACCTCCTTCGCACAAGACCCTCCGCACTCCGCTTTCGTACAACCAAGTGAGGGCCTGGGGTAGATCCACCGAGCCCCGGCCGAAGGCGACCACCTCGGCCACCGCTTCCAAGGCGCGCCTCCGGAAAGGGTCCGCGTCCTCGGTGGTGATGACCACGGGGCGGTTGCGGGGCTCTGCGAACAGTTTCAGGGAAGGATCTAGGTGGAGCCGCGCGGAAACCACAGCGAGCCGGGGTACGGGCGGCGAGCCGCGCCGGCGCCTGCGTTCCTGGGCCCGCGGGTCCAGCCGGGGGGGGCCGTAGCCCTCGAGCCGCACCGTGCCCGCGCCCACCAGGACCACGTCGCAGTGCTCCCGAAGCCTGCGGAAGGCCACCCGGTCTGCCGCCCCACCCATCCCCCGGGTCC
>Ga0105160_1000370_pt1 | contig 21784 bp, 22 predicted proteins | sample GXS110809BmetaG_FD_89591 | JGI IMG/M metagenome (GOLD analysis project Ga0105160, IMG submission 89591) | Hot spring microbial communities from Gongxiaoshe hot spring, China to study Microbial Dark Matter (Phase II) - GXS 110809B | ecosystem: Environmental > Aquatic > Thermal springs > Hot...
ATCTTAAGCCCGCCGCCTTTGACCTGGCTCGGCCACCCCCGCCTCAAAAGAGAATATCGACGGCTAAAAAATAAACCGTCCGCATGCAAGGACGGCCTTCAGGGGTAAAGACTTTAACCGAGTGTTGCAGGCTTTCTCACGGGGGCCCGGGTGGCCGAGCGGCTAGGCGGCGGCCTGCAGAGCCGCTTTACAGGGGTTCGAATCCCCTCCCGGGCTACGTTTGTAGCGGCACCCATTCTCACAGTTTTTAACTTTAACTTAGGCTAGTCTAAGGTGCTACTCTATCCGGCTTCATGGCTTGTGGAGGTTTTCTGAGCAGTTAACCTTTCGTGCCATCCTTCTCGCCTCCTCAGCTTCACTCTGCAATCTTTCTATATCATGTTTCGGCTCAGGTTCAACTGAAAAATCGGCCTCGCAATGAAAGAAAAACAACAAGGGACTGGAATGCGGGAACTAAAATCACTAGGCCAAACAGACATCATCTATCATTATATCAACTGCTGCGGCGGCCGGGATTTGAACCCGGGACCCCCAGCGCTCTGCTCTGGCTGGAATGGCAGGCATCCACGCACTTTTGGGTGTGCTTGGTGTCCTACCAGGCTAGACTACCGCCGCTTCAATGGATTCAGGTTATGACCCTGTATAAAAATTCTAGGAGCCAAGCAACTGATGACCTAAGGGTCCACTCTTTAAGCACGTTTATCTATTAGGGTCTTAGATAGAAGGTGAGGCTTTGGAGCCTGTTGTAGAAGTTGAGGATCTTTGGAAGTTTTTCGGAGAGCTGGCAGCTCTTAGGGGGATTAGCTTCAAGGTGAATGTGGGGGAGGTCTATGGGTTGATAGGACCGAATGGTGCAGGTAAGACAACGTGTTTCAGGATTCTAGCTACAATATTGAGGCCGGGCAGAGGATGTGCAAAGGTCTTGGGTGTGGATGTAGGGCAAGACCCCCAAAGGGTGAGGCGCATGATATCTTACCTTCCAGAGGATGCAGGAGTTTATAGAAGCCTGAGAGGTGTTGACTACATACGATTCCTTGCCGGCATCTACAACAGAGAGGAAGACGAGGCTATAGAGGAGGCTGAAGAGATTTCTGGACTCGGCAAGGCCCTCTATGATAGGATGGGCACATACAGTTTCGGGATGAGGAGGCGTATACTCCTCGCAGGCGCCCTAGTCGCCCACCCTAAACTAGCAATCCTTGACGAGCCCACCTCAGGACTTGATGTGACACACGCAGTCTATGTTAGAAACATGATCAAGAAATATTCGCGGCAGGGGATGACCTTCCTAATCTCTAGCCACAACATGCTGGAAGTCGAGTATCTCTGCGATAGAATCTCATTCATCGATAGGGGAGAGATTATCGCTGAAGGGGAACCCAGATCACTTATGGAGAACTCCGGAGCCAAGAATCTAGAGGAACTCTTCCTATCCATAAGGAGGGGTGGAGATTGAGCTTCAGGGCCTTGACGGTGAAGGAACTGCGCGAGCTCCTAATGGAGAAGTCGGTCCTCATAGGTATCTTGATTATGCCCCTCATAATCTTCCCACTCCTAGGGATGACTATGAGAGCAGGGGCCTCTGCAACCGAGCGCGCGCAGCAGGGGTTTGAGGCGCTAGTTTTAGACATGGATGGAGGATGGGCCTCCCAAGAGTTGATACAGACATTAAGTCAGGGTGGGGTCAGGCTAAAGCAGCTGTCCAGTGGGGATGATGTGGAAAAGACGCTAGCTGCCTCAGACATAAAGTTTCTAATACTCATTCCTCCAGGCTTCACACACAACATCAGCATACCTAGCCAGGCGTCACTCCAGATATACTATCGTTTAGAGAGGCCATCAGTCTTTGAGCTACAGACATTACAGAGCTTCCTCAGCCTAGTCAGTCTTTCCTCAACCATTCTCGGAGAAAGGCTTGCAGAGAGGGTGGGGATCGACGCTAGGTTCTATAGGTCACCATTAACATTATCTCAATCAATCGTATATCAAGGGGAAATATTCGAGGATGGCTCGGTGGCTTTTTTACCCATATTCTACCTCTCCACAATACTACCACTAGGAATATTCATAATCTCCATCACAGCCGGCACAGTCTCAGCCACGAGTCTCGGGATGGAAAAGGAAGCGAAGACGCTTGAGATCCTGTTAACACTGCCCGTCAACAGGATAAAACTCCTCGCAGCTAAACTCCTCAGCTCGGTGTTCTTGGCTATTCTTGGCGGGGCCTCCTTCACTCTGGGATTCCTCTTTTATTTTCAGGGTGTAATGTCTATTGCTAGTGAGTCCTCAGAGGCTAGCTTCCAAGCTCCATCCGAGGTCCTGGCGACGTTCTATAACTTTTCTATAACGACCTTCATCCTTCTGGGAGTAGTTATTGTAGTCTCTCTCGTATTGACATTAGCTATCGGAATGCTGGCAGGCATCCTTGCCGGAGACGTGCGGGGAGGCCAACAACTTGCATCGCTTCTCTTAGCTCTACTCTTCCTCCCACCATTCATCCTACAGCAGTTCACAAGCTTCAGCATGCTTGAGCCCACAACTCAAATCCTTATGATGCTCAACCCCGTTACCCACATATTTCTAGCATTTGAGTCGGCAATTGCCTCTGACTACTTCTCCATACTCGTCCATCTCACAGTCACAACCTTCTACATAGCCTTGCTTCTGGGCATTGCTGCATGGATATTCAGTGGGGAGAGGCTGATATCTCTTAGAATCAAGCTAGGGAGGGGAATAGGTTTGGGGCTCAGACCCCAGACTAAGTAGAAGATATTTACCATCCCCACTACTACGCGCCTAGGAAACTTGCTGGGGGAGATAATAGCCGCGGTTACACTTTCTTGGGCTAGAATTACTGTAGCGCTGGCCATCTCGGCGTTGGCAGCGGTTATAATCGGGATATATTCCGGGATAAGCAGGAGGGTGGATAGAGTAGTAATCCCCGTCCTAGACATCCTACAGAGCGTCCCCATACTTGGATTCTTCCCCGTAGCAGTCTATTACCTCGCAAACGCCGTCCCGCTACTGGGCTATGAGCTAGCATCAATCTTCCTCATATTTACATGCACCTTCTGGAACTTGGCGTTTTCTGTCTACGAGGGCGCTAGATCCATTCCCCAGTCGCTGGTCGAGGTGGCTGAGCTCAGCAAGCTATCAATGAGGGATAAACTTAGGAAGATTTACATCCCAGCCATCTTCCCCGGACTTGTAGACCAGCTCCCCGCAAGCCTCGCGAACGCCTTCTACTTCCTTGCAGCCAGCGAGGTTATAACTCTAGGAGGGGCTCAAGTGAATGTTTTAGGCATTGGGGCTCTGATTCTTAAGTATCAAGAGGCCGGAAATTATGCAGGTATAGCCCTCGGTCTGGTGACGGTCGCGCTAAGTATTGTTGCAGTATACCTTTTAGTCTTGTTACCTCTAATTGCCTACTCCGATAAGTATAGGTTCGATATAATTCAGCCTCCCGAGGTACAGAGAACACCCTTGATCATAGGTGTCTATACAAGGATTAAATCCATACACGCTCCGTTGGGGGTCAAGTCCAAGCGTCTTGCAGGCTTAGCCCACCGAATAAACCTGATACAGATGGTCAACACGAGATACATGAGGAGTGACATTAGACGGCTTCTATTCGTAATAGTTATGATAGGGCTGCTCATCTTCTTGGGGCCGAGAATCTACGCTAGTATAGACGATGCTTGGGCCGCTGTTGTAGTTGTGGCTGAGGCCGGCCTGAGGCTTGGATTAATAAGTGTGGGTGAGGCTCTCGCCTACTCTTTCCTACGCGTCCTCGTATGTCTAGCTCTGATGACGGCTTTAACCCTGCCGCTCGTATTCATAATAACTGAGAAGCCTCACATCAAGTCTGCCCTTCTCCCAGCCTTCCAAATCGTGGCAGCCCTCCCATCACCCCTAATCTTCCCACTCATTTCGAGACTGTTCGAGGCGGGGGCATTGCCAAGAGAGTTTGGCGCCATCCTACTTATGGCACTGGGTTCATTCTGGTATGTCTTCTACTCTGCCCTAGGCGGCTTCAGCCATGTCCACACGGAGTATCTTGAGCTGGCCAAGATGTATAACCTCTCAAGCTTCAAGAGGCTTAGGTATATTTACCTCCCATTCGCGACACCCTCACTGGTGACCGGTTTGATAACCGCGAGCGGCGGGGCATGGAACACGTTGATTATAGCGGAAAGGCTGGGCCAAGGTGGAAGAATATTTGAGGTCTATTCACCAGGTCTAGGCAAGTTGATGTCTACGCTCGCCGAGCTGGCAGACATCCCGGCCTTAGTGCTTACAGTAATAGCCATGACTATTGTTGTGCTACTTGTCAACAGACTCCTGTGGCGGTCACTATATGACTACTCTATAAGAGCACTGAGAATTCATGAGTAGCCCTGAGACACTATTAGAACTCAGGAACGTGACACATGGATATCATATGAGGGCTGGTGCTACACTCAAGATTATCGAAAACTTAAACATACAGGTCGGGTATGGAGAGTTTCTCGGAATAGTTGGCCCGAGTGGATGCGGGAAGAGCACTATACTACGGATAATGGCTGGGCTCATAAAGCCCTTGTCAGGCACAGTAATCTTCAGGGGAGAGGTTTTGACCGGTACCACACCCCGCATATCCCTGATGCACCAGACCCCCCCGCTACTTCCTTGGCTTACAGTGGGAGAAAATGTCTATCTCGCCCTCATCTCCAGAAGCGACCTGACGGAGGAGGAGAAGAGGCTGAAGGCCTCGCAGCTCATCGAGCTTGTTGATCTTGCAGGATATGAATCGGCCTACCCACACGAGCTCAGCGGCGGTATGAAGCAAAGAGTAGCACTTGCCAGAGCACTGGTCACTGACCCCGACCTTCTCCTTTTAGACGAGCCCTTCAGCAACCTCGACCCCCTAACTTCCCTCAGCTTGAGCAGAGAGATAGAGTACATGTGGCTGGAGTCAACCCTCCCCCCTATCTCAGTAGTCATGGTCTCACACAACATTGAGGAGGTTGTCATGCTGTCAGATAGGATAATAGTCCTTGGCGGTAGACCAGCGAGAATCTTGGCAGAGGTGCCTATAGAGATGGGGAGGCCAAGAAATAAGAAATCGGAGGAGTTCTACAGACTAGTCGACGAGGTATTCTCGCTTATTAGCTGATCTTCACACCCCTTTTGAGTCTAAACGACCCATTTTCACCGTCATACTCAAGGTAGCCTGTAGTCACCAGCCAGTCTAGAAGGAATGATTTAGCCCTTGAGATACTTTCCGGATGTTCGTCACAGAGTTGCAGGTCTTTACAAAGTTGCTCGACAGTTATCGGCTGTTTCTTGCTTGCCATGTAGTGGATAACGGATCTGAAGGGCTCGACGTTTTTTACAAGGTCCCGCAGCACCCTAATCTTACCAGAGTATCTCTTCCTGGAGAAGGAGACTCCCTGCTCAGTCAGTATGGCGTCCCCCTCGCTGACCCTAACTAGGCCGAGAGCCTCGCAGGTCTCAAGTATCTCCAGAACAAGCCCCGACTCCATACCTACCTCGCTCACAATTGTGGCTACATCTGCCCTATTCTTCAGGAGCGTTAAGACCTCAACCAACCCTGAAACCATTGCTGGAGTAACTTGTATGGGGCATCTGGGCCCCTGTTGGTCCAACTCCCTTCCTATTAGAATTGTCGTAACCCCCTATATAACCATGCGGATTTATATCTGCCTCTTAGCCCGAAAATACGACAGACTTATAAAGAATTCTGTTTCACCGGCGTAGTAGAAGTTCAAGCACCCTCTCCACAGGCTTAACATTGGCAACGAATCTAGAATATCTCTGGAGGTCTGAGTCATCTATTCTGTCCAAGGCATTTTTTATGGCTTGTTTTAGGCTCTCCGCGCTGACCTCCCCTTCCTTTAGAGTCACTGCGACTCGGTTCTGAGTGAGGGATTTTGCGTTTGACTCCTGCTCTGTTTGCCTAGGTATCGGTATCAGAACGAGCCTGCATTTGAAGGCTAGGGCCTTGGCTGTGAGGGTCTGACCAGCCCTCGTCACAACGACGTCAGCAGCACCCAGAAGCTCATACTCATCATCATACCACTCCACGAGCCTCAGTCTATCATCACCGCGGCTCACCCCCAAGCCACCGCGAACCCCTGTCATAATGATTTGAAGATCCTTGAGATGTAGAAGGAGAGGAGTTATAATCTCTATGAATCGGGCCCGGTCTGGGCGCGGTCCAGTAGGTATTATCGCCACAAGTGGGAGTGAGGGGTCGAGCCCCATCCTCTCCTTTATCTTTGCCCTCGACTGGTAGTCGCTAGGAATCTTCTCCAACATCGGGCCTATATACTCTACACGTCGCTCGTCCTTATCACGCATTACTAGGTTGTCTCTCGAAATGGTTAATGGGGGTGGGTAGTCGGCTATTAGAAGGCTGTCGGAGAGGCTCCAAGCGATAGTGAAGGAGTTTATGAAGTCTTCGAAGAACGAGGAGAGCCCTGGTAAGCGGTCCTTCTGCAGTATTACATTGTACTGATTGATAATGAGAATGCTTGGAACGCCAGTTATACGCGAGGCTAAGACGGCAGATGCCCTGGTGTCGGCTAATATCGCGTCTGCTTCGGACTCCTCGATGATTTGAGCCTCAATCAGTGTCTGAGCCATGACTTTTAGGGGGAGGAAGAGATTCTTCAATAATGTCGCCTTTATGCTAACTTCTCCCCGGTCAGTCCTCCCATAGTCAAGGCCGGGGACTCTCAAGACACTTATACCGTACCTCTCAAAATAGTCCACCGCATCCCCATAGGTCGAGACGGTTACCCTAACCCCCCGCCTGATAGACTCAAGTATGAGTGGCTTACACCTTGAGGCATGTCCCAACCCTATCCCACATACGCTGAAGTGGATATGCCGCATCGACCAAATCCCCAAGGAGTTTAACACTGTTTGGCTGTTATTGTAACCCGCCTCACAGGGCCTCGAGGAGACTCCTCTGCAAAAATATCCGCGTTGAACTTGTAAATCTTCACGTCCCTTCTAAGCCAGTGGGTAGGTCTCAATCCGGCTTTAATACAGAGGTGCATAAGAAACTCCTCCGCATCCCAGCCATACTCGACAGGGACTTGGGGGAGTAGGAGGCCTGAACCCTCGTCCGCCTCTATTATTAGGCCATCTAGTCCGACTCTGATATGTTGGGGGAGTGTGGAGGGTGGCTCCGCTGATATTCTCTCGGGATCTGTGAGGAGACTGAGTTCTAGGATGACCTCGTCCGCCTCTGACTTGGTTAATGGGGGGAATCGGGGGTCGTAGAAGGCTGCAAGCCTAGCGGCCATCATCGTGTCGTCGACGATGTTGGAGCGGGCTATTGGTATCCCCATGCAGCCCCTCAGCTCTTTAGAGTCATAGACGTAGAGCGTGACGAAGACGCCTCTCCGGATATCGGTGTCCCGGAGCTCACTAACCGCAACCGGCTGTGTCTGAAGCCCAAGTTCGTCCTCAATAGCCCACCTGGCGAGCCTAACCAGCCTAACTCCAACCTCGTCACTTAGCATGGCCTAGAAACATAGTTGTGGGTACAGTCTTTTATCTATTGCTCAATTTATTTACCAGCTCCCTCGCCCTCTCTAGCACCCGTGAAATATTCCTCCAATGCCCGCCAACCCAATATTCTTGCCCACAATCCTCACATTTCCACCTATCACCCTGAAGAGGCTTGAGACGCCCGTTGCAGAGGGAGCAGAGTCTAAACTTGACCGTCAAGAACTCTTCATGAGGCGTGTCGAAGTGTGTCTCGAGGTAGTGGGCGATGTGAGATAGCTGGGCTTCTGTCCCGCTTAGGGGCAGGAGGATGGAGAGCCCACCCCTAGACAATACTCTCCTATGAAGCTCCGTGTCAGAGGTTAGGACTACACGCCTCTCCTCGGCGGCCCTATCTATAATCTCGTTATCTGTCTTGGGGTAGTATATCGTGTCGTATCCAAGCATTCTAAGCCAATGTGTTAACTTGCCGTGCATCGAGTTTGTGAGAAATTTAGGCTCGTGTGAGGCTTCCCTTCTCAAGCTCTAACCTGCACTCCTCGCAGACGTACTGGTCATCAATCCTTATCAGCATGTCGCTCCACTCCCCACATGAGTCGCAGTATCCTTCAAGATAGGACTCCCTCTTCAGGATAGGCCCTCCGCTCAGGTTAAACTGCTCCTTGATGACGGCTATAATGTCTGGAGTGATCTTGAGAACATCCTTAAGACTTATAATCCCCTGAACATTCCCCTTGTAGCTAACTATCAGCCTACTGATTCCCTGCCTATTCATCAGCCTGACAGCATCCTCTAGCGTCGCAGAGGGGTCGATAGTTACGAGGGGAGATGACATGATCTCCTCAATCTTCACCTCGCTGGGTTTCCTATCCAAAGCGACAACCTTCTCCACAAGGTCCCGCTTCGTCACGATGCCCACAGGCCTCCCATCCTTCCTCACCAGTATGCTGCTGATCCTGTACTTGGCCATCATAGCTGCGGCCATATTAGCTGTGCTCTCTGCATCCAACTCGATGACAGGGCTTGTCATAACTTCTCTAACCGTTATCTCCTCGCTCAGGAATGGGCCCATCCAATGAATCCATTGGGGAAGCCTGATAAAAATGTATCTAAGACCTATACACCCTGAGGTCGGCCAATATCGCTGACTTGTGAGGGAGTTTATCTCCACATCATAAGGACCACCTAAGCAAGCGGCATCTCCCATATGGGATGAGGGATGTGAAGTCGCTTGGCCGCAGCTGGTTCTTGGGGAGGTTGAGCATCTCCTCGACCTTGGCAGCTAACTCTTGTGATACTCTGGCAGCGTCCTCCTGGCCAGGAGACAAGACGACGTACACGGCCGCCTCTGATCCTACCCATTCCTCGGAGCCAACTATGGGTCCAAGCCTCTCCGAGTACCCAACACACACTTGCAGTGTGACTTGGATGTAGTTTTTGGGTGGCTTAACAATGAATGACCCCCGAGGAAGATACATACCCTGTGGTGGTGTGAAGCTTATCTGCTCAGGCCTCACCCAATAGACAGACACCGATGATAGACCATCGCGCCATGCGCGGCTAAATGATGCGCATATGCTGGCAGCCTCGCGAAGCTCCCCCTCCGCCGCGTCTGCTCCATTCTTTAGGAGAGTTACAGGTGAACCCCTCACCTCAGCATGTAACACGACATCATCATCTTCTAGATGCTTCTTCAGGAGGCGGATGTTTGAGCTGGCGTCCCTCCCAAGCACAATAAGACGGCCAGAACTAGTCATGGACCACCGATACCTATGATACCACTCAGTTCCCCTCTTCCTAATCTGGACTGTCTCTACAACCTTAGACGTTAATTGTAGTGATGACCTGAGCTGTTTGAGCTTCTCCTCGAGTTTGACGACCTCGGCTAGGAGGTTCTCAACACCCTTCATAGTGGTTTTAGCGTTATTGTAGAGCTCATCTATCTGTTGCGTGATGGGCTCTCTGAGGCTGAGTTGTACCGTCCTCCCATCCAACTCAATGGTGACTAGGCCAGCCGCCCTATCTAGAGACTTCACTAAGCCGCTAGGGCCCCTCCCAGCCTTAATCTTCCCCCACCAATCCTTCAGCTCAGCAAGACGCATGTGGAGAAAGTCGGCCAGCTCCCGCGACTCCCGAGCTTTAAGCCTCAGCTGGTCTACTAAAGCCTTCTTCTCCTCCACCTCCCTTTCAACCCTCCTCACCTCCTCCTCAATCCTCCGCCTACGCTCCAGGTCACTAGCCTCCTTGAGATAAGACTCGTATACTAGGCTCACAGCCTCGTTCAGGCTTGTTGTGTGCACCATCTCAAGGCCCTGCGAGGAAAGATACATGAATGGGATTGGGGAGAATACGACATATCTGTCACCGGCCTTATACGCTGTGGGCTGGGGATTTTCGAGAAGCCTGATGAGGAACTCTACTCCGCTAGCAATCCTTATTTTCTCTTCCTCATTGAGGTCGGAGATTTTCCTGGATGGCTCGATACCAGCACGGGCCAGGACCTCGTTGGAGTATTTCGTGCCAAGCCCAAACTCTCTTGCAAGGGCAACCCCGACTTTGAGCCTCCCATCAACACTGGAGAGTAGTCCTAAAGCCTCCTCGCGGCTAGAGATTGTTTCCCTCCTAGCTGGCCAGGAGTAGGGTTCCCCCCTCTTGAGGCTGGTAGAGGCAACAATCACGCCACCCGCGTCTAGTAGGCTTAGACCTCCACCAGGGAAGACCTCGACTACGAGATAATATCTCTCCACACCTCTCTCGAACTGGAGCCTCGCTATCCTCTCACCTATAACCTGCTCGGCAGACCTCACAGTATATCCCCTGAGGCTCCTTCTCAGTGTAGATGCCAGCCGGTCTAACTGGCCGTGAATTTGATAAACGCCGGGTGCTAGGAACAAGGCCTTTCCAGGCACTATCCTCAGATCCCGTACATCATCGCGGCCTGTAAGCCTAATTATATATGACGAGTCCAGCCCCCTATAGATCTGGGAGACATATCGGGGTAGGGATGCGTTAATCTCACCCAATAATACCCGGAGGTCTAGACTGTTTATCTCGAATCTTAGCTTCTCCGACACCAGTATAGGGATTCTCGGATGGTTTTTATCAAGGTTTAGTGGAGGGCCTGGAGCACGTGCTCGATGTAGTGGAGCTCAGGCAGGGCACCTTCAAACTCCACCTTATCGTTCACCACAGTCTTCGGCACAGCCATCACACCATACTTCTGGCCGAGGTGGGGGAACTCGATCACCTCCACCATGTCGGCTACTATATTTGGGTTCTCGACGGCCATTTGATGAGCTATTCTGACGGCTCTCGGGCAGTAGGGACATGTCGGGGTCACGAAGACCTGTATGTGGAGAGGCTCCTTGACAGATTTCACCATCTCGACGGCTTGAGGGGAGAGTCGAGACCGGCCTCTTGAGATGTCTATTATGTCCTCAATCAGTGTTAAGAACTCGTAACCGCTCGGGACCCCGAAGAACCTAACCCACATAGGCCTCTCTCCTAAAAGGATGGTGGCTGGTATCTTGTCTATACGCCATGTCTCCGCCTTATCCCTGTCTCGTTCAAAGTCGTAGACCTCCAGCTTAAGAGCCTCATTTAGCTCGGCCAACTCCTCTAGAAGTTGCCTAGTGACCTCGCAATACTCACACTCGAAATTCTGTGTGAAATAGGCTATCCTGACCTGCGACTCTAACTCACTGTCAAGCTTCTTCTTGACAAACTCTCTATCACGCGGCTTAAGAATCGAACCCACAGGCGATATTTTATCGGGAGGAAGCCTATAATGTTTTCTCCAAACACAGACCCGGCTAAGGATTAAATTGTGAAGAGTATATAGGGCTTTGAATGGTTGTCGAGCGGCTGCTGAAGGCGACAGTTATTGCGCCCTCAAGCAGGGCCCATGATCTGCTGAAGTCCCTACACCGCTTTGGGGAGTTCCACCCCATCGCCCGCGGGGACCAGAAAATAGCGGGGAGGCTTGAGCCTCTATATGAGAAGGCTAGGAGGATTTACTTGGAGCTCGAGGCAGCCGCTAGGGAGCTTGAGGTTGAGGCTGGGGGAGGAGTTATTGAGGTTCTCTTGAAGGGTGAGCCTGAGCCTGAGAGTTTGAGCGTAGGGGATGTGGAGGAACTTCTAGAGATGCTTTCAAGCAGGGCCCAGCCCATCCTCTCAGAGCTGAAGAGGCTTGACGATGAGCTTGAAGCTTTAAGGCCGAGAATAGAGAAGCTTGAGAGGGAGAGAGCTAGGCTCTCAATACACGTCCAACTTGGCATAGACTTCTCGCCGATATCGCGGCTAAAAAGCCTCTATGCCGTGGCCTTCATAGCATCGATCCGCGACGTAGAGGAGATAGCCAAGTCTCTTGATGACGCCGCAATAGCTCTTAAGACTCTGGAGAGGGGAAGCGCACTACTACTCGTAATCGCCAAGCCAATACATAGGGAGAAGATTGAGAGGATCATACGCTCATTCAACCTGATGCCTATCGAGGTGAGAGCCGAGGAGCCTCTTGACAAGCTTGCCGAGACGTTAAGGGAGGTTGAGGGGGAGCTGGCGAGGCTGAGGGCTGAGGTGGAGGCATTGAATGGGAGGAAGGGCAGGATTAGGTATGAGAGAGGTAGGGAGATTCTCTCTCTAAGGTCGCTTGCACAGGGTATAATTGAGGCTATTCAGAGGATGAGGGGGGAGACTGGGAAGCTCTTCGTCCTCGAGGGCTACGTCTCAGAGTCGCTTAGCGGCGAGCTTGTGAGGGAGGTGGGCAGAGTGGCGTATGTCCACTTATCCACAACCAAGTACCATCACGACTCTGAGGAGAAGCCACCGACTAAGCTGAGAAACAACTGGATTACTGAGTCCTTCAAGCCTGTTACACTAATTCAAGGTCCACCCTCCTATTATGAAGTGGACCCTACACCACTTGTCTCAATCTTCCTCTCAATATTCTATGGTATCATGTTCGCAGACATGGGGCAGGGCCTTGTGCTGGCGCTTCTCGGCCTTATCCTCTCAGTCAGGGCTAGAAGTGCTCTGAGACTTTGGGGACGGTTGATAATGATATTGGGCGTCTCATCCACAGTTGCAGGGTTCCTCATACAGGAGGCTTTCGGGTTTAAGCTCTCACCAGTAACTGGCATGAAACCAATACTCGAGCTGGTTGAGCATCACGGAGAGTCTGCCATAATCAGCACCGACGCTGTTGTTAAACTCTTCACATTCGCACCACTCCTCGGCTTCATACACGTCTCAATCGGCCTACTGATCTCAGCCTACATCCTTGCAAAGCATGGAGAGTTAGGTGAGGCAGTCTTCTCCAAGGCTGCTAGTCTTGGCATGTATGTCTCAGGACTACTTTTCGCCCTAGCATTCATCACGACCAGGGGCTTCGAGACCTTGCTCACCAATACTCAGCCAGTCCCCATCATAGGCATCCCAGCCAATCAGGCCGGGACCATAGGCATAATAGGTATACTGCTCAGCATGGTCCTCCTCGTGGGTGGTAGAATCGTAGGCTCCTTCACAGGCCTAATCCCAGGGGGAAGCATCTTGGGACACATTGGAACAGGGCTCCTCGAAATACTTGAGAACATTATCCACTTCATGTCAAACACACTCAGCTACCTCAGAATCTCTATACTCATGATCATACACGTGGCACTGATGCTTTTGATTAACTCCGCCTGGGAGGCCCTGGGCTTGGCTTCTCTTGGGATACTTGTGATTGGCAACATAGGGGTAATGGGGCTTGAAGGACTGCTCGTCTTCATACAGGCACTTAGGCTTCATCTATACGAGTTCTTCAGCAAATTCTTCTCAGGTGAGGGCATACTCTTCAAGCCCCTCACACTCAACTCTGAGAGGATTAAGATCGTTTTCAGGGAATAATCCTTTTGGGAGCCCAGTCTAAACCCTAGACGCCGGCCCTTCTATTCTTGGAAATCAGGCATGCAAATATACTGCTTGGAGGGGGTTTAGATGGTAGGTGACTTGTTGGCGATTAGGGGCGGTAGCCCGGTTCGCTCTGAGCCTTTCCCGGGCTGGCCCATCTGGGGTAGGGAAGAGGAGGAGGCTCTTCTAGCGGCTTTAAGGTCAGGTATCTGGGGGGTTGGTGGCCAGCTGACCAGGCAGTTCGGCCAATCCTTCGCAAGCTACTCTGGATGCAGATATGGAATACCAATTATGAATGGGACAACGGCGTTGAAGGTGGCGTTGAGGGCACTAGGGGTAGGCCCCAAGGACAAGGTGATCACGACACCCTACACGTTTGTCGCCACCTCATCCGCTATTGTTGAGCTAGGAGCCATACCTGTTTATGTCGACGTCGCGGAGGGTGGTGTGAATATTGATTCTAAGCTCGTCTATGAGACAGTTGATGGAGGCTTTAAAGCCATTCTACCGGTTCATGTTGGTGGCCATCCTGTTGAGATGGACTTAATCGAGCAGGTGTCCCGGAGCTATGGTGTATCAGTGGTCGAGGATGCTGCAGAGGCTCATGGCGCTGAGTGGAGGGGGAGGAGGGCTGGGAGCCTGGGGGCTTTGGGCTGCTTCAGCTTCCAGTCAAGCAAAGTCATGACAAGCGGGGAGGGTGGGATCATAACTACGAATGACCCTGGGCTTGCGGAGACTTGTTCCTCTCTCGTAAACTGCGGCAGGAGCGCTGGAAGAGATTGGTATGAGAGTGATATTCTGGGTTATAACTATAGAATGACCGAGTTCCAGGCCGCAATACTCCTTTGCCAGTTGAAGAGGCTTGATGCCGAGATTGAGAGGCGTCAAAGAAACTTTGAGGAACTGTTAAAGCTCTCCAGGGATCTGGAGGGATTCAGAATTATCCGCCCACACGAGAGAGCCAATAGGGTTCCACACTACCTTGTGATTGTCCAGGCAGACCGCGACTATTTCGGGAGGGTCTCCAAGGCGAGGATAGTGGATGCGCTTCGAGCCGAGGGCATACCCGTCTCCGTCGGCTGGCCGGTCCCACTTTACCGCTACCCTCCCCTTAAGAGATACCTAGAGCTAAATGGCGCCAGGGTGGATCCAAGCGAGTTCCCTAACACAGAGAGGGCTGCGGCAGAGATATTCTTCATACATCATAGAGTGCTGCTGGGTGGTTATAGGGAGGTGGAGGATGTTTACAAAGCGTTGAGGAAGATTGAACAGTACGTGGACGATGTGGTATGAACCTAATAGTTTTTGAGGACGAGGCCTGGAGGAATTTCAAACAGCTCGCATATCTGAGGCCTGTATATAGATTGTTGACGGCGCGGGGAATAATAATAAAGAACATATTGAAGGTCTTCAACAACGCTAGCCTATACACCTATGCGAGGGACTATCTAAGCCGGGTCGAGCTTGAGCGTGACCCCACAGCCAAATTCAACACCAGGCCCGAGGAGAGTGAAGACGTGCTAGTAATAAATGGGCTGGTGAGGAGACCTGAGCTAGTAGCGCTTCTAGCCGAGAAGACCGGGAATCGCGAGTTTATTCTCCTGGCTAAGGGAAGGTTTCTCGCCGCGCGGCTCAGAGGAGCCAAGATAGAGGGTGTGGAGAGGCCCTCAGAGATATTGGAGAGGCTAGCATCAATGGTTGGTGTTTCTGAGACACTTGAGGCCCCGGCTGACAGCATATACCAGTATCCCTGGGAGCTCCTAGACGAGACGCAGCCGATGACGCCTATGGTGAAGGAGACGCCCCAGCTAGACCTCCATGTAGCAGTTCTCGGCGATCCTGCTAAAATGCATATTCCAGCTAGTTGCGAGATCGAGCCCTTCACGGTTATCGATACGCGGAGAGGACCAGTGATATTGGGTGAGGGCGTGAGGATAGAGTCGGGGACCAAGCTTATAGGGCCCTGCGTGATCGGCGACAACTCCATAGTCTATGGCGGCAGGGTTGGGCCTCATCTTTATACAGGCCCTGTCTGCCGCGTATCGGCCGAGATAGAAAACACGATAATGTTTGGATACAGTAACAAGCACCACTACGGATACATAGGACACTCCATCATCGGGGAGTGGGTCAATATAGCCGCAGGGACCACCACATCAAACCTCAAGACAACCTACGGCGAAATAAAGGTAATGCTCGACGGTGAGACCATGCACACAGGGAGGCAATTCCTCGGAGCAGTGATAGGAGACCATGTACGTACAATGATCGATACATCTATCATGACTGGTAAGATCATGGGCCCATTCAACATCCTGAGCGGGGTTGTCGCAAAGAATGTCCCACCATTCACCGGGATTAACTTCGCCAGGGAGATGTATGAGCTGGAGCTGGAGTCTGAGCTGAGGGTTGTTGAGAGGATGATGAAAAGGAGAAACATGACGCCGAGCGAAAACTATTTAGAACTTATCAGGCATCTCTATGACCTTACGAGGGAAGAGAGGAGGGTCTTCCTAGGGCATAGAAGCGACCATCCATGAGGAGTCGGCCCCGTCTTCTACTCGTGGGATGCGGGCTGATGGGTAAAAGACACATAGGTGGACTAGCCGAGGTGAGAAGAAGTAGGCTTAGAGACGCAAGGCTCGTCGGCGTTGTCGACAAGTATGCTGCAAGGGCGGGGGAGGCTGCAAGGGAGGTGGAGCGGCTGTTGGGGGAGAGACCGAGAATCTTCAACTCGGTAGACGAGGCCGTCGAGGGTATTGAATTTGAGGCCGCCGACATCTGCACGGAACCAGCCTCACACCACACCGTAGCGGAGCCGCTCCTAGAAGGGGGTATTGACTGCCTAATCGAGAAGCCGCTGTCTATGACCGTGAGGGGATGCCGGAGTATTATTGAAGCATCTATGAGAGGTGGGACATTACTTGCCGTGGCAGAGAATTACCGTAGGGATCCTGTGAACAGACTGGCTAAATGGGTCATTAAGAATGGAGAGTTGGGCAGCTGGATGGCTGCAGCCCAAATAGTTGCTGGGGGTGGAGACGCAGTCCTCATATCTCCCTGGCGGCACAAGCTAACCGGCGGGATACTGATCGACCTCTGCTGCCACTACACGGATATTTACAACTACTTTTTCGGAACTCCGGAAACAGTCTCCGCATCCTCGGCACTCCTAAGAAAGGTGAGGTATGTTAGAGAGATGAGTGGCGAAGCCTTGATGAAGACTCCAGTGGAAGTGGAGGCTGAGGACTATCTTGACGCTACATACCACTATAGAGAAGGTAGAGTGGCGAGCCTCCTGGTAAACCTGGCTGCCACAGGTGAAGGCCTTTGGCGTAGGCTAATCTATCTAGAGAATGGCTCGATAGAGGTCCCGATGGAGAGGACAGGCGAACCCCTCAAGCTCTCTAGGCCGCTGGACCAGGACTATCTTGCAACTATGCCCCACACAGCCTTCCTAGGCCAGAGGATGGGGGAGCCATACAAAGTCTCACCAGAGGACGCCGAGGAGATCTATGACAGAGAGACTAGAGTCCTGTTCCCCGAGCTACTCAACGGATACAAAATGGATTTCTGGGAGGCCGATAGAAAGCTAATCGCCCTGGAGCTTATCGACTTCTTCCGCTGCATAGAGGATGGAGACACTCCTGAGACTGGAGGATGGGAGGGCATGCTCTCCGTAGGCATGGTCGCTGCCGCCCTAGAGTCTTCGTATACGGGTAGGATGGTCGGGCTTGAGGATGTGTTGGAGCTTAGGGTTGAAGGCTATCAAGCGAGAATAAACCGGGCGATGGACCTGACCTCAGATATATAGAGGAGGGTTTAGTCTATAGCTATAGGCGATGGAGGTCAAAGTCGGCATAGCATCCTTCCAAGGCGATGTTGAGGAGCACTTGGCCGCTACTAGGGAGGCTCTGAAAAAGCTCGGGGTTAAGGGCTTAGTAGCCACTGTGAAGCTGCCGGAGGAGATTGAATCGGTCGACGCTGTGATAATACCGGGAGGGGAGAGCACAGTGATGGGTAGGCTCTCCAGCTACAAAAAATCCCTAGACGTGCTGAAAAGAAGAATAGATGAAGGCCTACCTGTCCTGGGAACCTGTGCAGGCCTCATACTCCTTGCAAAGCGAGTATATGACCGCATTGTTGGCGAAACCGGGCAGCCAGTGCTTGGAGTCCTCAACATACTAGTTGAGAGGAACACATACGGGAGGCAGAGGGACTCATTCGAGGCGCAGATCGACGTGCCGCCCCTCGGCCTAAATAATTTTAGGGCTGTTTTCATAAGGGCGCCAGGAATACTCGAGACAGAGAGTGATGTGGAGATTTTAGCCTATTTTGCAAAGAGGCCCGTGGCTGTTAGGCAGGAGAGTATACTGGGGACCACATTCCACCCCGAGCTCTCCGGGAGCACTGCTTTCCACGAAGAGTTAGTCAGGCTCGCGATGGGATACAGGTCGCGTTGAAGAGGGTTATGGTAAAATAAAGGGAGGACATTGACGGTGTTTAAGGGGAGTTGGGAATAAAGATGCTCGAGAAGCTCTCTGAGAGTAGGAATGACGTGATAGGTAGAAGCGAGCTTATTTTAGTAGCTGACGTGGATGGCGGCACTCCAAGCAGGGGAGAGACGATTAAGGCTGTCTCAGAGTTGCTGAAAATAGACACTAACAGATTGGCTTTGGTAAGGATTAAACCCAGCTTCGGCTCGTCAAAAACACTGATAAACGTGAGGGTATATGACACCCCAGAAGCACTGCTTATCTTCGAACCACGCTATAGACTCATCAGACAAGGATTACTTGAACCTAAGAAGGAGAAGGGGAGGGCTGCGTCTTAAGTGCTTCGGATATGTATTTAAGTAATTGCACTTTTCCATAAGTCAGGTGACCCTAGTTGGCGGTGCCGGAGCCGGAGGACGAGGAGCTTGAGGAGATTCGGAGGAGGAAGATGGCTGAGCTCCAAGCGAGAGCGGCTGAGGAGGAGGCTAGGAGGCGGGCTGAGGCTGAGAGGGCCGCTATACTGCGCGTTGTCCTTACACCCGAGGCTCGGCAGAGGCTTGCAAACATTAAGATGACCCGTCCGGCAGTGGCTGAAGCTGTTGAGAACTATATAGTAAATCTCGCACGCTCCGGGAGCCTAAAGTCCCAGATAACCGACAGCCTCCTTAAACAGATTCTGGAGAAAGTAATGCCACCCAAGAAGGAGACAAAGATTGTGAGGCTGAGCAGAGACGAGCTGTAACTGTTTAAGCTTGTATGGTCTCTAATACTCATATAGTGCTGGTTGGGGGAATAGTTGGTGGTCTAGATGCCTAAGACTCTACCTGTTAAGAAGCGGCTGGCCTCAGCCCTAAAAAGAGCCGAGAGTGTACCTGCGTGGATAGTTTTGAGGACTGGGGGAGAGGTCAGACAGAGTCGGCGGAGAAGAAACTGGCGCAACTCCAGCCCCATCAAACCTTAGGTGAGTAGAATGTCCCAGCTCCGTAAAGAAGTTACTCTAAACTTGAGAGACGCCTACAAGGCCCCAAAGCTACGCCGAGCGAAGAGGGCGCTCAACATCATCCAGAAGAAAGCGGCTAGGATTGCGAAGGCTGAGAGGGTCAAGATCTCGGAGGAGGTGGCGAGGCTTATACATAGTCGAAGCATAGAGAGGCCTCCGAGGAAGGTAACGATCGTCGTTGAAAAGGACGAGGAGGGAGAGGCTATAGTGAAACTGGGGGGTGAGGCTGCTGCCGAGCAGGGTGCAGAGCAGTAGCGTCCTCTTCGTCGATGTTTTTGGAACACCACATATAGGCCTTTTTGCAGTGAATAGTGAGAGGCTACTCATATTACCGCCAGGTCTGCCGCCAAAGAAGGTGGAGCTTATGGCGAGTATACTTGGCTCCGATGCTGTCCAAACCTACATCTCGGGCTCCATCCTAATAGGTCCATTTATCTGCATCAACAGCAAGGGCGCAGTACTTCCGAAGATAGTTCTCGACGAGGAAATATCACAGATAAAGGCCGTGGCCTCAGACCTCAACATCTACATCTACAGGGGCAGAGAGACTGCTATGGGAAACCTGATGAGTGCAAACGACCACTGCGTCGTTGCATCGCCTGAGATTCAGGCAAGCGAGGTTAGGGCCATAGCCGACACCCTCGGTGTAGAGGCTGTATCAATGAGTATAGCTGGCAGGAGGCATGTAGGCTCGTTATGTCTCCTCACGAACCGGGGCGGGCTTGTTCACGTGGAAGCTACCGAGGAGGAGGTTAAGACTATTGAGGAATACTCGAGGGTCAGGGTCTTGAGGGCGACAGTGAACAATGGAAACCTCTTCGTAAAGAGCGGAGTCCTGGCTAATAGTAAGGGAGCCCTCATAGGTAAGAGGACAGTTGGCCCAGAGCTTATGACTATATCGACGGCCCTGGGTCTCTAGTCAGGCCTCAAGTGCATAACCTGAGGGTTCTCAGCGGCCTGGCCTGATCAAGAGCTACAATACTGTATTTATACTGATGATACAACATGCAATTGAGGAAATGAGCGTTAAGATAACCCGCGGGGACATTGAGAGAGCGATATCCGAACTGACTATCTTAGAGAGGATCGTTCGCGAGCTCCAAGCCCGGCTCCTAGCCCTAGAGAGCTCTATAGGCGAGCATAACAGATCTCTGGAGCTCCTCGACGAGATAGCAAAGCATCAGGGAGAGGTTAAGGGGCTGATGCCGATAGGTGCTGGCGTGCTCGCAGAGGGCGTAATAACAAGCCCAGACACCTTCAGAGTAAATATCGGTGATAACGTGTTTATTGATATGTCGCTGGATAGGTGCAGAGGGTGGCTCATGGCCAGGAGGCAGAGGCTTGAGCAGGCGCATGCTGAGACAAGTAGGGCCCTACAGTCATATTCCGAGAGGGCAGAGGCGGTTAGAAGGTTTCTAGCTTCGATAGAAAGGGCTGTGGGAGAGGAGCAGAGCGGCAAGGGTGAAGCATAGATGCTGGAGGGCCTCAAGAGGGCCTTCCAAACACTCAGTGAGAAAGTCTCAAAGACAAGACTCTCTGAAAAAGAGCTTGGAGAGGCGCTGGAAGAATTCAAGCTCCAACTCGTGAGCAGTGACGTCTCTCTCGAAACAGCAGAGCATGTTGCAGAGTTGATAAGACCTAGACTCGCCGAGGTCCAGATCTCACGGTTTGGCGATGGTGAGGAGAAAATCGCTGCACTCTACCGTCAAGTGCTCTCCGAGATACTGCTGGACGAATCTCCAGAGAAGCTACTTGAGGAGATTAGACTGAAGAACAGTACCAGGGGAGATCCCTACATCATCCTATTCGTGGGGCCGAACGGCGGGGGGAAGACAACAACAATCGCGAAGATCGCCTTCTGGCTGAAAAAGAATGGTTTGACTCCTGTTTTGGCGTGCGCGGATACTTTCAGGGCCGCGGCCATCGAGCAGGCGAAGAACCTGGCCGAGCAGGTTGGGATTCGAGCTGTGAGCCAGAGATATGGCGCAGACCCGGCTGCAGTGGCGGTGGATACGATAACGTCTGCCAGGGCGGGACACGAGTCGGTTGTCTTGATAGATACGGCGGGGCGGAGTGAGGCTAAAAAGAACCTCCTAGAGGAGATGAGAAAGATGAAGAGAGTCTCCAGCCCAGACGCCACAATCCTTGTCCTGGATTCCCTGACAGGCTCCACTGGCCGGGAACAGGCGCGAAGGTTCCACCAAGATGTTGGGATCGACTATGTAGTGCTTACGAAGCTTGATAGTGACTCAAGGGGTGGTCTGGCACTAACAGTCTGCTACGAGATTAAGAGACCGATAATGTTTATTGGGGTTGGACAGGGGCTCGGCGACCTGATACCCTTTAGGAAAGAGTATCTGATAGAGAGGATCTTAGCCTAAGCTCCCCCTCATCATGGCAGACTTGAGGAGTTCATTCTTCGCCTCCCCCTCATCTCCCTCGATTAGCGAGATTAATAAGTTCTCGACCGTGTTGACGTATCTTCTGTCCGATGCTGTGCGGGGTCCGCATTTTATTCCGAGCACCTCCTCCGCAGTTGCTATGTCCTCCATGTAGCTTGGGATGAAGCCATCTAAGAAACTTGATCCAAACACCTTCTGAACATCCAACTCTTTCTCCGCGAGAAGCGAGAGGTTCTCCCAGCTTACATGTCTAGCGGCGAATGTCAGGTCATGGATCAAGTTTATGTGAAGCTGCCTGACAATGCTGTATTCCTCCTCGCTAAGCTCTCTGATAGCTCTGAGGCCTATTAGCTCTGGTGGTAGTCCGAGGGAGTAGAAGAAGGCGGTGAATGGGATGGCTCTGGGGAGTGTAGTCTCTCTAAACCGGCGAGAATAGCTGAAGAGGCCTATGTGGAGCTTCCTCGCCCTCCTCGGGG
>Ga0105160_1000374_pt1 | contig 21673 bp, 21 predicted proteins | sample GXS110809BmetaG_FD_89591 | JGI IMG/M metagenome (GOLD analysis project Ga0105160, IMG submission 89591) | Hot spring microbial communities from Gongxiaoshe hot spring, China to study Microbial Dark Matter (Phase II) - GXS 110809B | ecosystem: Environmental > Aquatic > Thermal springs > Hot...
AGGTTGGAGAGACACGATGCTTGGCGAGCCTTCTCGCGAGCGCGGGAGAACACGGGGAACAGAATTGCCGCCAAGATCGCGATTATCGCGATCACGACGAGCAATTCAATGAGGGTGAACCCTAACGGCACATTGTTCCTCCATCTCCTCTTGCTCAACATCTCGCTTCCCTTTCAGCGGTTGACAAAAAGGCAAAAGCGTGTTAGCCTTTTAGCGGTCAGCAGAGATGACATGGCGTGGTTGATGGTGTGTCTGTAGCGTGTGATGGTCTGGACATGAAAAAAAACAGCGGGAAAGGAGGCGAAAGGGTGCGCTGGCAACGGTGGCTTTGTGGTTTGGTGGGTGCGTTGTTGACATCTTTAGTTTTCGCTTCCGAACCTCAGCAATCATCAAACCAAACGCACCCATTAGTTGAGACCGCAAAGAATTATTTGGGCATCCGATATCGGTATGGCGGTTCATCGCCTTCGCGCGGGTTTGATTGTTCTGGGTTTGTCTATTACTTGCTCAGCCGTCACGGGATTCGCGCCCCACATTCGGCAGCGGAGTTGTTCCGGATGGGTAAACCAGTTTCTCGCTCGGAAATGAGACCCGGTGATTTGGTCTTTTTCAAGAACACGGCACGAAGGCGAGGAATTACCCATGTCGGAATTTACATCGGCAACGGCAAGTTCATTCACGCGTCAAGCGGTCGTGGTCGTGTGACAATCACGAGTTTGAGCGACCCATACTACGCTGCCCGTTTCGTTGGGGCGAGAAGGTTGCCGGTGCACAAAAATTAGACTTGGAAAGACGGACCTCTCGGCAAGATTGCTGCAGTTTGTTGAATGCTTCTCGCCTACTTCTGTTTGTTCGCGCAACCCAAGAAGAAACTTTCCTGACAGTTTTTGAAGGTGACGGGAATGGAGGGTTCGTTGACAAATTTGTTCCGAAAAATCCGGACTGAGTGGGGAGTTTTGCCGCCATTTAAGTCCATGCCCCTTCCCTCTTTCCCCGGCTGGTGGACAATGCTCGGTCCGGGCATTGTCTGGCTCGCTTTGGCTCAGGGTAGCGGGGAATTGATTTGGTGGCCGAGATTAGTGGCAAAGTATGGGCTCGGTTTCTTGTTCCTGTTGATACCCGCTTGCTTGCTCCAATTTCCCCTCAACTACGCCATCGGACGATACACGATGATGACGGGTGAAAGCATATGGCAAGGGTTCATAAGGCTGAACCGTTGGTTCGCACTGATGTTGTGGCTTTTGATGACTGTGCAGTTCTTTTGGTTCGGTGCGTTTGTCACCGCCGGTAGCACCGGGCTTGCAGCGTTGATTGATTTCCCGCACGGCTGGAGCCAACAGGCGAAATCTCTGTTTTGGTCGTGGTTGACAATTGCTTTGCTCTTTCCCGCTTTGCTTTTTAGCCCAACTGCGTATCGTTTGGTTGAGCGGTTGATGTGGCTTGTTGCCATCGTCACTTTCTTTGGTCTTTTAGTCGCCTGCCTTCAGCCGGAAGTGCTGCGACATTTACCACAATTTGTCAAGGGCATTTTACTACCTCACTTTCCGCCTTTCGCCGAACTTCCGAGACCTTGGGACCCAAAAGATGCAACACCACTATTGACAGCGATCACTTTTGCTGGTCTTGGCGGTTTTTGGACGCTGTTTTACTCTTACTGGCTTCGCGAAAAAGGTGCTGGCATGGCTCGTCATATGGGACACATAACGAGCCCAATAACTGGCAAACCTGAGTTAATCCCGCTTTCGGGTTTCGTCCCTGAAGCCGACAGCGAAGTTGCAAGCAAATGGCGCCAGTGGCGCGCTTACTTGTGCGTTGACAGCGCTGTCGGGATTGTAGGCAACATAATCACCACCCTCATGACATGTTTCCTCGCCTTTGCGCTCCTTTACCCGAAAGGATTGGTGCCACAAGAATGGGAATTGGTTGTGCACCAAATGCGGTTCTTTGAAGTGAGTTGGGGATCCTTTGGGAAATTGCTTTTCGCCATCGTCGCTGCTGCTTTCCTTTCCGACACTTGGCTAACGACCCTTGACGCTGTCAGCAGAGTTCACACCGATTTCGTCCTTTGCTTCTTCCCATCCGCTCGCCGGTGGCACCCGCGAGTTTGGTATTACGCCATAGCCACATCCTTGACAATCGTCACGGTCGTCACTATGCACTTTGCAAGCCCACAGGTTTTGATTTTGCTGAGTGCCGTTTTGGGGTTTGTCGGGACGGTTATTTTCACAGGCGCGCTGCTCGTGCTCAATTACCGTTGGCTGCCACGCTGGTTGCCAGAAACTGTCAAGCCAAGTCCCATCGGAGCAGTTGCCCTCACAATTTCTTGGTGCGCTTACCTCTTGCTTGCATCCGTTTACCTCTGGCTTCAAATTTCCGCATGGATGTAAGGTTGCAAGCGACAACCTGAACTGAAGGGGGATAAGGGACCTCATGGCAATGTCAGATACCTTCCGCGTTATCGCGACCGACAGAAACACTAAAGCGCGGGTTGGGCAGTTGCATTTGGCTCACGGGACGGTGACAACACCTGTTTTCATGCCCATTGCAACTCAAGGGACCGTCAAGATGATGACTTGCGATGACTTAGAGACTTTAGGGGCGACAATCATTTTGGCAAACGCATATCACCTTCACTTGCGACCCGGTGAACGGTTGATTGAGCAATTGGGCGGGTTGCACAAATTCATGGGCTGGCAACGACCGATTTTGACCGACAGTGGCGGCTTTCAAGTTTTCAGTTTGTCAACCCTGAGAGAGGTGACCGATGAAGGTGTTCGGTTCCGTTCCCACCACGACGGCACCGAAAGGTTCCTTACACCTGAAGATAGCATCCGAATTCAAGAGGCATTGGGGTCTGACATTGCAATGTGCTTTGATGATGTCGTGCCTTACCCTTGCACCTACGAACTTGCAAAGTTGGCAATGGAGCGCTCACTCGTTTGGGCTGAAAGATGCAAACGGGCTCACAAACGCGATGACCAATTGCTTTTCGGCATCACTCACGGGAGCGTTTATGCAGATTTGCGGCAGGAAAGCACAAAGCGTTTGGTTGATATGGACTTTCCCGGCTACGCTATCGGAGGCTTGAGCGTTGGCGAGCCGAAGGAAGCGATGTTTGAACTTGTTGAACTGTCAACGGAAATTTTGCCTGAGGGAAAACCTCGCTACTTGATGGGCGTTGGGACTCCGGCGGACATCGCACGAGCGGTTGCTCTCGGCATTGACATGTTTGATTGCGTTTTGCCGACGAGGTTGGGGCGAACAGGGACTGCCTTCACGAGTGTTGGGAAAGTCAATTTGCGCCACGCAAAATATGCTGATGACCCGTTACCCCTTGACCCTAATTGTGACTGCTTAACCTGTCGCCGCCACAGCAGAGCATACTTGCGCCACCTATTTAAAGCGGGCGAAGCGACTGGACCGAGACTTGTCACTTGGCACAATTTGCACTATTACCTTCGCTTGATGGAGCGGTTGAGAGACGCGATTGTGCAAGGAACACTTGCAGACATCGTGAACGAGATGGTTCAGTTGTTTCCAGATACTGCAGAGGAGCAGGGCGAAAAGTTTTCTGCGAAATAAGTTCGGCGTTTATCCCGAGGTGCTGTTTTTGTTTGCGCCGGCTTGAAGCCGACGCTAAATTTTGCTTGCTGAAAAGGCTTTCAAGACTTCTTCGGCGACTTGTTCGGTCGTTTTTCCCGTCGTGTCAAGCCAATGGACATAGGGTCGCTTTTTGAACCAATACCACTGCCTTTTCGCGAAGGCTTTCGCGTGCCGCAAGTATTCCTGTTGCCCTTTTTCAAGCGTCCATTTGCCCAGCACGACTTGGGTGAATTCGCGGTAGCCCAAAGATTTGAGCGATTTGAGTTCAGGCGAGTAACCCATTTCCAGCAACTTGCGAATTTCTTCAAGCCAACCCATTTCAAGCAATCGGTGCATGCGGGTTTCAATTCTGCGAAAAAGTTCGCCCCGTTCGCAAATCAGCCCAACCACAAACGCATTGGAGTAGCGGCTGAGTTTGGGAGCATCAAAAGCGTTACCCCAAAAGGACGAAATCGGTTTGCCCGTTTGCTCATAAACTTCCAATGCCCTGACCAACCTGACAACATCATGGGGGTGAATTCGTTGGGCTGCCACAGGGTCAATTTCGCGCAACCGTCGGTGTAAAGATTCGGAGCCTTCGCGCTCAGCCAACTCAAAAAATCGTTGTCTCAATTCATCGTTCGGCGGCGCTATTGGCAGGTCAAAACCTTCAAGGAGCGCCGAAAGGTAAAGCGAAGTCCCACCCACAACCATCGCCACCTTGCCTTTCCGCCAAATCTCCGCAATTGCTTTTTCCGCATCGGGAACATACATCGCCACATTGTATGGCTCATCGGGGTAGACGACATCAAGCATGTAATGGGGCACTCGTGCCCGCTGCTCCAAAGTCGGTTTCGCTGAACCTATGTCCATGTAACGGTAAACGGCAACGCTATCGCAGGAAACGATTTCCGCATCTAATGCTTCAGCGACCAAAAGCGAGACATCCGTTTTGCCGATGGCTGTCGGACCGAGAATAACGAGCAAAGGTGGATGAGTCATCCTGCCATCACCGTTTACAAATTTTAGGGTTTGCAGTGCCTAAAGTTGCCCCGAAAAAGCGAATTCAACGGTGGGACAGAAATTTCGTCCGTTATTTCCCTGACGGACTTGATTGAGGAAAAACCTTACATCTGGCTCACCGACTTACACCACACTGAAAACGGAATAAATGTTCCGAAAATTTAGGAAAAAGGGAGGCGACTTGCTATGGCAGACTTCTTCACCGAATTCCGCAGCGACCACCGATTTGTGTTGCGGACATTGATGGACATTCGCAAAGCGGTTGATGCCGGCGAGTATGCTCGCGCTCGGGAGTTGGTAGAAGCCCTTGACAGCGCTGCAGGACCTCACATGGAGTTTGAGGAGCGTTTTCTTTACCCCTCGCTGGCTCCTTTAATCGGCGATGAACGGGTCAACTCACTCATCAGCGACCACAAAAGCGCAGCGGAACTGGTTCAAAAAGCGAAAGAGGTTCTGAGTAAAGAGCAACTTTCCGTGGATGAAGTTTCTTTCCTGCACAAGTTTATCCAAGAGTTCCTTCAACACGCCTCCGATTGCGAGGGGACTGCTTTGTTGGCTGAAGCGCTGCCAGAAGAAAAAGTCAAGGAATTCGGGGAGGAACTGGTTGCTTTGAGGTTGAAGGGGAAGCCTTTAACTGTCTACAAAGGCGTGGCAAAAGGATGAAACGAAATTTGTCAACATTCGGAGGCGGCTCTCTTGAGCCGCTGAAAAATTGGCACGAAAAACAAAATTCACCGCAGGAGCGACATTAGTCGCGACGAATGTGCGACGAACAACGGAGAGACATAAGTTTAGGGCTAAAGCCCATCCTATAGTTGACATCAGCGCATCAGGCTCGGAGCAAACTCGTGTCCCTCTCACATGCATGCTAAAGCCTGCAGTATGGATTCCGCGTCGCATGAAGACAGAGTAACTGTGGGCTTCAAAGAGTGTTGTTGAAGGATTTGCTCCGCTCCTTCCAAAGTTATGACCATCTCGGCATTTTCAAGAATTCGCTTCGCTCTTTCAACTCCTACCACTTCAAAAAAGGCTTTTGCTGCCGTAAGGTCGGTTAGGATGACAATGGGAATAGGTTCTCTAAGCAATGCGTTCAGAAAACTTTCAGACAAGCGATTGGTCACGGCTCGGTAAGCGCATACCCTGTCCACTGTTCTGAACCGCTCCAGTCTCTTCAGAAGTTCCCATCTACCATCTCCGTCCCAGAATAGAAGTCGGTTTTTCCCGCCTCGTTTCGCTAACTCCGAAACAAACTCCTCTATTGCTCCCTCGTCACTGCGGCATTCAAAAACCATGTCGGGATGTATGCCCCATTGCTTTAGAGCCTCTTTTGCGTTGAAACCGATTGCAGCGAACTTAACTGTTGGGAAAGTTCTCACATCAAATCCCCGCCGATGCACGCTTTCAAAGAAGGTTCTCACCCCATGCGAACTGTTGAAGACAATCCATTCGTAACAGCCTTTTAGGGTTCTGTTTATGGCTTTTTGGGGCGAAGGCTTATCGTCGTTTGTCTCAAATCGGACGACTGGCAACCTCACAACTTCAGCCCCTAAGTCTTCCAGTGAATTTGTCAACTGCTCCGTTTCTTGGCTGTGAGTGATGAGGATGCGTTTGCCGAAAAGGGGTTTGTGTTCATACCAAGCCAATCGTTTACGAAACTTGACAACTTCCCCAACCACAAGCACCGCCGGCGGTTGTATGTCATGGGCTCGAGCATCCCTTGACAAGTTCTTCAAGGTGGAAACGACGACTTTCTGGCGAGGAGTGGTGCCCCACTCAATTATCGCTGCCGGTGTATCTGGGGGTTTCCCACCTGCCATAATTTGCGCGGTCACTTCTTCCAATTCCTCCACGGCCATCAGTGCTACCACCGTGTCCGCTTGGGCTAATTTTTGAAAGTCCGCTGGGTGTTTTGATGTTTCGCTCTCCGCCTTCTTGCCAACCAATACAGCGAAGTTGGACGAAAAACGACGATCTGTCAAGGGGATACCTGCGTAGGCTGGGACGGCGACAACAGAAGTGACCCCAGGGACGATTTCAAAAGGGACACCTGCATTGTAAAGGGCTTCTGCTTCTTCCGCACCTCTCCCGAAAACGAAAGGGTCACCATTTTTCAATCTCACTACCTTCCTGCCTTCCCTCGCTTTGTCAATCATTGTTTTGTTGATCCAGTCTTGTGGGATCTTTGCTCCGTTCGGAGTCTTGCCCGCGTAAATGAATTCAGCATCAGGACGAGCGAGGGAGAGAATTGATGGGCTTATCAGTCGGTCGTATATGACCACATCCGCTTGCTCCAGACAATACTTCGCCTTTAAGGTCAGCAAGCGAGCATCGCCAGGACCTGCACCAACTATCCAGACGAACCCTGTCTGTGAACGATTTCCTTGTCTTCTCCCCATTGTTCTCACCTGACCATCATCAACAAGGAACGAACCTTCAAACTTTCTTAACCCCTAAAGGCACGCGAAACCCGCGAAACTTTGAGTGACTGATTTCGCTGGCTTTATAGCGCTCAACATAATCCTCAAGCGCCTTTATGTCGTCGTAGACAACTTCTGGGATTTTGTAGTAACCCGCCATTCCCCGTCACCTTCCTGATTTTCATCGTGTCAGGCTTGTTTGCTCACAATGGTTTTGCAATAGAAGTCTCACTTTTGCTGTAAAATTCCCGCAGTATTTCAGCGACTTCAGGACGAATCATCTCAGGGGGTGGCATCTCACCTCTTTGCAGTTGACTTCTCACTTTCGTTCCGCTGAAGTAAACCCGAAATTCTTCCTCATGGGGGCAAACTTTACGGGTTGCCATGCTCCCGCATTTGAGGCAATAAAAAGCATCGTCAAAAAACAGCGGGTATATCCCAAGTTCGTCCAACGAGAATTGGTCAAAAATATCGTGAGCGGCGAAAGGATGGTAGAAGTTACCGACACCAGCGTGGTCCCTGCCGACGATGAAGTGGGTGCAGCCGTAGTTCTTGCGAACTATTGCGTGGAAAACCGCTTCCCTCGGTCCTGCGTAAAACATCGGCGCCGGGTTGACAGCGAGAACTACTCGCTCTTTCGGAAAGTATCTCTCAAGAAGCACCTCATAGCATTTCATCCTGACTTCAGCAGGAATGTCATCGGATTTCGTTGGTCCAACGAGCGGGTGAAGGAACAAACCGTCAACGGTCTCAAGGGCACACTTGACAAGGTATTCATGACCGCGATGTAAAGGGTTGCGAGTTTGGAAACCCACTACCCTTTTGTATCCGCGGGCGAGGAATAAGTCACGGCTTTCTTTCGGGGTCATGTAGCGCTGTTGAATTGCGGGTGAATGTCTCGGTAACTTGAGGACAAAAATATCCCCACCGACAAGCCAATCGGGTTCCCTCACAAGTCTTTCAACACCTGGGTGACTCAAATCTGTCGTCCCGTAGACCTTCTTTGCTTCCTCTTCCTTGTCGCGCTTGAAAACATCGTTCACCACCAAAACCGCATAGACTTCGTTTTGGCTGCAAAGGGCAATTGCCTCGGAGCGAGATACTTCCTGAACTCTTTCCTCTGGCACAGGCAAGACGATCGGTATCGTCCAGATCAATCCGTTTGGAAATCGCATTGTGTGAACTACGGAGTGGTAAGAGTTTTTGTCCATGAAGCCTGTCAGCGGGCTGTAACCACCTATGGCAATCATTTCAATGTTTGCCAGAGTCACAAGAGAGACATGAATTTGGGGTAACTTATTGGCTCTCTCAAGCCATTCGTTCCTTTCACGCTCGCTAACTATTCGGTTCACCAATTCACCACCGTGCGGCAGCGATAAAGTTGAAATGTTAGCCATTTGCTCTCCCCTCCTTACTTGCAAATTCGGTCCTTTACACCAACGCCCTGACACCACTTAAGAGCACAATTGTCAAGAGCGTCAACTTCAAGGCTCGTTTAGGAACTAAGAGGCTTGCGTAACTACCGATGAACGCTCCGGGTATAGAGCCAGCCAAAAACAAAGCAGCAATTGTCAAATTGAACTCACCGACCCAAGCGTGCCCGAGCAGGGACACTATCGTCAGCAGAATCCTATGAGCGATCGCCGTCTCAACAACTGTGGCTAACACAGAGCCAATACCCCCCGATAGTTCCAATTACTCCTGCTTTCCGGCAAGATGGAACGAAGTTTGGTAGAGGCAGTTCTGGGGAGATGCATTTGTAACACTTGCTTTCCTTCGGAATGACGGTTGTCCCTTGTGCTTTAAACCCAATCACTGCCTCAACAAGAGATTTGCCAGAAAGCACACACACATCGTTCACGAGGTAGCGGGTTGCGAAATTGTCACTGCTGTCAACGACGATGTCGTAATCAACCAGAATGTCCATTATGTTTTTGGGAGTTTGCTTAGCGGATTGCGGGACAACCTCAACTTCTGAGTTGAGTGCTTCAAGTCTTTCTTCCGCCGAAGCGATTTTGGAGCGACCGAAGTCATTCGTTGAGTGGAGTATTTGTCGCTGAAAATTTGAAAATTCCAAATCGTCACAGTCAAAGACCCAAATCATGCCGGTGCCAGCGGCAGCGGGGTAGAAAGCAGTCGGCGAACCTTCCCCTCCAATACCGATGACTAAAACTTTTGCCTCAGCGAGTTTAGTTTGTCTTCTCGTTCCAATTTCAGGTAGAATGATTTGCCGACTGCATCGCTCAACCCATTCGTCCGTAACTGACTTTGCCATCTATTTTCACCTCTGTGACAGTGCTTTTTTTACGGCGCTTTGTCTCTTCCAACCTCACACCGCTTAAATTATAAACACGACTAAGTTGATTGTAAATATCAACTTTGTGGTCTGTTGTCAGGAAAGGTCTCGCCAATGATTGTTGACTGAAACAGTGTTGAGCGATTTCGCAGCGGGAGTGCTTAGGAAGACATAAGGATGGATAACGACCCATAAGGTTCAGTTTTTGCAAAATTCTTTTTGGCATCTTTTCGGAAAGTTCATCCCCTGATGTAGCGATGTCAACTCCAACTTTAGGAGGACTTTAGCCCCAAACTTATGTCTCTGTTATTCGTCGTGACTGCAGTCGCTCCTGCGATGTCCCTTCCAAATACAAGGTGTTTTCCCTTCCCCATCAAGACCTATATGTCCCCACTACCGATTTCCAGCCGTGATTCGTTTGCGACAAAATAGATGGCGATGCAAGTGGTTGGGAATTGTCGGCTTCAATGAGGTGGCTTGAATGGAAAAGGTGAAGGTCCTCGTCATTCATGGTCCGAACTTAAATCTGCTCGGTGAGCGTGAACCGCACATCTATGGCGCAGCGACCCTTGACGAAATTAATGCATCGTTGAACGCCCTCGCTGATGAAATTGGTGCTGAGTTGAAGATATTTCAAAGCAACCACGAAGGTGTGCTTATTGATGCCATCCACGAAGCAAGGAAATGGGCAGACGCAATCCTCATCAACCCCGGCGCTTTCACTCATTACTCAATTGCCCTCCGCGATGCCCTTGCCGCAGTGGGATTGCCCGTTGTTGAAGTCCACTTGAGCAACATTCACGCTCGCGAAGAGTTTCGCCACCATTCTGTCATTGCACCTATTGCTGTCGGGCAAATTTGCGGTTTTGGCGTTGACAGTTACTTGCTTGGCTTGAGGGCAGCCGTGAACTTGGTGAGGCAAGGAAAGAAATGAATTTGCTCGCTTCAAAAATTTTCCCGGTTGGTTAGAGACTCAAAACTCGTTTGGCAAAGACAGTTCGGCATTTGCGCTAAAGTGTGAGCCGTTGCGGAACGGTCTTTGATGCGTCATGATAACAATCACCCTCAACCGAGCGAAAGGAAGTGGTGTTGATGAGGCGGCAACTGCCAAACTTGTGGCAAAGGTTATTGGTCGGAATTTGGTTCGCAGTCATCGTGGGAATGACGGCGAGATTGGGCGACGATTTTCGGCTGTATTCTGAACTCCGCCAACAACGCCGCCAACTTCAATCGGAACTCCAGACACTTGACCACCAACTTGCGATCCTCAAAAACAAACTCCGTTACCTTTACACCCCGGATGGGGTCAGGATGGTTCAGCGTATGCAGTTTCAAAGGACGGGCGAGGAAAAACTGTTTGTGTTTGAAGATGGCTTGCCGCCGATGGGAATAATGGAGTTGCTGGCGGGAGGATTTGAAGAATGGGACTCCGATGGACGAGCATGGAAAACCGAACGCAACAGATGGTTGGTCCGCCTGTCAAGACATTGGCAGCGTCTGCGAAGCGAACGATACCGTTAGCCGTTCTTTCCGCAATTTGCCTTGCTGTCCCGCTCTTCATCCCCCTCGCATTTCCCCTTGCGTGGTTTGGGTTAGTGCCTTTAATCGCTGCCCTTCAATCGCCCTGTTGGAAAGTTCCCTTGACAGTTTCACTGCTCTTTGGCTTCGTTTTTCACGGCATCGCAAACTATTGGCTCGTCCCAACAATCGTGGACCTTGCCCCTTTTGCCGAATCAACCCCGCAAGCAATGACAATTTGGGCGATTTTGGGCTTTATCGCGCTTCTGATTTGGCAAAGTTTGTTTGTCGCGCTTTTCAGCATCTTGGTCTGGTTAACTGGTCAGCGCAGGGAAGGCGTTTTGTTCGCCTTTGCCGTTGGCGCATCATGGCTATTGACAGAATGGTTGAGAAGTTTGGGCGTCTTCGGTTACCCTTGGGCGCTTTTGGCTTCAACCCAAGTTGCCTTCCTGCCAGTTGTTCAACTGGTTGCGTGGATAGGAAGTTTTGGGTTAAGCGGCGTAATCGCTTTCGTCAATGCCCTTCTTTTTGAGTGGTGGCGATGGCGAAGAGGCAGGTATCTCGTTGCTGCTGTTGGGGTGCTGATCGCAATTTGCTTGCTTGGGTGGTTGGACCAGAGGCGGGTGGAAAGGCAAATGACTGCATCGCCCCACCTGAAAGTTGCGGTAGCGCAAGGCAATTTTGGCAAGGAACGCTGGCGCCCGGATGTGACCTTTGGTGAACTTCAAGAAATTCTCCGAACGCACCTTCTCCTTTCGGAACAAGCGGCAAAAAGAGGGGCGAGGTTGATCGTTTGGTCTGAAACAGCGCTGCCTTGGAGGTTACGAGAAGACGGGTGGTGGGGTTACGGAGCAGAGGAAATCCAAGCGCTGGCAAACAAGTATCAAGCAGTTTTGTTTGTCGGTGCGGGTGAGTGGCGCGATGGGAAAAGTTACAACGCTTGTTTTGTGTTCGCCCCGAAAGAGACATTGAGTCAGACCGAGGTTTACCACAAAATTAGGCTTGTCCCGTTTGGTGAGTATATCCCCGGCAGGGACTACTTCCCTTGGCTTGACAGAATTTTACCTCATGCACCTACCCAAACAACACCGGGCAATCGGTGGGTGATGTCATCTTTGGTTTTCAGAGACGCCAATTTGGTCGTAAGCCCTGCAATCGCAATTTGTTTTGAGTCACTTTTCCCGTTTCACATAAGGAGACTTGCCGGGAGACCGTTTTTGCGAACCCAGCCTGCCAACTTGATTGTCATCATCACCAACGACAGTTGGTTTGGGAACACCCTCGCCCCTTACCACCATGCTCGCGTTGCCATTTTGAGGGCTGTGGAAATGAGAATGCCTGTCGTGAGGGGGGCGGGAACAGGTATCAGCCTCATCGTCCTGCCAAACGGCAAAGTTGTTCGGGTTGCGTGGTGGAACGAGCGCCGTGTCCTGATTGCACCTGTGCCGATTGTGAACGGAAGGTCGTGCTATCAAATCTTGGGCGATTTACCCTTTGTTGCATTGGCAGTGGTGGGGTTGACGCTTTTACGGCGCAAGTCAAAGAAGCCGCAACGAACCTGAGAATTCATTTGCCTCCCACAACGAAACCCTTGCCAAACATTCACTCAAAAATGCGGACGATTTCGTCCTTCGGGAAGTCCGGAAGTTGTTTCAATGTTCCGTCGGGTTGGCGGGTGACAACGCATACCTCTCCTTTGCTTACTACCTTACCGATACAGGCGACTGGGATATTTGCTCCCTCAAGTGCATTGATGACCTTCCTTGCTTCCTGTTCAGCGACACAAATTAGAAGTGTTCCCGACGAGATAGTGCCGAGCGGGTCTAACCCAAAGACTTGACAAAGTTGCTGCCCCTCAGGGACTATGGGGAAGTTTTTAGCGTCAACCTCAATTGTCACTTGTGACGCTTCAGCCAATTCCCAAAGTCCCCTTGCCAAACCGCCTTCTGTTGGGTCATGCATGGCGTGAACATTTGCGACGCTGCAAGCGATGAGAGCGTCTCGGACGACGCTGATACCCGGGTCAAAAAGGAACATCTTTGCTCGCTCAACAGTTTCACTTGGAATCCCGCGCTTTTTCAATTCGTCCTCTTTTTCCCTTGCTATGATAGCCGTTCCTTCAATTGGCACTCCTTTCGTGACCAAAATTACATCGCCGACCTGAGCGCCGCTGCTGGTCACGAGTTTATCTTTGTCAACCTCGCCAAGCATCGTGCCGATAACAATGGGGCGAGGCAGTTCTGGTGTGATTTCAGTGTGCCCACCGATCAAGGCTACATTGAGCAAGTTGCAAGCATCTTTCATCTGAGCGAAAATTTCTCGGACCATTCTCTCGTCGGTCCGACCTTCGGGTAGCAAGATAGTAGCCAAAAACCAAAGAGGCTTAGCACCCATAGTTGCGACATCGTTAGCGTTGACATGGACGGCATACCAACCGATCAAGTCTGTGGCGAAAGTTATGGGATCAGAAGTAGCGACAAGGTAGCGGTCATGCATGTCTATAACGGCAGCGTCCTCACCGATTTTCGGTCCGACAATAACCCTCTCACTCGGCTTCAAATCGGAAATTAAGCAACGAAGCAAATCGTAGTCCAGTTTGCCCGCCGAAAAATCATAGCCTTTCATACCTCAAACCCCTGCTCAATCACTGAGATTGGTTGTATCCTTCCACTCTTGCGATTTCAAAGAGCCATTTTGCCAATGCCTTACGCTCATTTTCTGAGCCGGCGAAGGGCGGCATGAAACCTCTCAACCTGTGCAACCTTTGCAAAGCGCTGTCAATCATCTTCTCGTCCCAACCGTAAATCAGAGGTTTGATTCCATTGTAGCCGTTAATGGTGTGGCAACTTGCGCATTGAAGCCTGAAAATTTCTCTCCCCGCTTGGCGCCAATTGTCTTGGGTCACATGCGGAACCGTTGTCCACTTTGCTCGGACCAATATCCCTTTACCTTTCAACTCGTTGATTTGTTCTGGGCGGACGGAATTGCTGAACATGTAGCCGTGGATAACGAACGGTTTACGAATGGCTTCGCGAACCCATTCGGTCATGCCGGTGGTCAAGAAAGCCAATGCCATAATGAGCATAGCGAAAGGTTGGCTGAAAACTCTCGGAAACTTAAAGGCGCCAAGGTAACTGAAAGCGAAAATCATCGCTGACATAACCAAACTCAAGGTCACGAAGACTGTCAGCACGGGTGCAGTCCCACCTATTGCCAACCTCTTAGCACTTTCGGGGACAACGGCAAGATACCAAATCAACCCTAAAGGCATTAACAACCCTGGTGGTATCAACCACTTAGCAGCCCACTTGACCATTTTCTCCCTCAAGTCGTTGGGTTGAAGTTGTGTTGCAGTGAACAAAGCGAAGATGCCAGCCAAAGCCAAAGCAATCAGTGTCCTCAAAAAGAGCGAGGGCAACATTGTGGGGTTGAAGAAGGCGTGAAATAAAGTTCTGGTTTCAAGCCACTTGCCCGGCGTGAGCATGAAGGTGAGGATGCCATTGATGAGGAAGAGGGACAACCACGCAGCGGCAAAATAAATCCAACCGATTGTCAAGTGAGTTTTTGGGGGAACTCGGTCCCAACTGTAGTAGTAAACGAGGGCAGCGGTGATTTCGGTGAAAAACATTACCCACTCCGTCGCCCAAACCCAAACGAAAACCAGCAACAAAGTTCTTGTCGCTGGTGGGTGAACCAAACCGATTGTCCACCAAATGCCAACGCCTGTTATCGCCCCAGTCACAAGTGTCAAGAGCACGAAGAAGAGGGTGTGACGCTTGACATAGTCCAAAATGCGGTAATCGTTTTCCCGATATGCTTTGAGTTCTGTCAAGGGCAGGAACATTCCGCCTCCGACAGCGAAATGGGCGACGAAGACATGGATAATGGCGACGATGCCGATGAGCATCCCGCCACCAAGTATCGGAACTTCCCAAAACGGATAGTTCATGCCCTTCCCTCCTTTCCAACGCCGTCACAATTTTAATGCAAAGCCTTCTGAAAAGACTTATCGTCAAGTGCCGTATTCGGTCTCAACGAGGTCACAGTAAACAAACCGCCCCTTTTGCACTCGTTCGCCGACCTTGACCTTAATTGGTTCAGGAAAGAAAGGTGCATAGGTCACGAAAGAGTGAAACTCGCCCCTTTCACCACAAAGGTCAACCCCTTCGGGAAGGGAAGCGAAAAAGTTTTCGTCAAGGGAGAGACCGCAAAAGTTTGAAGGCAAAAAATCAGTGTCAACACATGTAACAACAGCGTTGTAGCCTTCAGCGAGAAACTTGCCAACGATTTGCTCGGTAGGTTCACCCCACAGCGGGAAAACAGCAGCCATTCCGACTTCCGATAGGCGAGCCTCACGGTATGCTCTCACATCCTCAAGCCAAATATCGCCAAACACTATTCCTTCAACCCCTTGCGATTTGAGTTTCAACATCGACTCACCCATCAAGTTGTCGTAAATCTCGTTGCTCGGATTGGGCGGTAGCCAAACGATGTGCAGTGGCAACCCAGTTCGTTCCGCCTGCCTTTGAATGAGACTTCGCCTGACTCCATGCATCGTAACTCTGTCGTATGGAAGGCTAACAGTAGTCAATAGACCAACGACTTGGAGATTTTCGTCCATGAGCGCTTTCGCTAACGCCATCGCGCTGTCCTTTCCGCCACTCCAAGCCATGACCACTCTCACAACTTCTGCACCTCCAGCATCGCAACCGAAACAAAAGGCACACATGTTCGCAAAAATAAGCGAGGCTTTTTTCCCCAGCAGGGTGTAAAGACCTGTTCTGTTAAGTTCAGGTTTAACTTGTGCCGTTGGTCGGTAAATCGGTTTTTGATGTCGCAAGTTAGACGATGACCCGCGCGTGTTTAAGTGCTTCGCCGCACTTGCAAGTCCGTTCGGGCGGGATGCGCTTGATCATTTCAACCAACAAAGCCCTTGCTTTCTCCAAACTTGCAGCGAAGTTTCTCATGACCTCTTCAGCGGAAACAGGCTCAACTTCACCCTCTGCAACTAAACCGGTGTCGTAATCAGTCACGATGGAGATGTTGACATAGCAAAGTTCCGCTTCCCTTGCCAGCACCACTTCAGGATACTGAGTCATGTTGATGACTTCCCAACCCATTTGTGTGAACCAGCGGCTTTCCGCTTTAGTTGAAAACCTCGGTCCCTCAATGACAACGACTGTGCCTCGCTCGTGGTGTGGGATTCCCAAATCTTTGCAGGCTTGAATGGCAATTTCGCGAAGTTGAGGGCAATATGGATCAGCGGTGCTGACATGGGTTGTGATTGGACCATCAAAGAAGGTGTCATCTCGGTGGCGGGTTCGGTCAACGAACTGGTCACAGATGACGAAATCGCCGGGCTTAATGTGTCGTTGCAAACTGCCGACAGCGTTGGGTGCAAGGACGCGTTCAACTCCCAACGCTTTCATCGCCCATATGTTGGCTTTGTAAGGGATTTTATGGGGCGGGTATTGGTGTTTGCGCCCGTGTCGGGGCAAAAACGCAACTTTTTTGCCAGCAATTTCAACGATCGTGATCAGGTCGCTTGGCATCCCGAATGGAGTTTCAACTTTGATTTCTTCAAGGACCGTCGCCCCTTCAATGTTGTAAAGTCCGGAACCACCGAATACCCCAATTTCTGCCTTTCGCTCCTTGACCTCAGGAAACATTCTCACTCACCCTCCTCATTTTGCGCTTCAGGATGAGGCTGCGTTATTTGCCATGAAGGCAACTCCACAACAAATTTTGCGCCACCGAAATCCGAGTCTTCCAACCAAATGCGACCGTTGTGCGCTGTGACTATGTTTTGGACGATTGCCAAGCCCAATCCCGTTCCGCCTTTTGCCGCTTTCGTGGTGACGAACGGGTCAAAAATCCGTTCGCGCAATTCAACCGGGACACCCGGACCGTCATCTTCCACTTCCAATCTAACCCATCGGTCTCGCGTCCTCGTTCGGACAACAACATGGCTGCCTTTCCTGCCTTCCACAATAGCCTCACCAGCATTTCTCACCAACTGCACAACCACTTCCTCTAAGTCGCCTCTTCGTCCCCAAACGGGCGGGACAGAGGAAAGTTCAAGTTCAACGCGGATGCCATCGCGAACCAATGAATATGAGACCAACTGTGCTGCCTCTTGAACGACCTTGTTAAAGTCCAAAAGTTCTTTCTCCTCTGTTCGGCGCGCATCGGCGAAGTGGGTTATAGCGTGGGCTATCTTCCGAATTTGCTCTGCTGCCTCCAAGATGTCCGTCAACTTCTCTTTCACCCGCTCACCTAACTCCTCGGTGTCCAAAACCAATTCAGCATTGCCCATAATCACTTGCAGCGGGTTATTGATTTCGTGAGCGATTCCTGCTGCGAGTTCGCCCAATGTAGCGACTCTGAAAGACCTTGCAAGGTGCTCAAGAGTTTGCTCCCCCTCTTGTAGCATCAACCAACCGGTAAGCAATTCCGCTGCGACTTGAAGGGCGACCTCGTTCGGTTTTTGAGAGGGCTGAGGGAACGAAACTGCAAAAAGGTGGGACGGTGAATCGGAGTCAGTCGGTATTTTCACCAACCACCAAACTTCGTTCCCTTCTGAAAACTCACATCGCTCAATGGAGTTTTTAAGGTCGGCTGCGGATGCGGGGATGGTTTGGTGCAAGTTTTCAGAAGCGGAAACAAGTTCCCACCTATCCCCCTTAAAGCGATAGACCCCGCCCTTGCACGCCCCCAACCATTTCAGAAGGGCACACAGGGCTTCTTTCAACTGATTTTTCCGACCAAAGGCAATCGCAGTTCTCAGAGCAACTAACTGCTCATGAGAGTTCATCGCCACTCACACCGTTCAGTTTGAAAGTCAACACCGCTTTAACAGATTACAACGCCACGGTTGCCTTGTCAATTACCCTAACCACGCCCCAAAAATTGTAGAATGAAACGCTATCTTTTCTCGCTCGCTTCGTCCAAACACGCCACAGTTTGAGGGGTCTGGTTCTTGACGAGGCGAAGCGTGTTAAAATTAACTGCGAGAACATGACGGAAGGTTAAATGAGAATCGCATGATTAAAGTGCCCCCGTAGCTCAAGAGGACAGAGCGCTGGCCTCCTAAGCCGGAGATCCCCGTTCAAGTCGGGGCGGGGGCACCAAATTTTTGTGGCTCACTTTCCTGAAACCGATTCAACTCGGAACAGTTTTATGCGACCTCCCATTGTCACAAGCGCCATCAATTGACCATCAGGCGAAAAAGCGAAAGCGGAAGTAGGGTCAATAAATGTGAAGGAACCGCTAACAAGGTTTTTTGCCTCCCAGCATTTCGTCAACCCGCTTTTCGTCAAACGCCAACAGGTTAAAACATCACCATAAACCCAAAAGGCTGGAACTGTCAACCCTCCCGGGCGCAAGGGTGTGAGCAAGTCACGAGAAATGTCCTCGTGCACAAAAAAGAACGAACTGTCACGAGGATGAACCCCCATTGCCATGAACCTACCCTTAAGCACGATTTGATGGTTCGTTTTGACATTGTTCATGTTCCAAAAGGCGACTGTATAACCTTTCATTCCGACACCCGCTGCGAACAAAAACTCGCCATCGGGTGAAAACGAAAAGGAAGCCCTATCCATCCACACAGAAGTTGAAGGAGGCAGCAAGTAATAGCACCTACCCAGTGAAATAGGCATTTCAACTGAGGAAAGTCTTGTGCTTGTTGACAAATACCACAATTCAAGACACACCCTATGCCCTAACTTTGGATTGAAGCGGGACACGACTGTCCCTAAAAGTTCGCCGTTTGACGAAACAGCCAAGTTCAAAATTTTCTTCGCTCCAATTGACAAGGTCCGCACCAACTCACCGTTTTCCGTTCGCCAAACTTTCACAACCCCAAGGTCATGACTTGCTGCGGCGAGAAATTTTCCATCAGGCGAAAATGCCAAAAACAGTGAATTGCCTCTTTCGCCTTTGAATGTTCGGATAACTTTACCTTCAGGCATTTTCCAAAGTTTGACGGCACCATTTTTCTCGTAAATCGCAATCCAGCGCCCGTCGGGCGAAAGGGTTTTGACTGCATCCTTTACGGTAAGTGGGAACGAACGAACCAGTTGCCCGTCTTTTGTCCGCCAAATCTTGACCGTTTGCGCTGCGCTGATGACATATTTGCCGTCGGGAGAAAAAACAATTTCATGCCACTGCCCCGGCAAGTCCCCATGCATTCGTTCCCAAAGTTTGATGATAGGGGGAGAAGTTCGCGGACGAACAGTCAAGAAAGCGATGAGAAGGGCGACAAGGAAAATGACCAGTATGACCAAAGCGTTTCGTTTCTCTAAAGGCAAGTTCTGCCAAGCCCTCATAGGAAAACACCTCCCTCGTGCACAACAATCTTTGCATCGCCAGTCATCAATGTCAATTCGTCTTTGGAGGATGGCAAGATTTTGTCGGGGAAAACGAAATGGGGCATGAACGAACGATGCAACAAGTTTTGAAGTTGCGGGAGAGCGAACGGAAAGAAAAAATGTCAAGTCGTGTGATAGCCTTAGCGGTGTTTTTTGTTGCCTTGTTCGCCTTCATCATTCCCATCAACGACCTTTACCTTCGCAACACGCCTCTCGCTGGTAATTTGCTTCCGACAAACACCGTTTTGGTTCTGTTGGTTTTCGCGTTGCTTATCAATCCGATTTTGCGCAAATTTTCGCCGAACCTAAGTTTTCGCCCCGCTGAACTTGCTTCGCTTTGGGCTTTGATGGTCATACCTTCTGGGCTTGCGATGGCTGGATTTTGGCGCTACATCTTGCCTCAAATTGCCAATTTGCTTTACAGCGCTTCACCAGTCAACCGTTGGGACACTTTGCTTCTGCCTCACGCCCCTGATTGGTTGGTTGTTTTGGATAAAGTGACGGTGCGAGGTTTTTACGAAGGCAATGCGGGCAGGGTAATTTGGGACGGTTGGATCAAACCTTTCTGGTTCTGGCTTCCTTTTGGTTGTGCTCTTTTGTTCGCAACGATTTGTTTGGCTTCGCTAATTCGCCGTCAATGGGTTGAGCACGAGCATTTCACTTTCCCGCTCGTCCAATTACCTTACGAGTTAGTGAGAACACCCGCTTCAAATTCAACTTTGCCTCCCTTGTTTTATGCTCGCCCTTTTTGGCTTGGCTTTTTGTTCTCTGCGTGTTTTCACACTTTTTGCGGGCTCAACACTCACTTCCCTTCTGTCCCAGCAGTTCGTCGCATTAGGCGATTGGGCGAATACTTGACAGGCTTCCCTTGGGACAGCATCTCAGGCACTTTCCTGAACATCTACCCAGCGGGCGTTGGCTTGACATATTTGCTGGCAAACGAAATTGCCTTCAGTCTTTGGTTCTTCTTTGTCGCCGAACGATTGCAGCAGATTTTGTTTGCCCGTTACGGTTGGACGGCTCTTGGGATGTCCGCAACGGATTTTGTCCAGTTTCAGCAGGTCGGTGCAGTCATTGGTCTGTTGGTCGTCATCCTATGGGCTGGTAAGGTTTATTGGCGTAAGGTTTTAGCGAAAGCGGTCGGAAAGTTAAAGGAACACGGTGACGGCGATGAACCTTTGCCTTACCCCTTGGCTTTCTGGGGCTTAATTGCTGCTGTGGTTTTTCTTATCTCGTGGCTTGTGGTTCGTAAGGTCTCTTGGATTTTGGCTGTCACTTTTGTCTTGATGGCACTTGGCTTTTACTTGGCTGCCGCTTGGATTGCCAGCAACGGTGGGATGTTGATGGTTCAAATGCGAATTCTGTCCCACGACCCCATTTGGGCTTTGGTCGGCTCGCGAAGGTTCTCGCCGCGAGACATTATCGTCTCCTTCTTGTTGCAAAAGGCGTTCACTTACGATTTGCGCGAAACGCTGATGCCATCGTTGCTCAACGCCATGAAGATGGCTGACTTGACAAATTTGAGCAAGCGCTCCTTGACGCTTTGGGGCATGGTGATGATTTCCGTTGCAATCCCTGTTGCGCTTTTTTCTTGGATGCGGATTTGCTACACCCACGGTGGTGCTAACCTTGAAGGCTCAACTTTCCTGCAATGGCACGCCCTTCACCCTTACTTGCTGATGGTTCAAGCCATTGACCCCGGCATACAGCCCAATTTTGTCCGTTCGCTCGGTTTGGTCGTTGGTTTTTCTGTTTTCGTTGGGTGTTTTACTTTGCGCCGTCAATTGGTTTGGTTTCCCTTACACCCGATGGGTTTAATCGTCTGTCGCGGTTGGGCGATGGAGAACCTTTGGTTGATGATTTTGCTCGGTTGGGCGATAAAAGGTCTTATCGTCCGCTACGGCGGCATGAGCGCTTATCAAGGCTTGAAGCCTTTGTTTCTCGGTTTGGTTTTGGGCGATTTGGCAATGGGCGGTGTTTTCGGCTTGGTCGGAGCGTTCACGCGAAAGGGCTACTCTGTTTTGCCTTAAAACTTTGTGGAAAACTTTTGGCTTTTTAGAAATCCCGAGCATATGTGAGGCGAAAATCCATGCTACAGGCTTTAACCTTATGGTCGCTGAAAAACTCGGCGGGCAAGCCTCTGGCTTGCCGATTCCTCGTTTCGGAAGGCACGACTCTGGCGTGCCGAATTTTTTCGGTCGGGCTTCCTTTGCACCAAATAAACAGGTTCACTCTCCAAAACGATTTTGTCCTTTTCCCTTGAAACTTGTGTTCCCATCATTGTCAGCGCTTTTTCGCCTTTTGCGATTGTCAATGTAACAGGTTCGCCCTCGCTCCAAGCGACCGCTATTGCCTCTTTGTCCTTTTGAAACTGCACCAACCACAGGTCGCCTTTCCGTTCCGCTTTGACAAACTTGCTTCCGTCCAAAAGCCATCCTGCGACTGCCAAAGCGACGGCTTTGGGA
>Ga0105160_1000380_pt1 | contig 21620 bp, 25 predicted proteins | sample GXS110809BmetaG_FD_89591 | JGI IMG/M metagenome (GOLD analysis project Ga0105160, IMG submission 89591) | Hot spring microbial communities from Gongxiaoshe hot spring, China to study Microbial Dark Matter (Phase II) - GXS 110809B | ecosystem: Environmental > Aquatic > Thermal springs > Hot...
GCCCCGGGGACTTTGGATTTCATTCAGGCTCCCTTTCTCCCCTCCCCGCGGTCCTCTGAGCCACGAGGAGGGGAGAAGGGGAGGAGAGCTTGCCTCGTAGGATGCGAGGGCCCAGACGACAAGCTCCATGGCCAACTTTAGTCCGGAGTCCCGCTCAGAGAGTGTCTGAGAATTTGGGTAGTGTTCGCATGGTCTATGATCCGCTTTGATGCCCCTCCCCCTGGTGGGCGCGCCTTCGGCGCGTCCACCAAGTCCCCAATTCCCCATGCGAATTTTCGGACACTCCCTTAGAATCCGCCCGGGAGGCGGACCGGAAAAACGAGGTTCAGGAGGAGGCCGACGAGGAAGAGCGCCCCGGCGCGACGGTTGAAGATAAATGCCCAGGAGACATACCAGAGCGGCCACACAGGATAGTTCGGTGGCGGCGTCGACGGACGCGATCGGATATAGGTTCGCACCACTTCCACCAGACGCGGGAGGCTGAACAGAGTCAGCAGCACCCATGGCCCCAGCACCCGGGCCAGCGCCAGACTCAGAACCACAACGTAAAAGGCGATCATCAGCCCAACATTCAGAGCCCGCGCGGCTCGCTCTCCCAAAAGAACAGGAAGCGTGTAGATCCCCTGAGCGCGGTCCTGCTCCAGCTTATCGATGTGTTTTCCGATCAGGACGGTCGCGACTAACAGCCCATAAGGGAGCGAGGCCAGCCAGACCCAGGGAGGGAGCATCCCGGTGGTCGCATAAAAGGTTCCTCCGATCATCAGGGGGCCCCACACCAGAAAAACCCCCAGCTCTCCCAGACCGATGCGTTTCAATCGGATGGGGGGCGCCACATAGAATACACTGATTAACAGCCCGGCAAGGGCGAAGGCGAGGATGGGCCAGCCACGCAGCGCAGTGAGATAGAGCGCGATGCCCGCATCCAGGGCGTTCACCAGCAGGATTGCCCGCAACAGCTGAGCGCGCGTGACCAGCCCTGAAAGCACTGGATGGGGGGCATATTGAGACCGCACATATTCAGCGGTGTCCAGCCCGGTTTCCAGATCAAAGTAATCGTTGATCATATTGTTCGCCGCATGGGCCAGGAGCAGGCCGATCATGGATAGCCCAAAGGGCACCACGTCGAATCGACCCACTGCAGCTGCCAGCAATCCCCCAATGGCGGCAGATATGAAGGTCATGGGGAACACACAGCAACGGACAATGAGCAGCCACCTGGAAATGGGATCCATCGGCCGATCCGCCGATAGATTGCAGGTGCGGTAAACTTCTAACCAGTTTCGCCACATCGCCGAATCCTCCGATAAGCGGGATGATGTTTATGAAACAGGAACGCTACCTGAGATTCTACTCCTCCTGGAGAGCGCCATGGGGTTCCGGGCCTTCATCGGGATGATCCTTGGGCTGTCCTTCAGCCTGCTGGTATCCGGTTGCTTCGGGCGATCCACCGCCCCTCTGACCACGCCATCTGCCACTCTAACCAGGCCTGCTGGGCCAAGCCCATCGCCCAGCTCGCCAATTCGCCATACCCCAACGCCGGTTCCATCGCCTTCTCCCACACCTTCTTCAACTCCGGATCCCTATGCGGACCTGACCATTGAAGCCCTTCGCCAGCGCTCCTATGGAGGCGGATCGATCCGGATCGAGCGTGTGCTGGCGGTCACATCCGCGTTCACCCGCACGTTGATCGCCTATCCCAGCGATGGGCTGACGATCTACGGATTTATGAACATCCCCCGCGGCCATGGACCTTTCCCTGTGGTGATCGTTCTGCACGGCTATGTGGACCCTCAACGGTATTCGACCCTGGCCTATACCACCCGATACGCCGACGCCTTCGCCCGGGCGGGGTTCCTGGTCCTTCACCCGAATTATCGCAACTATCCGCCGTCCGACGAGGGGCCGAATCCCTTCCGGGTGGGATACGCCATCGATGTGCTGAATCTGATCGCCCTGCTTCCGACCCTGCCGATGGCCCAGCCCGAGGCAGTAGGGTTGTTTGGCCACTCCATGGGCGGAGGGATCGCCCTGCGGGTCCTGGCGGTCCATCCCGGTGTGAAAGCCGCTGTGCTTTACGGTTCGATGAGCGCCGACGAGCGTAAGAACTTCGAGCGCATCCTCCAGTGGTCCGGCGGCCGTCGCGGACGTGAGGAGCTTAGCACGCCGGAGGAAGCGCTTCAGCACATCTCGCCGGTTTTCTATCTGGGAGATATCGTCACCCCGGTCCAGATCCACCATGGCGCGGCGGATACTGTGGTTCCGCCGGAATGGTCGCGGGAGCTGTATGAGCGCTTGCGGACGCTGGGGAAGCCGGTGGAATGGTATGAATATCCGGGTCAGCCTCACACCTTCCCGGCTGGAAGCGAGGCGGAGCGCCTGCTGCTGGAGCGATCGATCGCGTTCTTTCGAAAATATCTACGCTAACGCATTCCGGTATCTTCGCTTTTCTGGGCCGGGCCAGGCACCGCCAGCGCCAGGGCCCACCTCAAAACCTGTGGAATGAGGAGCATCCATGGGCCGTCTCCATCAGGGGGTATCAAAGGATCGATGGGCTGTGATCCCTCGGGTGCTTTGTTTCCTGTTCCACGAGAACGAGGTGCTTCTGATGCGGCGAGCCTCCCATCGCGCCGTCTTCCCCGATCGCTACAATGGCCTGGGCGGCCATGTAGAGCCCGGCGAAGATCTCCGCACTGCGGCACGTCGGGAGATCCACGAAGAAACCGGCCTGGAGATCGGAACGCTGCAGCTGGCTGGACTCATCCTGGTCGACACCGGTGAGGCCCCCGGAGTGCTCATCGGGGTTTTCGTCGGGGAAGCCCCGGAGCGGCGGACCGGGATGACCGCTGAAGGGATGCTGGCATGGGTGCCGATGGATCAGGTGCTGGAGCTTCCCGTGGTGGAGGATTTCCCGGAGCTCTGGCCCCGGGTGCTTCGTTTCCGGGAAACCCGTGAGCCGTTCTTCCTGAGCTACACGTATGATCCGAAGGATCGCCTGATCGTGCGGGAAGGGTAGGGTCAGGCGAGGTCCCCCGGCGCCTTCCACATGGGATGTGCTCTGGAATTGCTGGAAAGGAGCTCGCAGATTGGAAAGACCGCCCTGGGCGGGTGGGCACCGTAACGCCCGAAAGAGTGTCTGAAAACTCGGTGATAGACGACGAGTATGGAGGCGTGCCAGGCGTTTGACCATCTGTTTGTCGTCGGGCACGAAGCGGATAGGAAAGGCCATTGCCTGTAATCAGCACGGAGCGAAAGGGATGATGGAAGCGATGAGCATCGCTCTGGAAGAGCTGGCCCGATCCCTGCGCGACCTGCGGGGTTCGTCAGCGATCCGCCAGGCCGCACTGGCATGGGTCGTGCGGTGGACCCGCGGGGCCGATGGGGCTTTCCTCCGGAGGGAAAAGGGGATCTGGCGGTGTCAGGAGGCGCTTCGAGAGCCACTCCGCTGGGAAAAGGAATGGGAATTGCCGGAGCGGGCAGATCTCCCTGGCTGGCAGGAGCATGGGGACGTCTGCTTCCTGGCAATCCCACTGCGAGGAACTACGGAATGGTTGGGCGTATGGGAGCCAGATCTCGCCACCCTGATGGATGCGCGAGCCTGGTCGGTCGCCGGTCTCCTGATCGGACTGGCGCTGGAGGCGGCCCTGGATCGCGAAACCCAGAGCGCCTTCCTCTCCACAGCGGTCCACGAGCTGCGCCTTCCGATGACCAGTATCAAGGGCTATGCAGATCTTCTGGCGAAAGGAATGGCTGGACCCCTGACCGATCCCCAGCGCCGGTTCGTGGAGATCATCCGGTCGAACATCGACCGTCTGGCAGGTCTGGCGAATGATCTGCTCGAATATTCTCGCATCGAGACCGGGCGATTGCGGCTGCGACAGGAGATCATCGCTATGGAGGAAGCCCTGAAGGAGACCCTCCAGCGGATGCGGGAGGAGATCGAGGGGAGGGCTCATCATGTGGAGCTGGACCTTGCCGGGGATCTCCCGATGGTTGTGGCGGATCGGGAGCGGCTCATCCACATCCTGAGCAAGGTGCTGGACAACGCGGCGAAATACACGCCTTCTGGAGGGGAAATTCGGATTCGAGCTATCCAGACCGGGGATGCGGTGCTTTGTGAGATCGCAGACAGTGGAATCGGGATCTCCACAGAAGATCAGGCCAGGCTCTTCACACCGTTCTGGCGTTCCGAAGATCCCCGGGTGCGGGAGGTCCCGGGCTTCGGGCTCAGCCTGGCGGTGGTCCGTGGCCTGCTCCGGGCCATGGGCGGGGAGATCGAGATCGAGAGCGCACCGGGCCAGGGGACCCGGGTTCGAATCCGGCTGCCTTGCGCTCAGGGGACGTAAAGTTTATCGCTCTGGGGATTTTGGGTTGGGCGGCCCCGCCCAGCCCAAAATCCCTGCGGCCTTTTGGGTCCTGGGGAAGGGGAGAGGCTCGCCTCCCATCCGGAGAGGGCCCGGATGGCCAACCACCCAGCTCACCTTGCCTTAAGTCCAGCTGTTTCACTCATCCTTCAGCCCGGGCCGCTTCCACCAGCCAGCGGAAAGGCCAGAGGTGTCGGGAGTCGTCCTCGAACAATAGCTCCGGATGCCATTGCACGGCCAGCGCCCGGGGTGTGGCGCTTCCCTCCGGATACCAGAGGAAGGCCTCCACCACGCCGTCCGGCGCCTCGGCCAGAACCTGCAGTGCTGTCGGAAGCTGCTGGCGGTTCGCAATCCCCTGGTGGTGGTATGAATTGACCTCCAGCACCTCGCCGACCCCACAGGCCTGGAGGAGTTCCCTGAGGGTAGGATTGGCATATAGACGGACCGGGTGGGCGAGTGCAGGGGGAGGCTGGTCGCTGTTATGCGTCAGCTCCGTGACATCGGGGAGATGCTGACATAACATCCCGCCCAGGCAACCGCCATCACCTGGAAGCCGCGACAGATCCCCAGGATCGGACGTCCCCGATCCCGGGCAGCCTCCACCAGGGCGAACTCGAAGGCGTCTCGCTCCGGATCCACCCCTTCGGTTTCGGGATGCCGCGAGGCCCCATAGCGCGCTGGATCGATGTCTCCGCCTCCCGTGAGCAGCACACCATCCACCCGCTCGACAAACATAGCTGCGGCCTCCGGCGGGAGATTGGGCAACATCACCGGGAGGCCTCCGGCCTGCCAGATCGCCCGCAGGTAAGCAGTTTCCGTCGCGCTCCATGCCCGCTTTAGCGAGGCGGGCTCCCGCGCGTTCTTCACCGTCACGCAAATCAACGGTCGCCGCATCGGGTTTCCACCTTCAGGGATTTGAGGAGTCTTCTTCTCCAGTGCTCCGGTGCGGATCGAGCGAGAGGGTCAGATGGATAGGTCCCTCCCCACGGCTCTCGGAGCCGTGGGCTTTCTGTTCGCAGTCGGGCATGTGAGTGCCCGCTCTTTTTGTGAACGCCCGGGACGGGCACTCCGCTTCGCTCCGTGCCCTACTACAAGCAGGGGTTTTCCTATTCGTAGTCGGGCGCGTAAGGGCCCGTCCTCTTTTTGTGAACAGTGGGGTCACCTTCAGCAACCCTTGTAAAAAAGAAGGGAGGGGCCCCTCCATCTCCCATGCACTTATCTCAAAACTCCTAACGTGTTAAGATCCTCCTGGGATTCCCTGGCTGGGAGGGAGGTGAAGGATGGGATTCCGGGAGCTGAGCGATGAGCAGTGGGCTTTCATCCAGCCCCTGCTGCCCCTCAAGGCCTGGACGGGCAGGCCCCGAGCCGACGACCGCAAGACCCTGAATGGAATTCTATATGTCCTGACCACAGGATGCCGGTGGACGGATATGCCGGCGAAGTATGGCTCAATCACATGGAGAGTTTTGAGATGAGTTCTGTGAAAAAGTCTATTGTGATCGCGGGAGAACGGCTGCAGGCGCTGGCGGAAGCGTTCCAGCTCTCCCGGGCGAGCTATCGCCTGACGGCCACAAATGTCGGGCTGGCCCTGATCTGGAACGGATTGGGCATGCTGGCGGCCCTGAGCGGACGGGTGGATCCGGTGTGGGCCATGCTCGCCATGGCGATCAGTGTCTCCGCTGTGCTGTTTCGATCGATCTCCAGCCGCCTGCTGGAACCGACCTCTTGAGTTCCAGGACGATCACTGGAACCCCTCCGGCTGAGATTGCCGGGATCCGTGCTGTGGAGGCACCCGAAGTCTGTTGGATCTCGGGAGCCCTATGAGGCAAAAACGAGCAGCGGTCCCATTCGAGCTGAGGGGCGCTGGGGCTTTTTCCTCCTTGTTTCTCCCCGCAGCCCCTTGAGCTGCGGGGAGAAGAAATTTTAGGGATATGGGGGGCCGTCTTCGGCGTGTCTCCCATATACTCCATGATGAGAACGCCGCCCAGGAGGCGCAAAAGATGCGATCCGGGGATTCGCCGCGAGGATGGCGGATCGGCGAGCTGGCTGCGGAACTGGGGATGAATCCGCGGACACTGCGATATTATGAGGCGATCGGTCTGCTTCCCCCGCCCCGCCGGACCCCATCCGGGTATCGGTTATATGGGGCCGCGGAGCGGGAGCGATTGCGCTTCATCCGAAGGGCCCGGGCCATCGGGCTCAGTCTTTCTGAGATCCGGGAGATCCTGCAGCTCCGGGATGCCGGCCGGCGGCCCTGCGCCCACGTCCTGACCATGCTGGATCGAAAGATCGCCCTCCTTGACCGACAGATCCGCGCGCTGGAAGCCTTCCGACGGGAACTTCAGGCGCTACGTCGCCGGGCGGCCCGAGGAGCCTACCGCCGGGGTGCGATCTGCGGGATCATCGAGCACACGGAGTAGGGGTGAGGCGGCAAAGCCGCTTCCCTCTACTCCTCCACTTCAGCGGCCACCTGGGCCAGCTCCTCAGCGGTCACGGCCTCCACGTTGTAACGGGACAGCCCCTCCCGAATCCGGGCCATCACCTCGTCGAACGACATGTCACAATCCGTTTGCGGCGAATGGGGTTGACCTGGGAGAGCACAGCCTGCTTGAGGAAGGGGTAACGGATCCCCTTCTCATGCAGGGCGTCCAGGATCGGCTCCACCAGCTGATCGATCGCTTCAATGACCTGAGCCCGGCGCTCCCGCTCCGCAATCGCCTCCCGCATCGGCATATCCAGGAAGCGATCGACCTTCCGCAAGATCGGCACATAGCCGGCCCCTGCAAATCGATCCTTCCGATCATACAGGAGGCCCAGGGTGATCAGATAGGCTTCCTCAAACTGGAAGGAGAAGGCCCGCTCCGGAGCTTCCGGATGTTCCCCCCGGAGGGTTTGATACATCCGCAACACCTCCAGAGCCTTCTCCCGCAGGTTGTGGGCTTTCTCTGTGTTGAGGCCGAGGATGTAGTAGGCCACGGTTGGATCCGGGATCAGGATCGCCATGATCGTCCGGGCGCCCAGACGGACCATGGCCTCCCGCCGGTGATTGCCGTTCGGAGTCCAGTAACGGCCATCCGGGGTCCGGACAGCCACAATAGGGTCGATGAAACGGCCGATCTCCTGAATGACGGCCTTCAAGCGTTCCACGTGATGGGGGGAGAGATCCCGCTGATAAGGGGTGGGCTCCACGCGATCCAGTGGCAACTCCACCAGGAGTTGCCAGCGGCGGGCATAGGGTTCCGGGTAAACTGCCCACACCACACCGCCATCCGCTTCCACCTGCTGGATCAGTTGCTGGATCTCCGCAGGGATCTCCCGCACCATCGCCTGTTCCTCCGGCCCAGGGTCGGCTTGCATTTGTTATTATAAATCGCGCCACCTGTGGCCTGTTGGCGGGTTCCCTCCACATCGCTTTGCCGCGCAGGGATCTCATATCCCGCGTCGACCTTCAGTTACCTCGCCTATCCCAAAGGCTCCATGAAGTTCAGCCCATCACAGTAAAAGTCAGAGCTTTTAATATCTTTAAAATTGGTTATAAATTTTATTTTAATGATCATGGATATCGAAATAAACGCCATGATGTTTGACGAATAACAGGTTACAAAAATAAAATAACAATGCAGCGGATGGATCAGGAGGCCTGCGGATCCCTCTTTCCCCTGAATCCATAGGGAGGTGCCCCATGGCGAAATTGCTTCGCGTCAATATGACGGATCTGTCCGTCCGCTTTGAGGACGTGCCGGAAAAATATGCGCTCCTTGGGGGTCGAGGTCTCACCTCCAGCATCATCTACGATGAAGTGCCTCCCCTCTGTCATCCCCTGGGACCCGACAATAAGCTGGTGATCGCACCAGGCATCGTAAGCGGCACCAAAGCCCCCACCTCCGGTCGGACCTCCTTCGGCGGCAAGTCCCCGTTGACCGGTGGTATTAAGGAAAGCAATGCCGGCGGCCTTTCCTCCCAGAAGATCGCCCGTCTGGGGATCAAAGCGATCATCGTGGAAGGACAGCCGAAGGAGAAGGGACGTTTCTATGTTCTGAGGGTCGATAAGGATGGCGCCCGTCTGCTGCCGGCGGATCATCTAAAAGGGAAGGGGATGTATGAGGTCTGCGATCTCCTCTGGAAGGAGCATGGCGAGGGGGTCGCCATCATCGGCATCGGGCCGGCGGGGGAGATGCTCATGAGCGCCGCCGGGATTTGCGTCAATGACCAGGAGAACACAGCGGGCCGTTATGCCGGCCGCGGCGGCCTGGGAGCTGTGATGGGATCCAAGGGCCTCAAGGCCATTGTGATCGATGACCGGGGTGGGCCAGGGGTGGAAATCAAGAACCCCGAGCTTTTCGAGCAAGGCATCAAGAAGCTCACCCAGGCCTCCCTCACCCACGATGTCACCAAGAAGGGTGGCGCCCTGAACACCTATGGCACCAATGTTCTGGTCAACATCATGAATGAGGCCGGCGGCTATCCCACGCGGAACTTCTCCTCGGGCCGCTTCGAACTGGCCTCCCAGATCAGCGGCGAGACCAAGGCGGAGATCATCCACAAGCGCAATGGCGAGGGGATGACGGGGCATCCCTGCCATCCCGGGTGCATCATCCAGTGTTCGGACCGCTGGGCGAACCCCGATGGGACCTTCAAGGTCTCCGTGATGGAATATGAGTCGGTCTGGGCGCTGGGCGCCAACTGTGGGATCGGGGACCTGGATAAGATCGCCGATCTGATCTGGCTCTGCAACGATATTGGGGTCGACACCATCGAGATGGGCGATACGATCGCCGTGGCCATGGAGGCCGGGCTGTTGCCCTTCGGGGATGCCGATGGCGCGATCCGCCTGCTGAATGAAGAAGTTCGCCATGGCACCCCGCTGGGCCGGATCCTGGGCAACGGCTGCGTCTTCACCGGCCGCGCCTTCGGCGTCACCCGGGTCCCGGCTGTGAAAGGGCAGGGGATGCCGGCCTATGAGCCGCGGGCGGTGAAGGGGATCGGGGTGACCTACGCCACTTCCACGATGGGCGCCGATCACACGGCGGGCTACACCATCGCGCCCGAGATCCTGGGCGTCGGCGGCAAGGCGGATCCCTTCGCGGTCCAGAAGGCCGATCTCTCCCGGGCCTTCCAGGCTACCACTGCTTTCATCGATTCCACCGGCTACTGCCTCTTCGATGCCTTCTGCGTGCTGGATATCCCGGAGGGCTTCGAGGGCATGGTGGAGTCGTGCGCGGGGGTGCTGGGGGTGAACTGGACCACCCAGGATGCCATCCGGCTGGGCTATGAGATCATCCGCAAGGAGCGGCTGTTCAATGAGGCCGCCGGGTTCACCAGGGCCCATGACCGTCTGCCGGACTTCATGACCAAAGAGCCGCTCCCGCCGCACAACACCGTCTTCGACGTCCCGCCGGAGGAGCTGGACGCGGTTTATGACTTCAGCAAGTGGCCAAAAGAGGTGGTGGGAGAGGTCGCCGGCTAAAGGACGTCATACCCGCGTTGCTCGAATGCGTTGGGGGGTGGGGGAAGCGAGGGCTCCTCACCCCCCAATGAGTTTTGGGACAAGTCTGCCAGAAACCATGGATGGTATGCAGGAGTTCGCGTCTCATGATTGAAATCCATCTTTACGGCGATCTTCGTCGTTATATCGGCCAGGAGGATCCCCGACAGGATGCGGTGGCTTTCCTGAACGCCCGCCTCGGGTTAACTGTGGCCGAAGCCCTTCAGGAGCTGGGTGTTCCTCTGGATGAGGCTCGACATATCTTCATTAACGGCCTTTATGATCCAGAGGGATTGGAGCGGAAACTGCAGGATGGTGATCGGGTTGGGGTTTTCCCTCGAAACATGACCATGCCGCATATCCGTCTGTTTGCCCCCCGAACCAAACATGAATCCCAGGCGTAACCCGGCCCGCGCCCCGGGCTTCTCTCCCTCACAGCATACATTGATGACAGTTTTCGCAATGATGGTTCCATCATCACTGTCGAAAACATTCACTGCTTTCCAGTTTGCATTCTGAGCGCTTGAGAGGGTGCTTTGGATCTTGTTCATGCCCAGCCGTTTCATAACGTGAGGAGAGAAACAGGAGAAGTGGAGGCGACAGGGCGGCGCAGGCCCTCACCTCGCCCTACCATCCTCAGGCTTGCAGTATCGCAGTCATGACGTATTCTCGGGAGTGGATGCTATGATTGAGGTTCATCTTTATGGCGACCTTCGGCGCTATGCTGGGAAAACCGACCCGCGCGAGGAAGCCATCGTATGGGTTCCTTATCGGCTCGGATTAACCGTGGCGGACGTGCTTCGGGAGATCGGCATCGATCCCGAACGCCAGGTGAGCAACATTTTCATCAATGGACACTATGATTATCACGCTCGATCCCGGCCGGTCCAGGATGGGGATCGTTTCAGGTGATGAGGAGAAGGGGAGTATGCAAATTAAAGTCCAGGTTTACGCGATCCTGCGACAGCACATCCCGGAGGCAAGCCGCGGCCCTCTGGTGATGGATGTCCCGGAGGGAACAACGGTGGGACAATTGATCGAGCGATTGCCGATCCCACCGGAACTGGCCCGCGTGGTCTTCGTGAACGGGATCCGCCAGGAATCCGATTGGGTGCTTCAAGAAGGCGACGAGGTGGGAATCTTCCCACCCATTGCAGGCGGAGAAGGACCCGGATCGTGGGCGATCTAATAGATCGTAAGACCCTGAGCCCGGGGGCTTTGCCCTCTTGTGCTGCCATACGGTGCGAGGATAGACCCTTGCTTCCTCTTGCAGGTTTGGGCTCTCCGGGATTTTCGGTCACCTTCCTCTTGTGGAATATTCTCGCCTCGTGAATTAAAATAAACATAATCATCCTAAACCCGGAGGTGCGGCATGGCGCATACCCTTCCCCCTCTTCCATATCCCTATGATGCCCTCGAGCCTTACATCGATGCTCAGACGATGGAGATCCACCATACCCGTCATCACCAGGCCTATGTGAACAACCTCAACGCCGCCCTGGAGAAATACCCCGAGCTTCAGGACGTGCCGGTGGAAGTGCTCCTGCGGAATCTCCCCAGCGTCCCCGAGGACATCCGGGAGACGGTCCGCAATAACGGTGGCGGCCACGCCAACCACAGCCTGTTCTGGACCGTGATGAAGCCCGGCGGGGGAGGGGAGCCGAGCGGGGCGCTGGCAGAGGCGATCGCGAAGACGTTCGGGAGCTTCGCGAACTTTAAAGACCTTTTCACCAAAGCGGCGATGGGTCGGTTCGGCAGCGGCTGGGCCTGGCTCAGCATGACCGCCTTCGGGAAGCTGGTGGTACACTCCACCCCCAATCAGGACAATCCGATCATGGAGGGCCTGATCCCCCTGCTGGGCCTGGACGTCTGGGAGCATGCTTACTACCTGAAATACCAGAACCGCCGGGCGGATTATGTGCAGGCCTGGTGGAATGTGGTGAACTGGGACCAAGTGGCCGCTAACTACGCGAAGGCCCTGGAGACCATCCGCACCGGTGTCCGGGCCTGAGGGCAAGGGAGCTATCGGGGCGGTAAGCGGGCGCGCGGCCTGTGAAGCCGCGCGCCCGCTTTTTCTTCAGGCCTGCGGCGGGCTTCATGGGGAGAGGTATGATCCGCATCTGCCTCATTCTTTGTGAAGCGCGGACAACCGGTTGCGCTAAAATAAACCCAGATTCGGATGGCCGGGATGAGATCCTTCGGGTATGGCGACGCCCCGCCTCCATGGTTCTAATCCGGAGTCCGGATTTTCAAAGGAGGGAACCCCAATGGCCTCTCTGCAGGCGCTTCGCGCACGTGGGCAATCGGTCTGGTTGGACGAGATCCGTCGGGAATGGCTGACGAATGGGGAACTGGCCCGATGGATCGAGCGCGGCGTCACCGGTGTAACGAGCAACCCCACGATCTTCGAACGTGCTATCACCACCAGCCCGGCTTACGATGAGGCGATCCGCGCTCACCTGGCACGGGATCCCGAGATGGAGACCCCCGCTCTCTATGAGGCGCTGGTGATTGAGGACATCCGGATGGCCGCCGATCTCCTCCGGCCGGTCTATGAAGCGACCGAGGGCCACGATGGGTTCGTCAGCCTGGAAGTCTCCCCCCTCCTGGCCCACGACACGGAGGGAACGATCGCTGAGGCCCGACGGTTGTGGCGCGCGGTGGATCGCCCCAATTTGATGATCAAGGTACCAGCGACCCGGGCCGGCATCCCGGCCATCGAAGCGCTGATCGCGGAGGGGATCAACGTGAACGTCACCCTGATCTTCTCTCCCGCCCACTATGAAGCTGCTGCAGAGGCCTACTGGCGGGGCCTGCGACGGCGGGCGGAGGTCGGGAAAGATCTGGGGACCGTGGCCTCTGTGGCTTCCTTCTTCGTAAGCCGGATCGACACGGCAGTGGATCGTCTGCTGGAGGAAATGAGGGCGCCTGAGGCGCGCGCATTGCTTGGGAAGATCGCCATCGCGGTGGCCAAGCGGGTTTATCGGACGTTCCGCGCACGCTTCCTGCCGGACGCCTTCCCGGAGCTCCAGGCTGAGGGCGCGCGTGCCCAGCGGGTCCTGTGGGCCAGCACCAGCACCAAGAACCCGGCCTATTCGGATGTGAAATATGTGGAAGGGCTCATCGGGCCGGACACCGTGAACACCATTCCGATGGTCACGTTGCAGGCGTTTGAGGATCACGGGCAGGTGTCTGGGGACACCGTGCTGGAAGGCTGGGAGGAGGCTGAAGCGGATTTAGCCGCGCTCGCCCGGTTAGGAATCGATCTGGAGGAAATCCTGGAGCGCTTGCAGGCGGAGGGGGTGGATGCGTTCCGTCGCTCTTACAATGCCCTTCTGGAGGCCCTGGAGCGCAAGCGAGCCATGGTGCTAACCGCTGTTCGCTCGATGGATGATTGAGCCCCCCTTCCCCAACAAAAGCTGGGGGAACATGAAACAGCCTATGCCCTGATTCATGCCCATGCGGATGCCCTGCTGAGCGGGGCACTACAGCAATTCCTGGCGAACCAGTCCTGGAGGTGCTGTGATGAAATGGGCACAGACGGAAACACTGCCCGGGTTCCTGGCGGGCGCTCTTACATTGCGACCTTTCACGGGTGAGCGGGTCATGGTGGTCCGGGTGGAGGCGCCGGCGGGAGCCATCGTTCCCCCTCACGCCCACCCTCACGAGCAGATCACCCTGGTTATCCAGGGCCGTCTTCGCCTGCGGATGGTGGGCGAGGAAAAAGAGCTGGGGCCTGGTGAAATCGTTCATATTCCATCCGGGGTCGAGCATGAGGCCACATTCCTGGAGGAAACACTGGCCTTCGATGTTTTCCAGCCCCCACGGGAAGATTTCCTGGCGCGCCTGTCCGGTTGAGGCAAACCCCTGAGTGCCGGTGGGTGAGGTATACCTCGCCCCCAGTGCGGCGCTGCGAAACCGAAAGGTTATGGGAGGTCTCGACCATGGTTCCCGCCTGGACTTCTGCGTATCAGCGCCTGGTGTTTCAGGAGCCCGAACCCGGGATCCTGGAGGTCGTGCTTCACCGGCCCGAAGCCCTCAATGCGCTCGATGCCACCGCCCATCGGGAGCTTACCTGCGTCTGGCGAGATATCGATGCCGATCCTTCGATTCGCGTGGTCCTGATCCGGGGATCCGACCGGGCTTTCTCCGCCGGCGGGGATTTCACGCTGATCGAGGAGATCATGTCAGATCCCGAAGCCTGCATGCGGGTCTGGAAGGAAGCGCGGGATCTGGTCTACAACATCATCCACTGCGGAAAGCCCATCGTGTCCGCGATCGAGGGGCCGGCTGTGGGGGCAGGGCTGGCGGTCGCCCTGCTGGCCGATATTTCAGTCGCTGCGCGAGGGGCGCGGTTGCTGGATGGCCATGTGCGTCTGGGGGTAGCCGCGGGAGATCACGCGGTTCTGATCTGGCCGTTGCTAATCGGGATCGCCAAGGCGAAATATTATCTGCTCCTGAATGAGCCCCTTTCTGGTGAGGAAGCGGAACGTTTGGGTCTGGTCTCAGTGTGCGTGGAGGATGGGAAAGCGTATGAAACCGCCCTGGAGATCGCCCGGCGCCTGGCCCGGGGAAGCGCCTCCGCCATCCGCTGGACGAAATACGCCCTGAACAACTGGCTCCGGATGGCCGGGCCGATCTTCGACGTCTCCACGGCCCTGGAATTCCTGGGCTTCCTGCTTCCAGATGCCCGGGAGGGCCTTCAGGCGCTGCGGGAAAAGCGTTCCCCCCGGTTTTCAGGAGAAGTCCCTCTTTAAGGAGGCACCCTCACACAACCCGGAGCCCAATTATCGGCTTCAGAGTCATTCGAATCGGCCGCTTCCTCAGCCCGTTTGCGCCTTTTGGATTAATCTGGTATAATCCAGAAAGCCAACCGGCTATTTGAGCGTTTATTTGGGAGATTAGGGGGATCCCCCCTATCTGGTCCCTCTAACCCCCAGAGCCCCTTGCCGTGATGATCTAACACAACCCAGGCGGTGCTCCCATGGAGCGGATCTTCGTCGCCCATGTATCGGCTTCATCGCCTGAGGACTTAAGGAATGCGATCCTGCGAGGGATGAAGGCGCTGGGGATCCCGCTTCCCACCCAGCGCCGGATCCTCGTCCAGCCAGCCTGTCCATGGGCTCATCCTCGCTTTGCTCCGCACGCCTTCACCCCCCTCGCGCTGCTGGAAGCCGTTCGAGTCCTGTTTTCCGATAACTCCCTCATCATCGGCGCCAGTAGCCTGCCGGGGTTTCCCTCCCGTTATGCCATGAAGCAGGCAGGTTATTGGGCTTGGGCCCGGCGCTACCGAATCCCTATGTGGCCTCTGGACGAAACGCCGGATCACCAGCCCGGGGCAAGGCTCCAGGTGCCGCATACCGTTCGCGAAGCCGAGTGGCTCATCGCCTTGCCCCGATTAACCGGGAGTGGCTTTCTGGGCTTTGCCGGGGCCACACGACATCATATGTTCCTGTTCTCCCCCTCGGACCATCTGCAAGCTTATCCCCGCTTGCCGGAGGCGATGGTTGACGGCCTGGCGGTTCGACCTCCGGATCTGATCATCCTGGATGCCACCCAGGTCCTCCATCGAGGCGGCGAGCTGGCAGGAGAGCCCCTCGAGTTTTCCATTCTGATCCTCGGCACCAGTGTCCTTGGAGTAGACCTGGTCGCGTCCATCCTGTATGGATTTGAGCCGATGGAGATCCCATGGATCCGGCTGGCAATACAGCGAGGGCTGGGTCCTTCCTCCCTGCAGGAGCTACAGGTCCTGGGGGATCTCTTGCTGGAGGACCTGCGCCGTTTAGGGGAGAAGATCGTTCATACAGATCCCGTGCCCGAACGGTACTCCTGGCCGCCTCAGGTGCGGGTTTACCGCTCGGAGACTGAGCCTCTATGGAATATCCCCGGAGCGTTAATGGAGACCCTGTGGGTGCTGGAGTATGGGGGGATCTCCCTGAGGAAGGCGCGGGAGGCCGCCATTGTGATCGGAGCGGTAGGGGAGCTGCCACGTCCGCACACCGATACGGCAGCGGCGATCCTGCTGGGGGATTCCGCTCGGGCGGACTATCGGGGATACAGTCGCATCGTCCGGCTGCCCGGTCGCCATGTCCCCGTATCCCGGCTCCTGCTGGATCTTCCATACATCCTTCAGGTCGCCTCCATGCGGAGCGAATTGGGATGGGGATTCCTGTGGGAATCCGTGCGCCATGCATTGCGCTGGCGAACCCGGGCAAAGAGCCCACGAGGGTAAATTTTGGAGACCGGGCCCGGCTCCTTCCGCACCCCGGCCTGGTCCCAAAAATTCTTTCACAAGGAGGGCGTCATGTTCGCGGTCCTGCAACGCATTGGGCGTTCATTGATGCTGCCGATCGCTGTGCTTCCGGCAGCGGGGATCCTCCTGCGATTCGGCCAGCCGGACCTTCTAAACATCCCCTGGCTGGCGGATGCGGGCGGGGTGATTTTCGGCAACCTGCCCCTGCTCTTCGCCGTCGGCGTCGCTATCGGTTTCACCGCGGATATTGGAACCGCGGGCCTGGCGGGAGCCGTCTGCTACTGGGTGATGACCAAGGTCCTGGCCGATATCAGCACCAGTGTCTACCGACTGGAGAAACCGTCTGACATGGGGGTGCTCGCCGGCATCCTGAGCGGTCTGCTGGCCGCTTACCTCTATGAGCGATTTCACACCATCCAGCTTCCGGAGTGGCTGGCCTTCTTCGGCGGCAAGCGGTTCGTCCCCATTGTGACCGCCTTCGCGGCAGTGATCCTGGGCATTGTTTTCGGCCTGATCTGGCACTGGCCCGAGCAGTGGCTGGCGGCGGTGGGCAATTGGGCCACCCAGGCCGGGCCCTTTGGGGCGGCCGTTCATGCCTTCCTGAACCGCCTGCTAATTCCCTTCGGGCTCCACCACATCATCAACTCCATTGTCTGGTTCCAGTTCGGCGACCTCACCCGATTCTTCGAGACCCGCGGGGCGGAGGGTGGGCTTTTCATGACCGGGTTCTTCCCCATCATGCTCTTCGGCCTCCCAGGGGCCGCCCTGGCCATGTATATGACGGCTGACCCCAAGCGCCGGCCCATCGTCGGGGGCATTCTCTTCTCGGCGGCGCTCACCTCGTTTGTCACCGGGATCACCGAGCCGGTGGAGTTCGCGTTCATGTTCGTCGCCCCGGTCCTTTATGTGTTGCATGCCGTACTGACCGGGATCTCTGCTTTCGTCACCATCTCCCTGGGGATCCGGGATGGTTTCACCTTCTCGTCCGGGATCATCGACTATATCATTAACTTTGGGATCGCCACACAGCCTCTGCTGCTCCTGGTGGTGGGGATAGTGTTTGGGGTGATTTACTATGTCCTCTTCAGCTGGTTGATCCGCACCCTGAACATCCCAACCCCGGGCCGGGAGCCGGAGAGTTGAAGGCGAGCGAGGAGGCTGTGGCCTCTCCGGCAGTAGAATTTCCCATGAAGCGGGGCGCCTTTGGCGCCCCGCTTCCTTAAGCGGGACTTTAGACAAAGGAGGAAACAGCATATGCGGGACAAAGCATTGCGTTACATCGAGGCGCTGGGCGGTCGGGAGAATATTCAGGAGATTGATGGTTGTATTACCCGTTTGCGAGCCACTCTGGTGGATCCCAGCAAGGTCGATGAGGCCAAACTGCGGGCAGCCGGTATGATCGGGCGCCCCATCCGGATGGGAAACGGGATTCAGGTTGTGGTGGGCACCCATGCGGAGCTGATCGCCACGGAGATCAATAAGATCCTTCGGGGAGGCTAAATTGGTGCCCATCCTGTCCCCTTTCACCGGCCGTGTAGTGCCTCTGGACGAGGTTCCGGATCCGGTGTTTGCGGAGCGCATGCTGGGGGAAGGCGTCGCTGTCGACCCGGTTGCGGGGATCGCTGTGGCGCCCCTCCGCGGCCGCCTTGTGGTGCTGCACTCCGCCAATCACGCGTTCGCTGTCGAGGCGGAGAATGGACTGAAGGTTCTGGTGCACATCGGTCTGGACACCGTTCACCTGCGAGGGGAGGGTTTTGAGCGGTTGGCCCAGGAGGGGGATCCGGTGGAAGCGGGTCAGCCGATCGTGCGGTTCGATCCGGATCGGATCCGGGCGGCCGGTTACTGTCTGCTCTCCCCCGTGGTCCTGCCGGACCTCCCGGAGCGTTATCGGGTTCAACTCGTTCCCGCTCGCGAGGTGATCGCAGGGCAGGATCCCCTACTTTACGTTATGGTGGAGAACGATGCCTGGTAAGCGTCTGCTGGAGGCTTTCGCCAGCGATTTCCGTGCTATGGACGGCCGGGATCTCCTGGAGAGCATTCGTCAATCGGAAGGCAGGGTTCTGTGCGCGGAGGTTCTGGCGCTCTCTCCTCCTCTGGTTGATGGGATCAGCAACGCTGAACTGGCAGCCGCCATGGGTGCCGATCTGCTCCTGTTAAACGGCTACCATGTGCTTCAGCCTCAGGTGATCGGCTTCCCGGGCGAGTCGGAACTGGATCTGGGCTGGGCGCGCCTATCTGCAGGTGTGGGCACAACTCCTGCGCGGGTAAAAGAATGGATCGGACGCCCGGTCGGCCTGAACCTGGAGCCGATTCCAGACCCCGAGAAAGCCGCCCGAGCCGCAGGACGACTGGCCACCCCTGAGAACGCCCGGCGCGCCCTGGAGCAGGGAGCGGATTTCCTGGTGATTACCGGCAATCCACAGACCGGTGTGACGGGGGAGGGAATCGCAGAGGCCGTAGCCCGGATCCGGGAGGCAATTGGGAGCGCACCGCTGGTCCTGGCAGGGAAGATGCACCGGGCTGGAACGGATGAGCCGGTGATTTCAGAGCGGGATGTGGAGGCGATGATCGAGGCAGGTGCAGATGGAATTCTGATCCCTCTGCCAGGGACTGTTCCAGGCGTGACAGAGGAAGAAGCCGCCCGCCTGGCGACGCGGATTCACCGGTCAGGCCGTCTGGTGATGGGAACGATTGGCACCTCCCAGGAGGGCGCTTCACCTTCTGTGATCGAGCAGCTGGCGCTGGCCGGGAAGCGAATCGGGGTCGACATTTTTCACATCGGGGATGCAGGGCTCATGGGCATCGCTTTCCCGGAGAACATCTACACGCTCTCCATCGCGATCCGCGGCCGGCGGCACACCTGGCGTCGAATGGCCGCCTCGCTCCACCGATGAGCCGTATCTTGCGACGATGGGTTTTTCGCTGTCACAAACATCGTGCAGCCTAGTAGTCAGCTCCCCGCAGGATTTGGGGGCAGGCAGCTTCACAGCTGTGCCTGACGGTTCAGAAGGCCGCTGAGCGGGTTCCTGGAATGAAACAGGGTCAGGTCTTTGAGGGGATTCGGACGCCCGCCTTGGGGAGCGATGTGACAACGGTCAATATCCGATGGGGCTGACCGTGGACCCGATCAGCGGATGGGTTCTGACCGTGGAAGAGTTGAAAGCAGTAAGGGATTTGGAGCGGTTGCGGGAACTGGTGCAACGGCGTCGGCCGGAAGAGGCTGGAGGAGTATCTGAAAGCGAGGCCTCCTGGGGGAGGGGGAAGCGAGCCTGGTTTCGGATGCGGGGGTTATTGCTGGATCGGTGGAATCTGTGGCCCCGGTTGACCAAGTATCGGCGGTGGGAGGGGCCGCAGGGGGCGCGGCGAATCATGCCAGCGAGCGCGCGATGGGGTGGTTTATCAAAGAGCAGTATCGAACGATGCAGGGATATAAGCGGGAAGAATCGGCGGAGAACGTCAGTCGGCTATTGGCCTGGAATGGAAATCATTTGGGGAAAGATGGTGGTGGGGTTATGATAGGGATAGCAGAGATGAAGCCATCGCCTGCACCCCCATCCGATGGCCCAGCGAAAGGAGCTCTATGCGGGAATCCATCCGAATCCAGGCCCTGGAAAACGAGCAGGCGTTCACCCAGGCACTGGCAGGTGCCCTGGAACGGCTGGGATGGGAAGTTGTTCACCGCCCCTCCCATGAGAACGAGCCCCTGATTGTCCGCCGTCCCTCCACCTATCGGATCCTGTTGCGCTATATCCATCATCAACCCCAGATCAACCGCATCCTGATCTATGTTCTTTTCGGTGGGCGAGGGCCGGAGAACCTGAGCCCGGAGGCCCTGCGCGCGGTCAACCGGTTGAACGACACCTATAACCTGGCCAAGCTCTCCTTCGATGAGGATGGAGACGTCTGGTGTCAGACGGTCTTCCCTTTCGGAGCGGCTCTGGACGTGGAGCTCTTCTCCGCTTATCTGGAGTGGTGGGATGCGGCGCTCACCGCATGGGCCCAGGAGCATCTGGAGCCTTTTGTGGCATGAGAGGCGATGTAGGACAACTGCAAGCCGTTGTCCTACATCAGCGCCCTTGCTTCCCCTTGACAGCTTCCGCCGTTTTCGTTATCCTGGAACTGAAACGTTTCAATCCCGGCGGCGGGTCGACGCCTCGGGTCACTGGCGGAGGATGGAGTGGCCACGATCCGGGATGTGGCGCGGCGGGCGGGGGTTTCCCCCGCCACCGTCTCGTATGTCCTCAACAACTCCGGGCCCGTGCGGCCGGAAACCCGGGAGCGGGTGCTTCGGGCCATCGCGGAGCTGGGCTACCATCCCCACGCCGGAGCGCGGCAGCTGAAACGCCGCCGTTCCGATACTGTTGGCCTGATCCTCCCCACCGGCGAGCGCCGTCTCAGCGACCCCTTCTTCCTCGAGCTGATCCACGCCCTCGGAGATGCTTGCGCGGATCACCAGCTCGATCTCCTGATCGCCACCTGTCGGGACCCTGCTGCCGATCTGCGCCTGATTGATCGCCTCTATAAAGGCCGGCGGGTGGATGGCTTCCTCCTCATCGATCTGCAGCGCCGGGATCCCCGCATCCCCCATCTGCAGGCCGCCGGAATCCCCTTTGTGGCTTTCGGGCGTATCGAGGGGAATGGCGAGTTCCCGTGGGTGGATGTCGATGGGGAGGCTGGGATCCGGGAGGCGGTGGCCTACCTGGTGGAGAGGGGCCATCGCCGCATCGCTTACCTGAGCCCGCCGCTCTCCTTTACCTTCGCCCACCATCGCCTCGAGGGCTATCGAAAAGGCCTGGCGGAGGCGGGCCTTCCCCTGGAAGAAGCCCTGATCCGGATCGCTCGCCCGACCATGGAAGCCGGCTATGAGGCGGCTCGAGCGCTGCTGGTGGAAGGCGTCCCATTCACCGCTCTCATCGCGGCCACCGATCTGATGGCCCTGGGGGCGATGCGGGCCCTCCACGAGGCCGGGCGGATCCCGGGCCAGGATGTGGCGGTGATCGGCTTCGATGATATCCCGATGGCCGCCCAGACGCATCCGCCCCTCACCACGCTGCGCCAGCCCATGGATCAAATCGGCCAGGCGCTGATCCGCACCTGGCTGGCGGCTGTCCGTGGCGAAACGCCTCCACCTACTCTGATCCAGCCCGTTCTGATCCGTCGGGAGTCCGCTTAAGCGCCGATCCGGAACGGGGAAAACGCTTCAACAAGTTTTTAACCGGAAACTGAAACGATTCAGATTGGAGCCGTCGATGCAGCTGCCACGGGATTACTATCACGCGTTCCTGGGAAATGGCCACGACGCAGTGCTGATCGGCTACACGGGGGCGATGGTGCCGGACCGACCGCCCAACGGCTGGCATCCCTATCTGGATCGCTGTCAGTGGTATAAGTCGGATCGCTACTATCCCGAAGACCGTCTGGTCGATGTGGTTCCGCCGCGCCACCCGCCCTTTGGGGAAGCGCTGCCGAGGAACGGAAAGCCCTGGGCGGAGCTCGCCCCCCTGGGCTACACCGCTTACAC
>Ga0105160_1000383_pt1 | contig 21530 bp, 24 predicted proteins | sample GXS110809BmetaG_FD_89591 | JGI IMG/M metagenome (GOLD analysis project Ga0105160, IMG submission 89591) | Hot spring microbial communities from Gongxiaoshe hot spring, China to study Microbial Dark Matter (Phase II) - GXS 110809B | ecosystem: Environmental > Aquatic > Thermal springs > Hot...
GATCTAAAAAAACAAGTATTCCTTAAAAATGTAAAAGATTTGTCAATGATTAATTCTCAATATAATGAAACCCATGACCAATGGGGATTCCAAAAACTATCATCAGTATTACTTGCAAACCCTAAATTAACAAAATTAGACATTAAGGAGCTTATTAAAAGCAGTAATTATTCCCAATTAACCATAACTTACAACCCAGAAACCGATGAAAGTTTTTATAAAGTAAAACAAAATTGCACATGTACAAAAGAATTGGTAAGAGCAACCTACATATCAAAAACACCTGAATATGACGAACAAGTTGAAACTAAACTTTCAGTAGACGTAACAACAGATCTTAAAGTTGAAGGGAAAATTAAGCAAGACGATAATGAATGGTTAATCAATTATCAGATAAGCTAATAGATAGGAAGTGTAATAAAAAAGTCTGTGGAAGATTAGTTTCTATATTTTTAAAATTTTCGAAAATTTATCCATAAATTTCATTATTTTCGGCTTTATGACAAAAGAACAATAAGGATTTGAGGGGTTATTTTCGAAATAATTATGATGATAATCCTCGGCTTCAAAAAATTCTTCAAAAGGAACCACCTCGGTAGTTATCTCATCTTCTTCATAACTTTTAAAAATTTCCATAGATGGCAATTTTTTGATATAATCTTCAATTATTTTTCGTTGTTCATCATCATGATACAGAATAATGGACCTATACTGATGTCCAACATCATTTCCTTGCCTGTTTTTTGTAGTTGGATCATGAACAAAGAAGAATATGCTCAACAGCTCTTGCAATGTTATAACATAATTATCATAAGTAATATCAATAACTTCAGCATGTCCCGTATTTCCTTGGCATACCTGTTTGTAAGTAGGGTTTTTAACATGCCCACCACTATATCCAGGAACAACTTTTAATACACCCTTAACATTTTTAAAAACTGCTTCCAAACACCAGAAACATCCTCCACCCAATGTTATCCTCTTCATAATATTACCTCCTAATTAATTTGACATACTTAAACGTAACATTAACATCATTAGAGTTAAATTGTAATTTATTCCAATTTACACCAACAAAGTTATCCAAATAAAATTGATTAAAAACATCATAAGAAGTGCCAGTTATATAAGTATCATTAAAAGAGATATTAACAAAATTGGTAGCAATGTAGTACCCAGAAATTCTATCAACAAAATCAACTCTTAATAAAACAGAATCCAAAGACTTCCTTACAACAGAAAAATCAATAATATTCCTTGGAAACCTTAAAGCAAAATATTTTTTTAAATCCATATTAGAATCAAAAAAACAAACTAATATAGAATCCGAGTTAAATCTTTTAGATTCAAAAGTAAGTTTAAGGTCGTTAAAATCTCTTGTATAATTTTTTTCAATTAAAGACAGAACCAAGTATCCTTTGAAATCATCAGATTCATATTGAGAAAAATAGAAAGGATAATCCGTTAAATTAGTCCCAAATTCTACAGATTTTGTGATATCTATTCCCTTAAATTCATCAAAGGAAAATTTTCCCAAAACACCATTAATATCAAAAGTTTTATTTAATAATCCTATAAAAAAGTATGTTTTTTTTTCATTTTCATAACCACTAAAAAAATTAATGATATAAAAATCAGAATAAGTTACAAAAATTTTATTACGATAAATAATTAAGTCTTTATTAAATATAGTCGCGAATATACAAAACTTATTACTAAAGCTATTGGTGTTAGAGACACTAAAGTAAGTAGAGTCATCCTTTTTATCAATAAAAATTCCTTCCGAAAAATTATAAATATTAGGGACAATTATTAAATAATCTTTTGAGAATAGGTTTTTTGCTAAAAACATCTTGTCTTCTATTCTTCCTGTATACACATTCTCAAATGAAAAATTTATTACAAGATTTTCATAGTATTTTACCAAAGAAAAAGAGAACAAAGAAATAGAAAAAATAAAGATAAATATTGAAATTATTTTTTTCATTTTTTACCCATAACAACTTCAAGATCAATAATTTTTCCTTTTCTAATAATTTTGATATTCACTTTCTGTCCTGGTTTAGTTTGCAAAATCAAATCTATAAATTGATTTGCATCCATTACTTTTTCATCATTAAATTCAATGATTATGTCATTAACTTTAATACCATATTTACTTGCTGCTGTATTGGGAATAACTTCACCAACAATAACTCCATAATCAATTCCTAAGTAATTTTTAACATAATCTGGTATATCAGCGACTTTAACCCCAAGGAATGGTTGGCCTGAACTACTGCTAACTACTCTGTTTTTATTCTTCTCGATAAAACTCTTAACAGTATTAGAAGGTATAGCAAAACCAACTCCACTATTAGTTCCCGAAGTAGATGCAATAACAGTATTTATACCTATCAATCTTCCATAAATATCCACAAGTGCCCCACCTGAATTACCCGGATTCAAAGCTGCATCTGTCTGGATTAAATTAGAATAACTAAATCCTTGAATAGCTTTCAAACTTCTATTTTTAGCAGAAACTATACCCATTGTAACAGTCATCTCAAAACCAAAAGGATTACCAATAGCAAAAACAATATCGCCTATGTTAACACTATCAGAATCAGCAAAAGTAATAGGATTCAACTTAGAAGACAAACTATTTATCCTGAGCAAAGCTAAATCAAGTTGATTACTTATAGCCAGTATTGATACATCATTATATACCTTTCCATTTGAATCTTTAATGGTAATAACTGGGGCTCCCATTGCCACATGAGCATTAGTTACGACTAAACCATCAGAGGAAACAATAACACCTGTCCCAACAATCCTTGCCTTATAATCAAAATATTGTTCAAAAGGGGTATTTTTAAAATATTCATAATATCTTTGTAAAGTTTCATCATCAACTGATGGATTTGATAAAATACTCACGATAGAAGGTTTAGCAACAGAAACAACTTCTCTTATTTCTTGTTGCAAATCATATAAAGTTTGAGTTTTTATCTTAGCTTTTGAATCAAAAAATAATAATAAGGAAATTGAAATAACTACAAGCACAATATATATGAATATGTTCAATTTTTTTGTTTTACCCATATTTTACCTCCCTCTATAACCAACTTCATTTTTCATAACTCAAAGGTAAAATAAATCCGTTTTGTATTAAATAAAATTTTGCAAAAAAGTAATCATTCCTTAACATAATCATCTTGGATAATATTTCATAGTCAGCTTTAAGCAAATTTTTACCAATAACAAGAGAGGGAATAATATAATCATTAGCTATCTCCATTAATTCATTCCTATTTTTAATAATCAAAAAAATTAATTCATTCTCAGAAAAGCTACTCTTACTTTCTTTAAATTCATCAAGATAAAATATTTTGAAATTACTATTATTGCATTTATTAGAATAATCGTAAAAATCGATACCAAGTAACAAAACGACCCCTTTCATTACTAAATTATCAAACAAATTTTTAATTCCTAATTTACCAATATCTTTAATATTTTTATCAAAGTTTTTTATTATCTTATTGAAAAACAGTTTTAGAAAGGCATTTTTTATCTGGCCATCAAAGAAGAAAACATCTTTTAATCTATTTGTAAAGATCCCCACATCCCAATCAATTTCTTTTTCATTAAATTGAATCAATGGTTTTAATTTCATTTCAACAAATAAATATATATCTCTTTCAGTAACTGTTATATCTCCATTGTTTGCAATTGAAACTCTGATATTCTCCTCTCTTTCATTAAAGACATCATATATATCAACTATTTGAGCAATTATGTAATTATTTTCTTTATTAGATGAAACAATAAGAAATTTTCCGATTTTAAAATTATTAGCATATTTAAGAAAATTGCTATAGTTATACCGAACATGTATGTACCCATTGTAAAAAGATACTACTTTACCAATACAAACAGTATCAATCATGCTAATATATTCACACTTGTTTCAATTATACTTATGTGAAATGTATTGACAAGAAAATCTTCTATTTTATTAATAGTTTTATCGAGAAAAACTTTATCATTAGAAACCATGGCGATACCAAGAGTTGTTAAATGTAGTTTTTCATTATTTTCTACTTCAGCAATTGATACTTTAAATTTGCTAAATACTTTTTGTTTGATTGAACTAATTATGGATCTTTTTTGTTTGAGGTTTTGTGGGTGATCATTAAGGAACAGAGTTATTTTAGCAGTCAAAACAAACATTTTCGAGGAGCGGAGGGAGCGGGATTTGAACCCGCGGTATCCCTTTTGGGGATACACTCGATTTCCAGTCGAGCGCCTTCGACCGCTCGGCCATCCCTCCTACTTATTTAAACTAACTTTCTCCAATACATTTAATTCTACAACAAACTTGTACTTACCTGTCTTTACAGGATTACCATTCATATCAACCTGATCCCACACTTTAACTATCGATAAACTTTCACCAGGTTTTAAAGATAATCTATAAACATTCACAGGAGGAGGTATATCCGGTTTTGTTGTCCATACCCTGTAATAAAACCTCGTTAAACCTAAATTAACATAAGTGTAAACAGTAAAATAAGCTAATTCAGGAGTAACAAAATCAATATCAACCCTATTCTTCGTCTTGTTTGATATTACAAGTTTTATAGTAATCCTCTCACCTTGAGTATAACTATCTTTATCAGTTAACAATTTAAAATTTAAACCTTTATAATTAACCTCATCGCTGCTATTAAAAAAACTTTTATTAAGATAATTATTCAAGACAGAACCTCCAATAAATAAGATCAAAATTAAAAGAAGGAAAAAAATAAGGCTTTTTTTAGAAGATATATTACTTTTTTCTTCTATTTCAGAAACTTTATGCTTAATTCTTGGTCTTAACATAGAATCCTTTTATTTTTCTTTCCAATTTTTTCATAGTTAATAAATCACCTACAGCTTGAGAAATGAAAGCTTTGCTTATATTGCTCATTGTATTTTGGGGTTCAACAACAACTTGTATAAACGCAGCTTCTCTTATACCTCCTTTATACAACTGCCCTATCGAATGCAAGTATCTTGGTCCAAATCCCCAAACAACAACTTTATTCAAGTTTTCAACAATCTTATTCCTAAAACCTTCTACAAAATCAAAATAATCATACGAAGAATAAAACTGAATAGCAACATATCTGCAATCATCAATATTTCGTAAATATTCTAATGAATTATAAATTAAATTTTCAAAATTATCAATTATTTCGTAATATTCCTCAACTTTTAGATCATCCTTTGACATTACTTGATTAGTAACATCCTTGGATAGTTGAACATCTGGCTGATTAAAGGGATTAACTTGAAGATAGGATGAAATTAGAGCAGTATAGATAAACCAGACATACATCCATTTTGGTAAATCTTGGGTAAACTTTTGTAAATCTAAACTTCCCAGACACTCATGTTTATTAATAAAACTATTAAAAGATTGATGATTAAATATAACAGGTAAAATTCCCTTACCATTTTTCCCTGTGCTTTCAGCAATCAATTGTTCCAACCATAATCCCAAAACAAAATCATTTGAATTATACTTGAAGAATAAATAGTAAAATTCTTTTTCCACATTAATAATATCAAAAAATTCTGGGAAATTTTTTTCAATAAAATCAATGAGTGTTTCTTTGATTTCTTCATATTGTTGTGAAATTTTTTCTATATTTACCCCTGCAAGAAAAGCTGGAACCAATCCAAATTCTGTAAATGCAGAATATCTTCCTCCCACATTAGGATTCGGATTAAAAACAATACTATTATTCTCCTTTGCTTCTTTGTCTAGTAATGTAGAATAATCAGTTATAAAAATAAAGGTATCATCTTTGAAATTTTCTTTAAAATAATTGTATAGGATTTTTGTTTCCAATGTTGTTCCAGATTTACTCGAGACGATAAAAATATTTCTTTGTCCATAGATTTTATTGTGTACAAATTTTATTTGATCCGGGTTTATAGTGTCTAAAACAAAAATATCTTTATTTTTAGGGAAAAGGGTAGTAAAAACAAGAGGAGCCAATGAAGAACCGCCCATACCCAATAAAACAACATTATCAAAATTTCCTATATTACCAAGTTTTTCTTTTATTCCATTTACTATTTTCTTTGAATCCAAATCAATCCAATCTATTCTATTATCTATTTCTTCATCTTCAATCCAAACACTAATATCTTTTCTTATTATTCTTTTTATATCTTCAATCACTTTATTTTTAATTAGTTGACCCATCTTTTTCCTCAATCAATTCTTCTTCATTTTGCAAACTTTGTTGAATCAATTTATAAAGAGATTCATATCTTTGTTTATCATAGAATAATTCTTGCACTTCAGATATTATTTGATTGTGTATAAAAAGAGATAAAAAAGGTTCACTAAAAACAATTAAGTGTCCTACTACCCTCCTAAACGGTATCATAGATTCCATAAAAAAGATACCCAAACCTTCAAGATTATAATTTTTTAAAAACTTAACAATTCTTTCTTCTAATGAAAAATACTTATCCATCAGTAATATAATTACTTTAGCTATTTTTAAATTCCTCTTTAAAAAGCTTAAAATATATATAAGATAAAAATGAGAAAAAAGAAATGGATTTTGGCTCTGGTAATTGTAAGAGTAGTAGTTTTAATTGATACCTATTTGTAGTAGAAAAGCATTTCTGCCTGTAATAGGAAAAGTATCAAATTCAATGGAAGTAATTTTGGAAGAGATATAGATATAGACAGTGATAACAATAGTAACGTTATTCTGTAAAATATCACTGGTAGTAATAGTAATATTGTTCCTTCAATAGCAATAGATAGAAATTGAAAAATTTATGTTAATAGAATTAGAACTGACAAAACCACCAACAACTCCAAACGCTTTTGACAATGTCCCTACCTCTATATCAACTTTCCCATGTAGATTAAAATGATCCACTATACCCCTACCCTTATTTCCCAAAACTCCTTCTCCATGAGCATCATCAACAACCAAAATTGCCTCATACTTTTGACATAATTCTACAATCTTCGGTAAAGGAGCAATATCACCATCCATAGAGAAAACACCGTCAGTAACAACAACTTTTCTCCTACATCCACTTGCTTCCTTTAATTTTTCCTCCAAATCATTCATATCTAAATGCTTATAAATAAACCTTTTGGCTTTTGAAAGTCTTATTGCATCGATAATAGAGGCATGACTTAATTCATCAGAAATAACAGCATCATCAGGACTATCAAGCAAAGCAGGAATGAGTTCAAATGTTTTAGATACTTTTGTAATAAAAATAGAATAAAAAAGGTTCTTAAAATCTACATAAGTTAAGCAAACCTTTAGAAAGTAGGAAATATAATCTATGCAAAGAATACTTTCTTCCAAATCGATAAATTAATTAATCTCCAAAATAAACCATAATAATTCTCATCTTTTTCAATATTCTCCAAATTTATATACTTTTTTATAAATTCTTTATCGATTAAGTCGATTAATTTTTGTTTATTATTTAAAATCCATTTTTCCTGAGGTGTTTGAAAACCGATTTTATCAGTTCTATTTAGTATCTCATCAGGTACTATTCCTTTCATAGAAAACCGCAGGATATACTTACTAAAACCATCGTGAATTTTGTAAGTAGAGGGAATGGAAAAAACGTATTCTATAAGAGGAAGATAATCTGCAAATGGTGTTCTTGCTTCTATTGAAAACCTCATGGAATTTCTATCTTCGTACCTAAGCAAGTTAATTAGATTAAAATTCAGTTGCTTATACAAATGTTCATTTACACTCCTTTCACGTTTCCATAAAGCACTATTAATAATTTTCTGTAAATAATAAATATTTGTCTCGTTAAAAACAAAATCTTCAATAAAAGAATAATTAGTTTCGGAAGAATAATTAGGCTTGTTAGAACTTTTAGTAAAGATAGAAAAAAGAGAAGATAAAAATTCTTTTTTAACAACTCTCCAGAATATTCTTACAATATCTTTTCTAAAAAGTAAATAATTTTTAATGAAATTTAGTTCATTAAAAAGTTTTAAGAAATCTCTGTTTTTTATGATTTCGTAGAAGAAAGTTTTGTAATATCCAATATATCCTGTAAATACTTCATCTCCTCCTTGACCATCAAGTAAAACTTTGACTCCATTTCTACTTGCCAATTCCATAACTTTATACTGTGCGAAAATAGATGTAGAACCAAAAGGTATATCTTGATAATATACTAAATCCTCCAAGGAATCAATCAATTCATCAAAATTTGGTGTAGTATAAAACCATTGAGCATTAGTTTTTTCAGCAACAATTTTCATCCATTTACTTTCGTCAATAGGTTCGTTGGGAAAAACAGCACTGAAAACCTTTTGTTTCTCACCAATATTTTCTATCTTCTTATCCTTTGTGGTGGGAGCCCCTTCCTGTAGTATTTCATTTATACAGCAAACTATAGTGCTGCTATCAATTCCTCCACTTAAGCAGGAACCTACAACTACATCAGACCTTAATCGAAATTCTACCGCTTTAAATACTAATTCTCGGACTTTATTAGAATATTCAACTAATTTGGATTTGTCAAATTTTTCATATTGGTTATTATATTCCAAATTATAATACCTAAATATCTTAAGTTCATTATTTTTCAAGTTCAATTCAAAAGAATGTGATGGAAGAAGTTGAAAAACCTTGGAAAAAAATGATTCTACGTTTTGTTCCTCAAAACCAAATTTAATATAATCTGCAACTGCTTTTTCATTTATACTTTTTCTATAAAGGTTATTCTTTACGATGGCTTTAATTTCGGATGCGAATATAAATTTATCATCATCTTTGTAGAAATATAGTGGTTTTACTCCAAATCTGTCTCTCGAACCAAAAAGGATATTTTTCTCAACATCCAATATAACAAAAGCCCACATTCCATCAAATAAATCTACACACCTATAACCCCATTCTAAATAAGAATATATTATTACTTCAGTATCAGTCCTTGTTTTGAATTTATATCCTTTACTCTCAAGTAATTCTCTGATTTCAAGGTAATTGTAGATTTCTCCATTAAATACAATCCAAACTTTTTGATTTATATCAGACATAGGTTGATGTCCATTAACAGAAAGATCTAAGATAGAAAGTCGCCGATGCCCCAAAAATAAGTTAGCAACTCTACCATTAATACTATCAAAATCAACTTTACTATCCTTTCCTGCAAGAGGAATTACTTTTTCAAAATCAAAGAGTATGTATCCTTCATCATCTGGTCCTCTATGTTTTAAAGTTTCATTCATTATCACAATGAATTCAGAGCTAATAGGAATTAATGAAAAAATTCCACAAATCCCACACATTGCTTTATAAAGCAGGTAAAACAAAATCTATTGTTTTTGTTAATCCTTCTTCCAATGAAACCATGGGATTATGTAATAAATCAGTCATTTTAGTAATATCTCCACGTAAATTTCTCGGTTTTTTATTTACATAAGAAAATTTAACCTTTCTAAGGATAGATTTTTTTTCCAAAATTTTGGATACCATCATGCAAAGTTTTTTAATACTAATTTTGATAAGGTCTATAATTAACATTAATAAAAATTTTTCCTTTGTATTTTTTTAGAATTTAAACTATTATCATAGATTCTTCTCGTGCATACATGAACAAATTTAGAAAATCCAACCTCCATTGCTTTTTTTGATAACACAATGGTAACAAAAGTAATAATCATCATTATTTCTTCTGAAAAATAAGAAAAATTTCTATAATTTCTTGATGGAACTAGATAAAAAATAGTATCATATCCGCTTAAATCTATCTCTTTATAAGAAGTTAGCAAATCACATTCAATAACATTTTCTATTTTTTCATATCTATCTTTAATAATATTTTTCAACTTTTCCTTTGAAGAAGGTCTAATAAGTACAGAAACATAATAATTAACGACAAGAATTTTTGTCAAACTACTTCCTAACAAACCTGTTCCACCTAAAACCTTCATTCCCATCTAACTTCCTTTTCCTATAATTTATCTTAACCCACTTGCTCTTTGCATTTAAAGATCGATTAAATTAACTTTCATGTTCCCAATTCTTCCAATATATTCTTAGGTAAGAATACGAATGTTTTACATGAATGATATTTTTCTATATATTCCTTTCTTTTCCTTCATAATTTCTTTCTTAAATTTGGATTCTCTATCAACTTACTTATCTTCTTCATTATTCCTTTTCACATTCCATACATTTGCCGAAACTATAGGACATTCTCATAACAATGAATATTTACTAAACGATTTCCTGGATTCTTCAGTTTAATCCAAATTTGATATTACCACTAAAACTTTTGACATACCTTCTATTCCACCTAAAAATAAAAACATCATATTTAATAAGGGAATAAAAAATATCAAAATTCTTGTAAAAGCTATAAAGATATTAAAAAAATTTTTGAAAACCTTTTGGCACTAAAAAATTTAGTTTTAAACTTCGTAAATATAAACCTGTATTTTGTTAATAAAAATAAAACTTTACCGAGTAAAGTATCATAATCAGAAAGATTAGCATAATTAAATGGATGAAATTCACAAAAGTAATCCGATTTTACTCCCATTTTTCTTAATGCTTTATGCAATCTAATATAATATCCTGTTATTTCATATGGTCCTATAAATACCTTCATAAATTCTATACTTATTAACTTCTATATTCTCTTTAATTTTTAAATTCAGCGAGCTTTTCCTTACCCTTTTCAATTCCATCCAGACTAAAATAAAAACCATTAAAACATCTATAAAACCTTTCCAATATCTCCTTTGTTCTCTTCCCTAATAGAATAACTTAATATAGAATAACTTTCAATTTCATTTGTAGTTTACTTTACTTTAATAAGTGGTTAGAAACTTTCATGCTTTGAAAACATTTGGGTATTTTTTCTTTATTAGATTTCTGGTATCGATTACCATTTTTGAATTTTTGGCAATAAAATCTCCATCATAAACGGCGTGGTCAGTAATTACAATAACACAATCATACTTTTTTAGATTTTCCTCTGACAACTCAATAGATTTATGATTAAATTTATATTTTCTAAATTCTCCTAATTCTTGAATATAGGGGTCGTGATAATCGACAAAGCAGAAATAATTTTTTGTCAATATGTCTATTATTTTCAAAGCTGGGGATTCGCGAGCATCATCAATATCTTTCTTATAGGCAACTCCTAAAACCAAAATCTTGCTACCAAATATACTTTTGTTATATCTATTCATAACCTCGATTACTTTATTTATGACAAAATACGGCATGTAAGAATTAATTTCGCCTGCGAGTTCTATGAACCTTGTAGTTATATCATATTCTTTAGCTTTCCAGGTTAGGTAAAATGGGTCGATAGGGATACAATGTCCTCCCAGGCCAGGGCCCGGATAAAAAGCTTGGAATCCAAACGGTTTAGTCTTAGCAGCTTCTATAACTTCCCATATATCTATTCCCATTCTATCAAAAACTATTTTTAATTCATTAACAAGAGCAATATTGACAGACCTATATATATTTTCCAAGAGTTTCGCAGCTTCTGCAACCTTAGTACTACTAACCTCTACAACTTTCTCTACAACCTGTTCGTACAATTTTTTTATTAATTTTAGGCAATTAGGAGTATAACCACTAACTATCTTTGGGATGTTAGAAAATGAATACTGTTTGTTTCCGGGATCCTCTCTTTCAGGAGAAAATCCTAAAAAGAAATCAATTCCCGCTTTTAAACCACTACTTTCTAAAATGCTCCTAACATCTTCATCAGTAGTTCCTGGATAAGTAGTAGATTCCAAAATGATAACTTGATAATGTCTTAGATTCTGGGCAATAATTCTTGATGTGTCAAAAACAAATCTCATATCAGGGTTTCTGTGCTTATCAAGTGGAGTAGGCACCGCGATAATTATAAAATCCGCTTCTTTTAATCTACTAAAATCTTCTGTTGCCTGGTAATTATCTTTAACTCCTTCCAATTTTTCTGAAGGTATATGTTTTATATAGCTTATATTTTTGTTTAATTTTTCGATTTTATTTTTATCTATATCAAATCCTATAACTTTAAAACCTTTTGAAGCGAAATTAATAAGGATAGGTAATCCAACATAACCTAATCCTATGACTCCAATAATTACTTCTTTGCTTTCAATTTTTTTTATTATTTTTTCAACTATTTCCATAATTTTCAATTTCCTTCGGATTTTTTTGAAATATCAGCCATACCATTGAAAAGATAATTATAATCCATCCCAAGAATGCTATCCAGAAAGCAATAATATCATCATATTGGAGCAAATTAAGAGAAGAAAGGATAGCATTCCAATCATGTATAACATTTTCATCATCTATTGCTCCAGGAGAGAACAAGGGTAATGCCATTTCTTGTGCATCTGCTACATACCTTGAAACATTCAAAAAATTTTCACCAAGCAAGTATGTAGAAAAATATATCCCGATCTTATCTTGTTTACTGTAAAAGTACCAAATAAGAATAGCAGGAAGAAGTAATTGCATTATAGTTCCTCCCCACAAGCCAACAGTATCACCCAAAACACTAAAAAACATATGTCCAAACTCGTGAATCATAAGATTAAAATTATCTATAAACACAAATTTGTCTTCATCCAAAATATAGTAAATAGCAAATAATATGCCACATGCTAAAGCAAAATACTTCATTTCTAAAATTAAATTTTATTCAGAGAAAGATAATCCTGCTCAAACTAAACATAATTACTTACGATTAATTTAGTAAAAGGGTAAGATGCTGTAAACCCTGGAAATACAACATTAAGCACATTAATACTGTTATCCGTTTTTTCAATAATGAAATCTTCTCACAACTCAATAGTTTTAATGTTCAAAATTTGAGCTTTTATTCCTGGCTCTGAAGGTTTAAAATCTTCAATAACTTCTTTATCAAATTCAACTAAATTCAATCCCTGTTGAAAAAGACTTTTTCCAATATATTTTTTTCATCTCCTCAAGAGCAAATTTTCTGTAATTATCATTTTTTATTGCCAAAATTAGATTGTAAATAACAGATTGAAAAAGTTCATTAACTTTTATATTTTCAAAGAGATGATAGTTTTGTCTGGATAACACAGGGAATACAGTTGGTCTAATTTTAGTTTTATCTTTGTAAATTGTCCAATGAACTCCTAAGAAATTATCCAATAAAGGAACTGGATAAACATTAGTGTTAAGAATTCTTTTATTGGTTTGAAGATATGATCCTTTAAAAGGAATCACAATGTATTGTTTTGCTAAGCCAAAAATTTTAGCTATTTTATCTGTGCATAAACCTGCACAATTGATAAATTTTTCTCTCCATCTTATAATCGTTATTCTTTTTCCATTAATTACCTTTAGGGTATTATCATTACAATTTATTTTAAAAATACTAGTATTAAATAAAAAAACGATTTCCTTTTCAATTAATTCCTTCTTCAATGAAAAGAGCATATCAAGAGGGTTGACAGTAGAAGTATTAGGATTCCATACTGCTTTTTTGAAAAACTTTTACTTTTGGTTCTATTTGTTTAGCTTCATATGAGTCGACCAATTTAACAACAGCTTGGTTTTTATTGGCTCTATCATATATTTCGTAGAGTTTTTCTAATTCTTTTTCATTAGTAGGGACAATTAATTTTCCAACCCTATTTATGTGGATATTATTTTTCATGCAGTAATTTGTTAAAAATTCATTCCCTTCCTTGCAAAACTTAGCTTTTGGGGAGTTTGGTTTATAGTAAATTCCGGCGTGAATAACATCACTATTCCTTCCACTTCTATGATAACCAACATCTTTTTCTTTTTCGACAATAATGATCTTTTTATTGGGATATTTTTCGATTAAATTTTTAGCAAGAAAAAGCCCTGTTATACCTGCTCCAATAACCACAAAATCATAATTCTCAACATTCACCCAAAAAAAATTATACAAGAGCCAAACAATTATTATAATATGATCCAAGCACATTTAACAAAGCATTAGTAGATGATTTACTATCAAGAGAAGAATAATAATTATAATCATCGGTTATTGGCAATAACTCTCTATCATTTTGATAAATATTACTTATAAAATTATCAACCATGGATTTAGAAAAATTAGGCTCATTTTGAAAATAAGTATAGATTACAGACTGGGAAAACAAATAATCAAGGTTTTCATATTTTTTTGATATATTTGAAGAAGAAAGTAGTGAAAATATAGAATCTAAATAAGTAATCAGATAGTTTATATTCTTTGAATCTAAAAAAGAAAAAACAGAAATTAATTGATTAGTATTTGGGTAGTCAGATAATATTTTTCTTAAATAAGAAAGCATATAATTAACATTTTTTTGATAATTATCATCTTTTGGAATATTTTTAAACACTTTTATCCAAAAGTTAAGTCTGAGGTATAAAGTTCTGTCTTTAGGAAGATTTTGGTCATTGGGAAAAGCAAAAAAAGTAGCTCTTAAGGAAACTGTTCTCAATATTTCTAAAGCTGATAAAATTTTTTGTTTGTCTGGTAAATTTAGAATTTGATAAAAATTATTAGCAAAACCTTTATTCAAAAGTGTAGAAGCCAAAAATTGTTTATATTGTTTAAATTCGTTAGTATTATCCATTGAATTCTTCAATAACTCTAAAAGGTAAGAGGAATAGAGATATATTCTAAGAAAATGGTATGAATCACCATAAGAAAAATCCTTATTTTTTAGAGTTTTTTTGATAAAAGAATTAACATAAAGGTTGTAAGAAGAGAGGAAATCCGAAGAAGTGTTTTTAACTGCTATATCATATGAAAAAGAAGAAGATTGATAATTATCAATGGATTTAGAAAATATATCCTTGTGCTCCTTTGGTAGTTTGTTTTGCACATAAAAAGCATTAGAAGAGTCTTTAACGGATAAATTTAATAAATACATTAGCTCCAAAAATTTTTCTAAGTCTTGCTTATTTTGTATTGGATAAGATTTAATATTATTAAAAACATTCAAAATAGAGGAAAAGTAAGAGAAAATTTTTCTCCAAATTTCTATATCAGAGTAATTAACATTTTTTAAGTAAGTATTCAAATTGATACCAATAGAAGATGAAAAACTATTAAGAAAATTATTTATTTCAGATAAAAGATTTGAATCTATAAAAGATTTATTGTTTAATTCATATAATATTCTTTTTGAATCAACAAATAACTCAAAAGAATTTTGAGGAATGTTTGAAGAATAAAACACAGAGTTGGACAAGAATAAATTTGATAAAAACTCAAAAACTTTTTTATTTAGGTAAGTTTGGTTATCAAGGAAAAAATTTAATTCATCCAAAAGTGTATCATTGTTAGCTTTCATTAAGTTTTTCAGTTCATCTATTTGTTTTTGATCATTTTTTGAATTAGCAAGAAGGAAAAATATAATCCCCGCCTTAAATAAATAATCAAAATTTTGAACTAATCTGTTAGACAAAATGCTATATATAGGCTGGTAATAATCAATTTTATAATTTAAAAATTCCAAATCATTTATCAGTTTGAAAGTTTGTGGGAAAGAATCTTTCAATTCAGAAGGAATAAGGTAATTTTTGTTTATTGATTTCAAAAAAGCTTTAAACAAGTTATTAGAGCTAAGTGGAATAGATGAGGTATTTGAAATGTATTTTGGAATACTCTTAATATAAATATGATTTTTATTATGGGTAAAGAAATCTATATAACTCTTTTTTTTACCTTTATTTTTTTTACTATTTTTTAAGATTTTATAATTTTCAAATACAGGCTTGTATTTATTAAAGTAAACTTCACTCATCTATAATTTATTTAGTAGACAAAGGGCAAAAAAATCCAAAAATTTGTAAAAAAAAATGTTAATTTAAATCTTAGGTAAGTGTAGATATAACATAGTCAATATATTTGGAATAATCTGTTTCTTGGAATATTTCTGAATATTTATCGAAAGGTATAATAGTTCGTTTTAGTTCGCATACATAGTTACACACTTTAAACAAAGTTTGAAGTGTAGATAAATACTCTTCATTATTTATCTTTGAGATATTTATAAGCATGTTAATAAAAATCACTTCAAAAATCTGGTTACTTGTTTTATGCTTGAAGTTGTTGATAATGTATTTAGGGTATTCCCTTTTGTTCCAGTCATTAAGTATTTTTTGGGCTTTTTTAATAAAATTTTCACCAAATAATAAGGAAATTCCCCATGAGTTTAGATCTCTTGAATTTTTCAATATATAGGAAGATAAAAGAAGAAAAAGATAATAATTTTTTTCCTTGATTGAAAATTCATATTCCTTTGGTAAAACATCCTGAAAAATTTGGTACAGTATATCAAAGCTTTTAATAATTTGAATCAACTCATCCGGTCTATTCAAGTTTATATCATATAATTCAAAAAATTTAAGATTGATAAGATCATTTATAGCAGAAAAAGTTTTCTTAAGATTAAATATTTTTATCAATTCTTGTCTCATTCTTGTTGGGTTAGTATTAACAACATGAAAAAAGTTAGATTTAATGAAATCATAAGTTTGTTGTTCAAAGGTTAGATTAAATTCATTTTTAAATCTTATACCCCTAAGCATTCTTATGGGGTCTAAAACTAAATTATCCAAATTGTGAGCTTTTAGGAGGTAGTTTTTTATATCATTGAGACAATCATCAAAATCTATTAATTTTCTATCCACAGGGTCAAAATATAGGGAATTAATAGTATAATCTCTTCTGTTAAAATCTTGGTTAAGGTCAAGTGTATATGTAAAATCCAAATAAAGGTTTTGATTTATAATAGATCTGTAAACGAGGTTTTTATTATCGAGTTCAACAATTTTGTAATTACATTCATTACACAAACACTTTATTAAACTTTTATAATCTTCTATATTCTTTGATTTTATAAGAATAACAACATCAGCATCTATTTTTGAATCTCTTTTATTGAAAAGTATATCTCTAATAAATCCACCCACGATAAATAATTTTAGATTTTTTTTATTAAGAATAGAAAAGTTAACAATTTTATCTAACTTTATTTTTCTTATAGTTTTTGAAAGCTTGTCTTCGTATAAACTCATTTTTTACTTATTTTCTTTATTTCTGATATTGATTGGTTTATATTATTAAGTAGGTTTTCAACCTTAAGTCCCTTATAGTTAGGTCTAAAATTTTTTAGTTGAAAATAGGCAGATTCCAGTAATTCCAAAGATTCGTCAATATTCTGTTGATTAAGTAGCAATGTTGCTTGTATTATTTTTATTATATTTTCGACAAACAATTTTTCTTCATCATCATTAAGTTCTTTTTTTAACTCTTTAGCTTTATCAATTGCCAAATAAAAATTTTCAGTAGAGAATATATTTATAATTTCTTTTAATCTATTAATAAATAATTTTTCATCCATTTTTCCTATTTAATTATTTTATCCTTTGCATGTAAAATCCCTTGTCTATGGGTTGTAAAAAAATTCTTTATATGATAAAATTATTTATAAAGGAGGGAAATGATAAGAGTTGTCAAATTATTTTAAATAGATATAGGTAATTTAGAGGAGGTTTGAGAAATGTCTGTTCTAAAATTAAAAGAAAAGCCAAGAAAAGTTTTACCTAACTACACTCCAAAAGTAAGCAAACAAAAAGAAGAAAATCTAAACAAAGCAAGAGATATAGTAAATAACTCCAAACTCGTAGTATTTGCTTTATACCAAAAACCAAATGTAAGTTTAAAAGCATGGGATTTTGTCAAATATAACATGGATATAGAGGAAGCAGGTGGAGATATTAAAGTAATAAAAAATTCTTTACTAAAGATAGCTTTAGAAGAAAAAAATTACAATGAATTAGTACCTAAGATAAGAGGAGCAGTAGTAGTAAATTATACTAAAGGAGATCCTATATCATTAGCCAAAAAGGTAGATGAGATAATTACAAATTTTAGAAAAGAGAAAAATATAAAAGAGGATATTCCTGAAATATTGTTCGGTATTTTAGAAGGAAAGGTAATAGGAGCAGAAGAAGTAAGACAATTAGCTAAAATACCACCAAGAGAAGTCTTATTAGCTCAATTAGCAGGTACCTTAAAAGCACCAGTAAGTAAATTAGCAAATACTTTGAACACTATTATTCTAAAGTTATTATGGGCTTTACAAGCTGTTAAAGAAAAGAAAGAAAAACAATAACCGCGTTCAAGAGCGCGGTATAAAAATACTCTGGACAAGCGAAAAGCTTGTAAAGAAAGGTAAAAACTATGGTTACTAAAGAACAAATAGTAGAAGCAATAGGACAAATGAGTGTATTAGAATTAGTAGATTTAATAAAAGCAATCGAAGAAAAGTTTGGTGTACAAGCAAGTGCACCAGTAGCATTTGCAGCATTCCCACAAGGAGCAGGATCTGCAACTGCTACCGAAGAAAAAGAAGAAAAAACATCTTTCGATGTCGTTTTAGTTAGCTATCCCGATAATGCAAAGATAAATGTTTTAAAAGTAGTTAGAGAAATAACTAATATGCAATTGAAAGAAGCCAAAGAATTTGTAGAAAGCGTTCCTAAACCAGTAAAAGAAGGCGTTACAAAAGAAGAAGCAGAACAAATAAAGAAAAAATTAGAAGAAGTAGGAGCGAAAGTAGAAATAAAATAAAAAAAATGTTAATAATAAATTTACAATAATTTAACTTTATTTTAAAAAAAGGAGAAGGGATTTGTATACTTTTCTTACAAAATTCTTAACAGGGAAAATATAAAAGGTTAGAGGTCTATCATATCATGTTTTTTATATAGAAAAGGAGAGATATAAATGCAAGGGTTTGAAAAAAAAGATCCAAAAGGAGAAAAATTATTCCAAAAACCAGAATTCTTAAAACCACCACCATCAGATAAACAAAAGTTATCGTCAACTATAAAAAAAGTAGAAAACATAACAGAAATAGTAGATTTAGAAAGGGAAAGCCTAATTAAAACAATAGAAAAACTAAAACAAAAGGCTAATGTTATAGAACTTATATTAAACCATGGAAGCCTAACAGGAAAAATGATCCTAAAAAATGGGATCATTATAGATGTATCATTTGACGAATACACAGACATAGAAGCCATTATTTATCTAATACAATTAACAGAGGAAGACCTACTAAGCTACCTACCAATGTTTCTCAAGAAAAGATTAGAAGAAGAAAATTTATTAGAAACTTTAGAATCAATGATTAAATATAGACCTCAGGATATAAAATTCGAAATTGAAATGGAAGAATCCATAAAAGAGGGAAAAAAAATAGAAGATAAACAAATAGAAGATAAGCAAACTTCAGATATATCTCTTGATGAGTTAGATAAAGAAATAGAAGCTCTTTTATTAGAAATAGATAAAAAAGAAGAAGTTAAAAAACAACAAACACAACCCCAAAAAGAAATCGAAGAAATAGAAACTTTAGAGGAAGATATTATAAAAGAAAGTATAAACACAGAAGATAAAAAAGAGGAAAAATTAGAAGAGATTGAAATAGAAAAAGAAAAAATAGAAGAAGAAAAGGAAGAGATGGATAACAATATTAAAGTCATACAGGAAGACCAAGAGAAAACTATTGAAGTAAATGCAGAAGAATTGGTAGAGGAAACAGAAGAAAAATCAGTAGAAGAAACAGAAAAAGAAATAACAAATCAAGAAAAATTAACAGAAAACAAAGAAAAAGAATTAGATGTTGAAGAAATTAGTAAAGAAGATGAGCACATTGAGCAAAAAATAGAAGAAAAAATAGAATCAACTAATTTAATAAATCAAATCGAATATGATCAAATTGAAATAATAGAAACCATTGAAGAAAAAGTCCAAGAAAATGATGAAGAGAAAATAAAAGAAGAATTTGAAGAAATCAATATAAATGAAATAAAAAATATCGATAAAAAAATTGGAAAAGCTAAAAAGATTGAAAAAAGGGAGGAAAAAATACAAATGTTAATAGATAATATAGTTAATAAACTTTCCAATATTCCTCCATTAGAAGAATTTCACATAATAAACACAGAAAGTGAAGAATTAGAATATTCTTCAAATGAATCAATAGATGATTTTCTATTATCAACTATAATAGCAACATTCAAGGATTTATCAATGATGTCCAGCTTCTCCTCAGAATCAATAAATAATATAGTAATAGATACAAATTCATACTATCAAATCATAACAAATATAGATGACTCAAGAATAATCATTGCTAAATGTTCCAAAAAAGCAAATCCATCCTTAATATCATCTTTAATTACCAAAGCAATAAAAAGTAAATGATTTTTATTAATGATTGATATAATAGTTTTAATATCATTTTTGGCTTTATTTAAAATAGGTTATGAAAGAGGTATAATAGCGGAATTAACCGATTTATTTGCTTTAATCATTGCCATAATAGCAACGTTCAATTTGACAGAACCATTCGCTCACTTAGTAAATTCAATAATAAAATTTGAAAACAAAGGTTTTCTTAATTTTCTTGCAGGTATTATCATATTCTTTATCTCATTTTTTATTATCTTGGCGATAGGTTATGGATTAGAGTTATACTCAAAAACATCTGAAGTAATCGATAAAACCAATAAATTAATAGGTGGAATATTAGCAACATTGAAAACCCTCATCTTCTGGTGGGCAATATTTTTAATAATATCGATCTTTCCAACACAAGGGTACTTAAAACAATACATAATGGATTCATACTCTTACCAATTTATTTCACAATTGAACCCATACATTACAGAAATCTTTAAATACGTTTTCCCTGAGAAAATTAACAAAGAAATAAAAAAAATAATAAAATAAAATACGGTAGGAGATGGTATTATGGGTATAACTGAAAAAATCATAATAGATACTGAAAAAATTAGAAAAGAAGGGAAAAATTTAGAAGGGAAACAAGTAACAATAAGAGGATGGGTATGGATAAAAAGGAGTAGTGGAAAAATAAGATTTTTAGTAATAAGAGATGGCAAAGGTTTTATCCAATGTGTCATAGAAAACCCCGATCTTTTTAGCACGTTTGATGAAATATCTCAAGAAAGCACTTGCGAAGTTCAAGGATTACTGAAAGAAGATAAACGATCACCCTTAGGTTTTGAAATACTTGCACAAAATTTAAAAATACTCTTTAAAACAGAGGATTATCCTATAACTCCTAAAGAACATGGTATCGATTTTTTAATGGATCACAGGCATCTATGGATAAGAAGTAGAAAACAATTTGCCATTCTAAGGATAAGACATAGTGTAAAAAACTACATAAGAGAATTTTTACATAAAGAAGGATTTATAGAATTCGATAGTCCGATATTCACACCATCGGCATGTGAAGGTACAACAACATTGTTCGAAGTCGATTACTTTGGTGAAAAGATGTATCTATCCCAAAGTGGACAGTTATACCAAGAAGCAGGAGCATTAGCATTCAGTAAAGTATACTGTTTTGGTCCAACTTTCAGAGCAGAAAGAAGTAAAACAAGGAGGCATTTAATAGAATTTTGGATGGTAGAACC
>Ga0105160_1000385_pt1 | contig 21453 bp, 23 predicted proteins | sample GXS110809BmetaG_FD_89591 | JGI IMG/M metagenome (GOLD analysis project Ga0105160, IMG submission 89591) | Hot spring microbial communities from Gongxiaoshe hot spring, China to study Microbial Dark Matter (Phase II) - GXS 110809B | ecosystem: Environmental > Aquatic > Thermal springs > Hot...
AAAGAAGTAGAGAGAGGAGAGAGGAGAGAGGGAGGAATCTGCTGTTTATTAAGTAATATAATATATCACTTAATAAACACGGTCTTCTGATAGTACTCATTCAACCTCTTCATACTTATCACTAGTGATATCGTTAACGATATCGTATGCGATATCACATACAATATGCTGGAGAGTACAGTTGGTGTTGATCTATTCTACTAATTTATTAGTAGAAATGAATTGTTAGTTGATACCCTTAAGTAGCATGTTGTTGTTTTTGCTTGCTTATTTGCTTGTTTGCTTAATCAATCTCAAACACTCAAACTGGATGGAGGTCCTTCCCCTCCTACCTCCCACCAATAGAAGTGTATCTTCCTTGATCGCTCGTTTCATCAAGTCTTGCTAGCCTTCTGCTGTGCAAGGAGTATAGCATGTTCTTTATTGAGAACCTTAACTGTAACTTCTTTCCATTATTCTATAGCAATGCTTCGATATGGGATTTATAGATATCTGAACCAAAATCTATGAATCTATACCTATCTACCAACCAACTACAGTACCTTCCTATTTACATTTTGCATATGTTTAGAGGTATAGCGTTTATATCATGCTAATTAATTATATTTATAAGGGATGAAGAGAGGTAGGGATGAAAGGTATAAGGAGGGGTTAAGAGTTGCAGATGACTTTAAGGATGTATTTGCAGTAGTGAAGGATGCTGTAGAGTACAGGTTTGGGATGAGGAGGGCAGGTCTTAATCTTCTACTTCAAGATATGCCATCGTTCATAGGTGCTTACCATGTGTTAGGTTCCAACTCTATAGTAGTTAACAGATACCTGCTCAATGCTGTTAAGAGTATAGCAAGGAGTAAGGAGGAGTACAACTCTTACATATTCGTTGTGCTTACACATGAATACCTGCATAGTTTAGGTATAGTTGATGAGTACAAGGTTAGAACCATGACGTATGAGTTGTGTAGGGATTTGCTTGGGGATGAGCATACAGCAACCATTATGGCTAAAAGCGATCCAATCTCATACTTCCCTGAGTTGAGGAGGCTAACAAGATTAGCATTTGGGAGGGAGTATGAACTAGTAAAGGAGTTTGATGCCTCTAATCTATCGTACATTACATAATTCGTAAGATAATTACAAACGATTATTTAGCAGTTTACATATATTAGTAATGTTGGTGAGTAAGTTGATAAAGCAGGATAATAAGGGGAATAGAGTAGAGAGTATAGAGGATCTAACCTCCAAGGTATTCAAGTTGATAGTTGAGCAGGGTAAGGAGGGTATACTGCAAAGCAGATTATGGAAGGAACTCAACCTAACAAGTAGGGATGGCTCAAGGATAGCCATGAGGCTTGAGAAGAGAGGATTAGTGACAAGGCAGAGGGTTCTAGAGAATGGGAGGTGGACGTTCAGGTTAATAGCATTGAGGCTACCATTAGATACTACAAGCATAGAGGGTGCACCATGCATAACATGCAACCTTGAGAGCATGTGTACTATGGATGGTAGTGTGAGCCCAAATACATGCAGGTTGATAGAGAATTGGGTTCTGGTGGAGATGAGTAAGAGGATGAATGAGGAGAAGGGGAGCGATGCTAATGCAGGTAGTGTTACATCTGTCCAGATGCATGTAGAGAGTATGCAGGAATGAACAAGGAATGAGGTTAGATGAGGCTAGACGTGATTACTACAGGAGGCTTGCAAAGGAGAGAGGTTACAAGAGTAGGGCTGCATACAAACTGCTTGAGATTAACAGATCCTTCCATATATTTAGAAAGGGAGATAGGGTCCTTGATATAGGATGTTATCCTGGTGGCTGGTTACAGGTTGCTAGTAGTGCTGTTGGTTCTGATGGGCTTGTGCTGGGTGTTGATGTAAGGGCAATGGATGTGAGTAATGGTAAGGAAGGGATAGGGAGAGGGAGGGGAGAGGATGGTGGAGATAGGAATATGAAGGAGAAGGGGTTTGGAGCAAATGTTAGGTTCCTCTGCATGAGCGTTGAGGATGATACTCTAGCAGCAAGAGTAAAGGACATCCTAGATGGAGAGGCTGATGTTCTACTTTCAGATGTATCGCCAAACCTCTCTGGGATATGGAGTTTAGATCATGCAAAGCAGATATACCTGAGCAGGAGGGTGCTTGATGTAGCAAAGGTACTACTCAAGGATGATGGGAGTGCAGTGCTCAAGGTCTTTGATGGTGATATGCTTAAGGAGTTCATAGATGAGGTTAAGATGCACTTCAAGAAGGTTTACATACACAAGCCAAAGGCTAGCAGAAAGGAGAGTAGCGAACTCTATCTAGTATGCAAGGGCTTCAAGTCTAGCAGGTGCTAACAACCTTATTTATCTACCAGTGCTCTTACAAGGGAGCATATATCCCTTATACTTGCATCGGTCCTGAAACCTCTTAACGATAGAGCAGTCCTTGATGCCTTGAACCCATTACTCCTTAATACATCTAGTATGCTTGCAGTACTTGGCGGCCTTATCTTTAGCATGCTTGTTACCTCATCTACCGTATAGTACAATGCCTCATCTACAAGTACGCTCTCCTCCTTTGCTATCCTTACTATATTCACTGCCTGCCTATCCAGGTTTAGGGCATATGCCTCATCATCAATTATACTGTTCATCAAGGCAACAAAACCCTCATCCATGAGCCTAGAGATCCATAATGGCCCTGCTCTAATCATCTTCTTGCTATTGCATAGATTGCATTCTTCCCTATACTCATCGATATCTGTTGTGAACCTGTTGGAGCATGAATTGCAGTGATACACATACCCTAGCATTGATGGCATATCATCTGCATTGCTAGAGCCTACATTTATCTTAGCATATACACGCATGTAATGCCTAGTGCTCTGCACAAACAACGGCTCTATACCCATCTCAAGCCTAGATGCAACCATGCTCAGCATTCCTAACAGTAGTCTTAGCCCTATCTCATTTGCATACTCACACCTCATAGATCTTCCATGATATCTCCTCATTGCTATCCTTGGGTATATGCCATACAGGATGGGGGTATCTGTTGCAGTAATGCTAAGCAACCCTCCATCTACAACTGCCCTCAATGCACAGTCAACGTATGGTGCAGGAGTACCAAATGGATCCACATCAACCATCCCAAACCTGAAGCCCCTTGTTGAATGCTCTGCAAGGAACCTGCATGCTGTATCTATGCTGAACCTACAGATATGCTCAACTCCATTGAGGATTGATGCTCTCCTTGCAATATCAATAGCAACTGGGTTGATATCGTTTATGTAAACCTCATCGATACCTTTAACCTCAACTGCAACCCTCAATGCTCTTGCCCCAAGCCCTGCAAGTGTATCTGCAAAACTCTTCTCATTAACCTGTTGAATGAATGCATTGTATGCTACTATTGATACATCTCTACTTACCCTTGCTGCTGGGTTATAGAATGCTGGTTGCTTTGGAGGCACATTACTTACTAACGAGGCCTCTGGCACAAGCAACCTTGCTCTACCTTCAACTATCTCCCTTATCCCTTCCATAGCCAATTGGTTTATTACCGCTCGCATTGATAAATACATGGATACCAACATGTTGATACTGCTTACTGGTGAGCCAGGGGTAGGGAAGAGCACGGTACTCATGAAGCTGGTTGATATGCTCAAGGAAGAGGGCATATATGTTGGTGGTGTTGTTGCTAGAGAGGTTAGAGGTGATGCTGGTAAGGGAAGGGTTGGCTTTGAGTTCGTTGATGTTTCTAATGGATCAAGGGCAAGATTAGCATCATTATCATCAACAGAGGCATGTATTGAAGGTCCTAGGATAGGTAAGTATAGTGTCGATCTTGATGGGTGTAGGATTGCTGCTATGATGCTCCTAAGGGCTATCAATAGTAGTAGTAATAATAAGGTTGTAGTCTTTGATGAGATAGGACCTATGGAGATGCTCTCATCAGATATTGTAGATGCTCTGAGAGCATTGCTTGATGCTGTTAACAGTAATAGTAGTAGTAACAATAGCAATAGTAGCAAGAATACTGCTATACATGCTGCTATAGTGGTTATACACAAAAGGCTTAAGCATTGGATGATCAGTAAGTATAGGGAGATAGCATCCATGGTGATAGAGGTTAACAGGGGTAATAGGGATGCTCTTCCTTCACTACTACTAAACAAGATAAAGAAATATGAGAGTAAGAAGGTAGGCAATGCATAGTAATGATAGAGGAGAAGGATGAGAAGAAGGAGGCTGGTGGTGACTAATGCTAAGTTCTCTAACACTGCTGGAGTTCCATATAGTAGTAGCAGTGCTTATAGCAATCGATCTACTTGTAGGGATGAAGAGGAAGCATGGGATGAGCATCAAGGAGTCAACAGTCTGGAGCATAGTATGGATAGGCTTTGGAGTAGTGTTTGGGCTATCTTTGAATTATGAATATCAAACATCTGATGTGCTAGACTACTTCACCATATTCGTGCTTGAGAAGTCTTTAAGCGTTGATAACCTCTTTGTATTTGCTGCAATATTCAGTTACTTTGCAACACCAATTACAGCAAGACCAGTAGTGCTGTATGTAGGGGTTATAAGTGCTATAGTGATGAGAGCATTATTCATATACGCTGGTATTGCAGCACTTGAAGCATTACCATGGATAGTCTTCGTATTTGCTGCAGTGCTTGTATACAGTGGGGTTAAGATATGGGGCAACAAGATGGAGTTAACACACGTTGAGAAGAATCCTATAGTTAGATTTGCTAAGCGCTACCTGCCTATAGCAGATAGGTATGATGGGAATAGGTTCATTCTAACAAAGAGTCCATTGCTCCTCTCTCCCCTTGTACTTGTACTCTTTGCAATAGAGGCTAGTGATCTGATGTTTGCTATAGACTCCATACCTGCTGCCCTAGCAATCTCCAATGACTTCACCATAGTTTATACAGCAAATATAGCAGCAGTACTAGGCTTGAGATCACTTTACTTCCTTGTTGATCACATGCTATTGAGGTTCAAGTATCTTAACAAGGGTTTAGGGGTTGTTCTTGTACTGCTAGGGGTTAAGTTCCTATTTGAAGGCTTCCATGTAGAGGTACCAAAGGAGGTTGCTGTAGCATCAACATTGAGCATAATAGGGGCATCGATACTACTATCCATAGTAAGTGATAGAAGGAATAATAGTAGCAAGTTATGATAAAGCAAGCAAGCATTCTACCTATCCCATTCATCTATCTATACATACAGTCAGTAGGCAAACCATTTATGCATATAAGCAAACGATTTATTAATTGATCCTTAACCATATCTACCTGTTGAATAAGGTAGCAGGGGTTGATGAGGCAGGTAGGGGTGCGGTAATAGGTCCCCTTGTTGTTGCTGCTGTTGCTATAGATGCATCAAGTATAGATAGGTTGGTAGAACTAGGAGTCAAGGACTCCAAGATGCTTGATAGGAGGAGTAGGATGATGCTGTACAGCAGGATACTTGAGTTATGTTCAACTGCAGTATGCATAGCAGAGCCTAAGGTTATAGATGCGTATGTTTATGATCATGCTTTAAACATTCTAGAGGCAAGGATGTTTGCTATTGCATTATCTAAAGTAAAGCCATCACTTGCCTATGTTGATGCATGTGACACAAAGCCAGGTAGGTTCAGTGCTATGATAGCAAGGATGCTTGATGATGAAGATACAGGGATGATGATAAGTGCAGCACACAAGGCAGATAGGGATAACGTGCTTGTTGGAGCAGCATCTATAGTAGCAAAGGTTACAAGGGATAGTATTGTAGATGATGTGAAGAGAAGGTATGGGGACTTTGGATCAGGCTACCCTTCAGATGGTAGGACTAGGAGGTTCATAAGGCATCTATTTGCCAGTGGTGCAGTAGAGGATGAGCTTAGAACATCAGACTCCAGATACAAACCTCATAATAACATCAACTCAATCGATATATCAAATATTAAATTACATCATTTACATTATGATAGTATGGATGATAATGGAAGCAATAGGTTCAGTTTCATAAGGTACTCGTGGAAACCTGTAAGATCGTTGCTTGCAAATATGAATGATGGGTTGTAAACCAACTATCTATCTCCTCAACTCTTATACCTTGCTATAACCATAGCATGATCCTTATCGAATGGCTCAAGGTATATGACCTTCTCTATTGAGAAGCCATTGCTTCTAAGCTTTGCAACCTCTTCCTCAACTATGCTCTTTGGCTCCTTCGTAACATCTATGCTCCTGGTCTTAACTATAAGCATAAGATAACCTTTATCCTTGAGGTATGCCTTTGCATTTGCTATTGCAATATCAGTCTGATCCTGTTGTGCAATATCACAGTAGATTACATCAACCTTACCTGCCATTGCAGGATAATGCTCATACCTTCTAGCATCCTCAACTATGGGTATAACGTTCCTCCTATGCTTTGCAACCCTCTCTATCAACTCCCTTGCAACCCTTGGTGCTGATTCAACTGCATATACCACGCCCTTGTATGCAATATCTGAGACATGGCTTACAGTTGTACCTGTGGATGCTCCAAGGTAGAGCACTTTACTAGAGACACTTATAGGTAGATGCTTTAAGCCCTTGATTATTGCAGCAGCAAGTTTGCTCCTGAATGGATCCCATACCCTATACTCTACCCCATCTATCTTTATCAACTGCTCCCCATAAACCTGTACCCCATCTACAAGGTTCCTTGTGCATAGCCTCTCCTCCCCTTCAACCTTTACAACCTTTATACCCTTCTCCTCAGCCCCTTCTACCTCAAGCATGTATGATGATCAACCTCCAATCCAACCATCTTAACATCCAATACCACCTCCACTTCCCTCCACTTCCCTCCCCCTCTTACCTCTTTCTTCTCTTCCTCTTTCCTTCGCCCATCCTACCTTTGCCCCTCCTCTTCTCTCCCTCCTCATGCCTTGGCTCTACATACTTTGTCTTTATATCCTCAAGCCTCTCATTCAACTTTGCTATAAGTGTATCATCCCTTGCTCCTGTGAATGCATCTATCCTTGCTGCAACAGCAACCTTTGTTGCTATTGCCCTAGCAATCTTGCCCCTCTGCCATTTTGGTGCTGAGTGCACAGATGGATGCTGGAATATTATGCCATGCTTTGGTGGTCTGGTACCAGTTCTCAAGGCTCTAAAGAGTGCCTTCTCTGCACCTAGAACCTGTATTGTGCTAGCAGGTAGTAATGCTAGCCTTTCAAGTCCTCCAGCCCTTGCTATCATCCTTGCACCTATCGTTGCCCCAAGTATATCCTTAAGGTTTGGTGCAACTCTAGCCATCTCATCCTCCATATGCCTTGCTAGAACATCCCTCTGCTTTGAGAGATGCTTTATCTCTTCAGCAATCCTCTGAATCAGGATGAGGTTCTCATCGCTTATCATACCTCCCTTGCTTGTTGATGCTGCTCTTGCTATAGCATCTACCTTCTTCTCATCCTGCAAGCCTATGCTCCTTAATGCATCTGCTGTAATAGCATCCCTCCTACCAAGCCTTAGCACTATATCACAGTATGATGAGATGTTCTGTACAATACCCTCAAGCTCAGGGAAGTGCAGACCATACCATTCCCTAAGCCTTGCTCCCATTATATTTACAATCTTGTCCAACTCATCTATCGTGTTTATGCACTGGATTATATGCTGATCAGGCCTTGCTGATGCTTCTGCAACCTTGAGCGATGATAGAGATACTGAAAACTCATGAAGTGTGAGGAGTGCATCATGCTCATCTTCTGCAAGCCCTGCTTCAACCATTATAGCAATCTTGTTATACTGAACCTTCAACCTATCCTCAGCACTCATCTCTACAGCAGAGAGCCCATGCCTTATAGCAGCATCAACAAGTATTGGATCATTACATGCAAGTGATGTGTAACCCTTAGACTTGAGTGATGAGAGTAGGGATGAGAGTCTGCTATCATCCAACCCGCTCCTGATCATATTGTACTCTCTAGCCATACTCTCCCTGTTGAACCTTAAAACATCTATAACCTTGGTTGACCCATCATCCTCTATAGCAACTACACCATTCTCAAGCAAGAGTAGATTGCATCTACTCATATCATCCTCTGCTGCAATGCCTATTAAAAATGTAGCATTATATAGTGTAATCTATACTCATGCATCATGGATCTTAGCGTAGAGTTTGCTGGCATAAGTATTAGGAACCCTACCATGCTAGCATCTGGCATACTTGGCATCTCATATGAGGTTATGAAACGTGTCTATGATGCTGGAGCAGGAGCAGTAGTAAGCAAGAGCATAAGCGTAGAGCCTAGGGAAGGGTATAAGGGTCCAATAATAGTGAAGGTTGACTCTGGTTATGTTAATGCAGTAGGGCTAGCAAACCCAGGAGTGGATCACTTTGCTCAGGAGTTAGTCAGGCATGGTTATGATAAATGGGGTGCATCAGGCTACTATGATCATATCAATAGCAGTGATGGTGAGGCTAATAATAATGGTAGGAGTAGTAGTATCATACCACTGATAGTTAACCTTGTAGGCTCTAGTGTTGATGAGTTTGTATCTATGGTTAAGAGGCTAGACCATCTTAGCATTATAGGATATGAACTAAACCTATCATGCCCTCATGTTGAGAAGGTAGGGTTAGAGGTTGGTGATGATCCTGAACTTGTGAGCAGGATAATCAAAGGTATAAGAGCAGTTACAACTAAACCAATAATAGCAAAGCTTGGGGTTGGTGCAGTTGATATGCTTGAAGTAGCAAGGACTGCTATAGACTCTGGTGCCAATGCTGTTACAGCAATAAACACCATTAGAGCAATGGTTATAGATGTAGAGACATGCATGCCAGTTCTAAGCAATAAGGTTGGAGGATTATCTGGAAGAGCAATAAAGCCTATAGCGATGAGATGCGTATATGAACTATATAAGGCAGGGGTGCCAGTTATAGGGTGTGGAGGCGTTCATGATTGGAGGGATGCTGTTGAGTTTATGCTTGCTGGTGCCCATGCTGTGCAGATAGGAAGTGCTATAGGGGATGGATGGCTTGACGTATTTAGAGAGGTTAACGAAGGTATAAGAGGGTATCTAGCAAGGAAGGGTATGAAGAGCGTAAGGGAGTTGGTAGGAGTTGCTCACAACTACTGAGCATAGAGATAAAGATAGGGTGAGGCTTGTAAGGGTTGAGGAGGTTAGGGATGAGAGTCCAACTGTACGTACACTGATCTTCAGGGATGATCTTGCGTATGATGCAGTAGCAGGGCAGTTCCTGATGGTATGGATACCTAGGGTTGATGAGATACCTATGAGCGTTATGCTTGATCCTTATGGCAGAGCAGGTTATGCTGCAGTAACTGTTAGGAGGCATGGATACTCTTCAACTGCTCTCTATAGTATGCATGAAGGTAGCATGATAGGTGTAAGGGGTCCATATGGGAGAGGCTTTAGAGTTGTTGATGGAAGCGTTATACTTGTTGGAGGGGGTACAGGGCTTGTACCATTGCTTAGGCTATGCAAGGCTCTATCAGGAAGAGCAAGAAGGATAACGTTCATCATGGGCTCTAGGAGCAGGGATGAGGTTATCTTTGAGGACCTTGCTATAAGGCTTGTTGGTAGCAATGGCAAGGTTATTGTATGCACTGATGATGGGAGCTATGGCTTTAAGGGTTATGCAAGTGATCTGCTCAAGGCTCTGCTTGATGCTTCAAGTAGGGAGGAGAGGTTTGATATGATCTATACCTGTGGTCCTGAAGCAATGATGCTCAAGGTTCTAAAGATGGCTGAAGATCATGCTATAGATGCTCAAGCAAGTTTGGAGAGGATAATGAAGTGTGGAATAGGCTTATGCTCCTCATGCTGTATGGGCAGATACTTGCTATGCAAGGATGGTCCTGTTATGGATGCTAAGGATGCTCTAGCATGCAAGGAGTTTGGGGCATACGCAAGGGATAAGAGCGGGAGGCTAATCAGTATATAAGCAGTTACTGCTACTAACTAAACCATCTTTGAAGTCGTATCCTTTAACCAACTCCTCTCCTCTATTACATGCTATTGATGCAATAAGTAGATCAGAGAATGGTTTTGGTTTACCAATATCCTAGGCAAGTTAACATCATCTTATCTACAACCTTACACCTTATCAATTGCTAGTGTAAGTTTATATCATGCCTGTATAAACTTGCTATAGATGGGCAAGCCAAAGATTGTGCTTACTGCAGATAGAACGCTCATGTCCATATATAGGGGCATATCCCTTGCTTCATTCTTTGGGTGTGCACCAGCACTAGACCCATACAGGCATGATGGGTTCTGGTACTGGATATTCAAGAACCAAGTAACCCCTAGAGTGTTATTCGACTTCATCTGCAACCCAATAGAGCATAGCAATGGTATAGCAAGGTATGCACCTTATGGGCTAAGGAAGATAGAGGCTGGGCTCTTAAGGGATGGGTTTTCAAGGGATGAGGTTGCTGTAGTGCATCCAGAGCATATTGAACGCTTTATAGGCCCTGAGACTGAGGTTGTTGGCATATACGAGATGGATCCTTTGGGCATGGGCCCTGTTACAATGACATTCACATATGGCAGGAAGATGATATCATATGATGAGTTCTACTCTGCTGAACTGCACAAGAGGATAAGGTTAGCAAAAGAGAGGACAGGGAGCAAGGCCAAGGTTGTTGTTGGTGCTGCTGGTACATGGCAGTACAATTATGACCCAGCAAAGATTGAAGAGTATGATCTCTATGCTATAGTGGAAGGTGACTTTGGAGGGACTGCTCCAGAGTTGGATGGTGCTGGTGTAACAGGAGAGTTCTTTAGGGCATTAATCAATGGGGAGTTCGATATAGCAAACCCATTCAAGAAGAGCGACTTTAAGGTCATCATAAAGGAGTTTGATATGGATGGTAGGAAGTACTATGGTAGGTTCATCCATTACAACAATGAGCCTAGCATAGATGAGATACCAAACATAGTTGAGCCTAGCATACATGGCATGATAGAAGCAATGAGGGGATGTGGGAGAGGCTGCAAGTTCTGTGAGGTTACATTAAGGCCATTAAGATACTACCCTCCAGAGAAGGTTAAGCAGGAGATTGAGGTTAACATGAGGAAGGGAGGGTTGAGGAATGCATGGATACATAGTGATGATATCTTCGTCTATGGCCTTAACCCAAGGAAGAACAAGAACATGGAGCCAAATACTGAAGCACTAATCGAGTTATTTGAGGCTGTTATGAGCACAGGGGTTATGCATACAAACCCTACACATGGTACACTTGCTGGTGCAATAGCAGATGAACGCTTGATACCAAAACTATCAGAGATAATAAGGGCAGGGCCAGATAACCACATAGGCATACAGTGTGGCTTTGAGACTGGGAGCATAAGGCTGATAGAGAAGTATGCTGATAGGAAGTTAGCGCCATTCAAGCCTAGCGAGTGGCATTGGGTTGTGAAGCATGCTGTTAAGGTTCTAAACGAGCATTACTGGGTTCCTGCATTCACATTAATAATGGGGCTGGATAACAATGAGCAGGAGGAGGATAGCTGGGAGACTGTGATGCTCATACATGAGCTTGAGCATGAGCAGCCAGAGTCGAAGTTCACAGTAACACCATTGACATTCGTGCCCATAGGCCTGCTTAGCAAGTCAAAGTTCTACGATATAGGGAATAGCATGACCCCTGCAAAGGTTGCTGTCATGTACAAGTGCTGGCAGCATAACTTCAAGTATGGCATAATGAAGTTCATGCACAAAGTTGGGCAGAACGATCCAATAAGGAGGTACTTCTTCACTGGTCTAGCAAGGGCATTGGGAGGGATACCTCTTACTGCTATGGAGAAGTATGCTAGAAGGAAGGGCCCAGAGTTTGAGCAGGCGATAGAGAAGGTCAAGGCTGAGTACTGGTAACTGTTATTCTGTTATTAACATCATCAACGCCATGATAATAATATACTGTACATAGGGAATAGTGGTCTTCCTAAGAGAGGAGTACTCATCTTCTCATCGTAATAGGTATCTTGAAGTGTTTAGATAGCATTATAGAGGCCATTATCCCTATACATACAACAACTATCATCCCTGAGGTAGCAACGTTCAGATAATAAGATGTGATTATCCCTACTATGACAGATGTTAATGATATACAGAGTGAGATCAGCATTGTTGCCTTGAAGCCCCTTCCAAGCATCATTGCTGCTATGTTTGGAATAACTATGAGTGATGATACAAGGAGTATACCAACCAAACGCATAGCAACGATAACCATTATGCTTGCCATTATCATGAATATGTAGTTAAGTAGGGCTATGTTAAGCCCGCTTATCTTTGCCTGCCTCTCATCCAATGCCATGTAGAATAGCTTATCCTTCAATGCCATAACAGATGCTAGTATTGCAAGGGATGCTACAACTGCTGTCAGCATATCCTCATTGCTTATCAGTGTTATGCTACCGAAGAGGTATGAGAAGAGATCAACCTTGAAGCCACCAGATGCACTTATGAGGAGTACTGCAACCGCAACACCAAATATGAGCAACACTGCTATTAGAGCATCCCCCTGCATCCTAATGCTCTGCCTTAACCTTGTTATCCCAAGGGATGCTGTTACAGATGTTAGCAAGGCAGTCCAGAGTGGGTATATGTTGAAGAATAGACCTATAGCAACACCAGATAATGCCACATGTGCTAGGGCATCACCAAATAGTGAGTAGCGTCTTAATACAAGGAATAACCCTAGTATTGAGCATGCAGCACCAATAGCAATACCTGCTATGAGTGCCTTCTGCATGAATGTATATGCAAGTATCTCTAACATGATAGATCTCTTTATCCATCAACCCCTACTGCTACCAAGATGCCCAGCAGTGCCCATCTCTGCATGCTCTCTCATATGCATATGCATAGCATGCTCACTGTACAACCTCATTAGATCAGTTGCGATGCACTCATCCTTGCTCCCATGGAAGAAGATCCTCCTATCTATACATGCTATATGTTTTGCAAGCTTCATGAGTAGCATAAGGTCGTGTGCAGCAAGTATTATAGTAACACCCATCTCTTCATTTAGAGCCTTGAGTATGTTGAATAACCTGATCTGTGCATCCTGATCTAGTGCAGTGAATGGCTCATCCAGTATCAGCATGAGAGGTCTGCTAACAAGTATCTTTGCTATCAGTGCTCTCTGGAGCTCGCCTCCAGATAACATACCTATCCTCTTCCTCCTTGCATATTCAAGCCCAACCATCCTCAACACCTCATCTATCCTCTCTCTGTTGCTAAGCCTTGGATTGTAATCCCATCTGTATCCATTCCTCTCTAGCAGGTGAGCATTCTTCTGCATGTACCTTATGGATATCAAGCCTGTAGAGATGAGATCCTCAACAGTTGCAGGGAAGTTCTGATCTATACTGAACCTCTGAGGCAAGTAGCCTATGAATGGTAACACATACCTCCTTGCACCATTAGAGTGACCAAATATGCTAACCATACCCTCATGCTCTTGAAGCATGAGTATTGAGTTGAATAAGGTTGTCTTCCCTGCCCCATTTGGGCCTAGGATACCAAGCATATCGCCTTGCTCAACATCCATGTTTATGCTCTCAAGTATGGTTGTGCTACCATATCTAACGCTCAGATCCCTAATGCTCAATATAGGCACCTTCATCTACACCCCAATCCTTGCCTAAGGTTCTCTAAATTCTCCTCCATCTTTGTTATGTATGTCTTGCCCTCTTCCAGATCCTCCTCATCTAGCACCTCTATTGGGCTTAATATAAGTACCATAGCGTTTATCTCCTCTGCCAACGCTCTAACCAACCTATCATCTATACCCTCTTCAGCATAAACAACATTAATCCCATGCTCTCTAGCAAGATCTACTATCTCCCTTATCTTGCCTGCTGGGATATCATGCTCAGGCTCAATACCAGCAATGGTTATCTGCTCTAACCCATACCTGCTTGCAAGGTAATGGTATGCTGCATGGAGTGTTATGAACTCCCTCCTTTCACAGTCTCTAAGCCCTTCCTCAAACTTTGCATGAAGTTCATCAAGCCTTGCAGTATATGCCTTTGCATTATCAGCATAGTACTTACTATTGCCCTCATCCATGCTTGTTACTACATCTAGTATAATCTTAACCTGCTCCTTTGCCAGTATAGGATCTAGCCATACATGTGGATCCTGCTCAAGCATTATGCCATGTGCTGCCTCAACCATCCTCAGATCATCATAGCCTAGACCCTTGACCTTGTCTATGTAAGGCTCGAATGTTGCACTGTTGTAGATCAGTATATGGTAATCCCTTAACCTCTCAAGATCCCTTGCAGATGGCTCCCAGTCATGAGGTTCTAAGCCAGAAGGGATGAATAGATCTACATCAGCCCTAGCACCAACCACAGCCTTTGCAAATTCGTAGAGAGGATAGAATGTGGTCATTATCCTAAGCCTCTCCTCTACACTTGTATCCTGTAGGGGTTGACCGTTAATACTCTCAGAGGTTGGAGAGGTTCTATTACTACTAGAGCCCTGAGGTGTTGTTATTGCTATAACACTAGCAAGTACAACTATAACAGCAGCAGTAGTAGCAACAGCAATCATAACAACCTTCTTATTATTTGTTACCATCACATATCATTACTTATTATTAATATATATGTATTTTGTTAATAACAAACCTTGTAAAGTCTTATAAGTGGATAATAAGGAGTATTGTGCATGAAAGGGGAAGAGGGAACAAAGGGGAAGGAGGCTAGGATAGTAAGCATATCACTTACTGATAGCATGCTCAAGGAGATAGATGAACTGCAGAAAGAGTTTGGATTCTCTGGCAGATCTGAGGTTATAAGGGCTGGGATAAGGATGCTCCTAACAGATAAGGTTGAGAAGGAGAGGTTAGCAGGTAACATAGGATGCGTGCTTATAGTTACACATGATGAGGAGGATGAGGCATCAACAAGGATAAAGTTGAGATATGAGGATATAATAAAGACCCATCTCCACTGCAAGTTGAAGAACAAGAAGTGTTTGGAACTCTTCGTGATAGAAGGGGATGCAGAGAAGATCAAGGATATGACAAAGGAGTTTCAGGCAAACGAGGGCATGGAGCGTGTGAGGCTTATAACGGCTTAAGGTAAGGTAATGATATGATAAGATAAGGAAAGAATAATAATAATAATACCTATCTAGCAGGATAACCATCACTAATCATAATTACAGTTTTAGCATATCTACTATGGCAGTGTATAAAAGTCAACCTTGTACCTTATAGATTCACTACCCTTCTTCCTACCTTTACCCTTGACATATCCTCTACCCTTCTCCCTATGAGCAATCCTCTTCTTGAATGAATCACTTATCTGATCGAATAGCATTGCTAGATCGTAGCCATTTGCTGTGTAACTCATGGTATCACTTAACGTTACTATATTCACCTTAACCTCATACCTCCTCCTCTCCCCTCCCATATCCTTTATCTTTATGTTACATCGTGCTTCGCTTAGATCATGCACAACCTTCCTCATCAGCCTTACAAGTGTTGCAAACTTTGACTTTGCCAATTCAGCATCGAATGGATCTTCAGGCAGACCAACTATATAGAGTGGGATCTCCTCCTTAACCATCTCCTGCAGTAGTCCAACTACATCCCTGTGCGTTATTATCCCTTGCAACTCCTCACCAACAGTTACTAGAGTGTATGCAACATGATTATCCATCATCTTGCTCACTATACTCTTAACACTCTCATGGGGTTCAGATGCAACTACATGCTTATCAAGCAAACCTGATACCTTCAGATCCATCATTCTGGTCTTGTTGCTTATTATATCTGCCTTGCCTTTGCTACTCTCTGGAGGCTTCATTGCTATGAGCAAGTGCTTTGATGTTAGTATCCCTGCTATCTTACCATCGTTAACGACTGGGAGATGGTCAATCTTGTGCCTTATCATTATCCCTCTAGCACTTGCAATCTTGCTATCAGCATTCACTATTATTGGGCTTGGGGTCATTATATCTCCTGCACTAACATTATCTATACCATATGCGTTGATCATCCTCACCATTGCATCTGATGTAACCTGCCCTACTATCCTTCCATCCTCAACTACTGGCAATGCTCTAAGCCTATACTCTCCCATTATCCTTGCTGCATAACCTACCTTATGTGCTCTTGCTAAAGGAGGCACTATCTTCCCTACCATCGATGGCTTTGCATGATCGATATCCCTATACTCAAGTATATCCCTCATGTTTATACTTGCTATCCTCCCATTGAAGTCTATGAATACAGTGTATGCATCATGCTTATCCATAAGCCCTATTATCTGCGAGATAGTGCTATCTTGATTAACAACTACAGGCTCCTGCATTATATCCCCAACACTTCTATCCCTTAGTGCTGAGAACTGAGCGTACAGTTCTGGCTCTAATACCCTTATTACCATCACACTTGCTAGCAATGCACCTACTCAAATACATTACTTGCCTTTATTCATGCAAATAGGCTAGGCTAGGAATATTAAGCCTATGCACCAACATACAGTATATGAGCAATAGTAACGATGATAGGCTGGTTGAGATTGCTGGTTATGCCTGTAGGGATGAGTATGCAGATTACTACATATACAGTACTCTAGCATCATCATCTGTAACCCCTAAGGCATTGAAGGATAGACTTGCTCTCATGGCTGAGCAGGAGTATAGACACTATAAGTTCTGGAGTAGGTATGCTAATGGTTTAACTGTTAGGGAGCCAAGGACTAAAGCGTTGATGATGAAGTTCCTTGCCCTAATAATGGGTATAACATTCGTTGTTAGGATGCTTGAGAGGCATGAGAGTAGTGTCATAGAAGGTTACAAGGGGTTACTGCATATCATGAAGGATGAGAATGATAGGAGGATGCTTGAAGGGATAATAGATGAGGAGGAGAAGCATGAATCATCCCTAGTAGAGAATATAAGTGAAGGGAGGGTAAGGTATCTAGGCTTCACAGTCCTAGGGCTATCTGATGCTCTTATAGAGATAGCAGGTATACATGCTGGAACTCTAGGCGTATATACAGATACATTCAAGGCTGGTCTAGCAGGGCTTATAGCAGGGGTAGCAGCCTCTATTGCAATGGCATCTGCAGCATACAACCAAGCAAAGCAGACAGAAGGGGTAAAGGCATCATCTGCAGCAACATATACAGGGCTAGCATATGTTGTAACTGCACTACTTCTTGCACTTCCATACTTCCTTGTTCATGATATACTAGAGGCATTACTGATATCCTTGATGATCTCTGTAGCAATACTTGCATACATTGCTCTATACTCCCATGTACTCTTCAATAGGAACTTCTTTAGAGAGTTGGGAGAGACTACAGGCATAATATTTGGTGCAACTCTAGCGCTTTATGCCTTTGGTGAACTGATAAGGATATACTTCAATCTTCAACTTGATTGATTGGTTGTTAAGTTATAGTGATTTGCTATTCTATTACTATCATATTTTTATTTATTGATAATAACTCAGCATGAGATGAGAATCATACAGATGAGAATCATACAACCCTTGCATATCTACCCCTCTGCTCAATCTCCTTAACCTTCTTCAACACCTTTCTAGCATAATCATCCCCCAAGATACTTGAATAACCTTGAGTAAATTTCTTGAAAGCATCATCAAATACATCAGCATGTGCACTACTCATAACCTCCTTTATCAGCCTTACATCAACCGCCTTATCCTCAAGCCTTGAAGAATAGAATGACAGACCAAAGTCTATCAGCACCAACCTTGGAGTATCTATACCATCATCATACACTATGAAGTTTGATGTGGTTAGATCCCCATGCACTATATCCCTTGCATGCAATCTTGCAGTATATATACCCATCATCTCTGCTATCCATCCAAACCCTTGACTTATTAGATCTCTAGCAAGTTCTCCCTTGATGTATTGCATAACTATCTCAGCATTAATTGGGTCAACGAAGTAGAGGAGTGGAGTTGTAACCCCTGCCCTCTTTGCCATGTTTATCATCTCAGCCTCATGGAGGGTTCTCTTCATCCTTATCTCCCTATCAAGCATCTCGTGCATGTACTGCTTCCTCTTCCTAACCTTGCTTATTGCTTGCCTTCCATACCACTCTATCAGGTATATATCAGCCTCTGCACCTCTCTTTATAAGCATAGTTTAACTTATTAGAAGGAGTAATTAAAGGTAAGTTATGCATGATGAAGAGAATGTTATAATGGAGGAGGATTGCAGTGAGGATAAGCTTGGTGCAGGGTATCTTGTGCTTACAGATAAGAACCTTGTATTCTACACAGGCAAGGCAAAGGTACTTACATTCAGCAAGGATATGAAGAAGGCATTAGATATACCATTGCAGGATGTGAAGAGTACTAGAACTGAGGGCTTCATCATAAAGAAGCTTGTGGTTGAGTTGAAGGATGGTAGGGTGTACAAGTTTGGTGTATTGAATAACAGGAAGTGGAAGGAGACTATAGATGGTGCTAGAACAGGAGTAGGAGAAGCAGAGTAAAGCAAGGATAAGATGATTGCTAGCATGGTGCATGTCAGCATCAAATAATGGTGCAAAACTCTACTTTATTGTTATGTAATGGAACATTACTATTAACTGCTTATCTCTATACTCTTCTCCCTCCATGGTACATCTGTAGCATCTATCCTCCATGACTGCCTCACAAAAGCCTTTATAGGCTCAACCATGATCCCTGCCTTGTACGCCTCTAAGCCAGTAGATGCTATCTGTGCACCACAGTCTCCAGCATACCTCATGGGCACAACATGTAACCTTGCGCCCTGTCTATCGCAAATTGTAGCAAGCATCTCAGCAAGCCTCCTGTTTGCTGCTACCCCTCCAACCACCAACAACTCATCCTTGCGTGAGAATGCCAATGCTCTCTCAGTAGCCTCTGCAAGCATGGCAAATGCAGTCTCCTGCAATGAATAGCATACATCCTCAACCTTATTACTGTTAAGAGCCTTCTTTGCTGCAGTTAAGAGCCCAGAGTATGATACATCATTGCCCTTAACAGTATATGGTAGCCTTATGTACCTGCTTGATTTTGATGCTAACTCCTCAATCCTTGCTCCACATGGACTTGCAAACCCTAACTCCCTACCAAACTGATCAAGCAACTGCCCAGGTGTTATATCTAGAGTCTCTCCTATAACCCTCCACCTCTTCCTTGAGAAGAGTAAGATCATACAGTGCCCTCCAGATACTAGGAGCACTAGAGGATCTCTAGCATGTGTAAGCCTTATGCCCAACTCTATATGCCCTACTGCATGGTTTACAGGCACCAATGGTTTAGCATGGTATGATGCTAAGCATCTAGCGATTACTGCACCAACCCTCAAGCATGGACCAAGTCCAGGACCAGCAGAGTATGCTATAATATCAACATCCTTGATGCTAATCTTTGCAGTAGCAAGTGCTTCTCTAAGCACATTGGCAGACTCTTCAGCATGGTGCCTAGATGCCTCTCTAGGGTGTATCCCTGAGCCCTCTGGAGGCTTGTATATGCTCCTAACATCTGAGAGTATGTTATGCTCATCAACTAGAGAGCATGAGAATGTGTGTGCTGTACTCTCTATCCCTAGGCATATAGCCATTGATGCTCACCTACTAGCAGATACTATCTTTATTATATCCCTATCTCTTAGCCTGTACTCAGCCCCAAGCCTCTGCTTGCTCCTAGCATCTATAGCGTAGAGGAAGTTCTTTGCAAGATCGCTATGCACAATCATCGCTAGATCCTTTGGTGTTGAACCTTGCTTGAGTAAGAATGCATCTGGAAGCACATTACCATCCTTATCAGTTAGGTTATGCTCATCCTCCACAGGATACACCGTTATCATATGCAATGCATCTATAACTGCAGTATTTATTGCTCTCTGCACACCAGTGCTACCATACTCCTCCATCAGCATCCTAACCTTCTCCAATGCTCTTCTCTGCTCAACTGTAAGAGATGCATCCTTGACCTTGAATGTCCCATCTCCAGGTATGTACTCTATCATGCCCTTGCTTGCTGCTCTACGTAGCAGTAGTTCAGCCTCTGCAATGCATGGCACAACCATCCTCCCAGTAGCCTTGATGCGCTCTATGTTTGGTTTAGCAGTATGCACATCTGCCTTGTTTGCTGCTATAACTATTGGCTTTGCCTTCATCCTTAACGCTCTAGCAAACCTTAGTATATCGTTCTCATCCCACTCAGAGAACCTCTTACCCTTTAATTCGTTCAGTGTATCTGCTATAACATGCTCCCCTATTGCAAGTCCACTCAGCCTATTTGCAAGTATATGCTCCATCTTCACCCCCTTATGCTCAGCCTCCTTGGCATTCTTTGCCCAATCCCTAGCGATTATAGATGTAAGCCATAGATCGAACTCAAGTTCAACAAACTCTATATCCTTCAAAGGATCATTGCTTCCTGGTTCGCACCTCCTCCCTTCACTATCTGTTGAGCCAGAGGCATCAACAACATGTATGAGCACATCAGCCTGCCTTGCATCATCAAGGAACTTGTTACCTAACCCTCTTCCTTTATGTGCATCTGGCACAAGCCCAGCAACATCTATCATCTTAACTGGTATGAACCTCCTCCCATCTATGCATGCTGATCTCCTTGGGTTATCCTTGACATTCAACTCTCTGCATACACAATCAACCCTAACATATGCTACACCTATATTAGGCTCTATAGTAGTGAATGGATGGTCTGCTATCTGTGCATTGAGCATTGTAGCAGCATTGAAGAATGTGGTCTTACCTACATTGGTCTTGCCTAGTAATCCTATCAGCATGGCATAGGTTGCAAATCAACATTAATTAGTGTATTGTATATGAGATTATGATATTAATGAGGATTGCAATAACTGGTACTCCTGGGGTAGGAAAGCATACTGTAGCAAAGATAGTTGCAGATAGGCTTGGCATGAGGCTTGTAGATATAAATGAGGTTGCTATGAGCAGTGCAATAATAGCGATGGATGAGAGCACTTACATTGTTGATGTGGATAAACTTGCAGATATCTTCAAGGGTGTTGAGGATAATACTCTACTCGTTGGGCATCTAGCACCTTATGTTCTTGACTCCATAGATCTTGCAGTAGTGCTTAGAAGATCACCGTACGAATTGAGGGATGTTTACAAGCAGAGGGGATACAGTGAGAGCAAAGCAAAGGATAACCTCCAGAGCGAGATACTTGGGATAATAGCGTATGATGCTGTTAAGAGGTTTGGGGATGATAGGGTAGTTGAGATAGATACTACAGCAAGGGATGCAGAGGATGTTGCAGATGAGATAATAAGGGTAGTTAGGCATGAGAAGGATGGTATGCTTGGGCATATAGACTGGCTTGCTCTTATAGTGCAGAGGGATGAGTTAAGGGAGTTCTTCGATTATTAATTGCATATCATATTATAGGAGCGATGGTGCTAGAACATGTAACAGTCTTTATAT
>Ga0105160_1000387_pt1 | contig 21423 bp, 20 predicted proteins | sample GXS110809BmetaG_FD_89591 | JGI IMG/M metagenome (GOLD analysis project Ga0105160, IMG submission 89591) | Hot spring microbial communities from Gongxiaoshe hot spring, China to study Microbial Dark Matter (Phase II) - GXS 110809B | ecosystem: Environmental > Aquatic > Thermal springs > Hot...
GCCGGGATTGACCGTGCACGTGACGCGGGAGCCGCTGCTGTGTGTTTCAACGCAGGGACTTCTCACGGGTGTTCGTCGGCTGGCATTCCAGCCTTCGGTAGCATACGCCACCGTCTGGGAAGCTCGGCGGCGCTGGAGACCGTGCCAGTTGGTGCCTCTGTCGGGGGTCGTAGAGGAGCTCTTCGTAGCGAAGTTCCCAGCGGAGGTGGAGCTTCTTCGGCGGGCAGCGCAGATTGCCTCGCAAGTCTACGAGGCAGTGCTTCCCGAAGTCCGCGAAGGGATGAGCGAGCGGGAGCTCGCAGCCGAGATTTCCTACCGTGCTCGCTGTCTTGGGTCGGAAGGGGATGCTTTCGAAATCATCGTTGCCAGCGGAGAGCGCGGAGCTCTGCCGCACGGGCGTGCATCGAATCGTCGGTTGCGCCGCAACGAGCTGGTCACCGTTGACTTCGGCTGCGTCGTGGGGGGATACGTCTCGGACATGACTCGCACGTTCGTGCTGGGACGTGCCAGCGCAGAGCAGCGCCGGGTCTACCAGGTTGTCCTCGAAGCACAGGAGCGGGCAATTGAGGCGCTCCACGTTGGGATGCGGGCACAGGATGCAGATGCCGTTGCCCGTCGCCGTATTGCTGAGGCGGGCTATGGGGAGTTCTTCCGGCATAGCCTCGGACACGGGATCGGGCGCAGTGTGCACGAACCTCCGGCGCTCTCCCCGCGAGCTCCGCGGCGGCTGCGCTTGCCCGCCGGTGCGGTTGTTACGGTCGAGCCGGGCATCTATCTCCCGGGACGCTTCGGTGTGCGCATTGAGGACGATGTGCATCTGACCCCCGAAGGTGCCCGCGTTTTGACAACAGCCCCGCGCGAACTGCTCAGCGTTTGAGCCAATGGAGGCTGGACGCCGACGTGTCCTTGTCATTGCCTACTACTTCCCCCCGATGGGCACCAGCGGGGTGCTGCGCGTGAGCAAATTCGTCAAGTACTTGCCCGACTATGGCTGGGAGCCGCTCGTCCTTACTGCCACACCCTCGGCGTACTTCGCCTTCGACCCGAGTTTGCTGGAGGAGCTCGAACAGCGCTGGATTGCGATCTACCGCACTCCCGGCGATGGGACCCCACGCTGGATTCAACGCCGAGCGGCGGCAGATCGGACCGTTGCCTTGCCTACGCGACGCCTTCACCGTCTCTGGCTACGCTGGAGTCAGCTCCGCTGGATTCCCGATCGCGCCATCCGTTGGAAGCACCAAGCTGTTGAGCTCGGATGGCGTCTGATTCAGGAGCACCGACCGGCAATTCTCTTCGCCACCGCTCCCCCGTTTACGGATTTCCTCGTGGCGGCGGCATTAGCCGAGCGCGCTGGGCTGCCGTTCATTGTGGACTACCGCGATCCCTGGGGAGGAGACCCCGAGTGGTGGTATCCCACGCCGTGGCACCGCTCCACGCATCGAAAGCTGGAGCGCTACGTCCTGACACGAGCAGCCCGGATCACCGTCGTCACCCGTGGGCTCAAAGAGCACCTGCTGCGGCAGTACCCTGAATTGCTCACGCATGAGGATGTGGTCATTATCCCGCACGGATACGACCCGGAGGACTTCGCTGCCGTCAGCGGAAGCGCACCACCGGCGGACCGCTTCGTTGTGAGCTTCATCGGTGTGCTCAAGCACGGAACACCGCGGACGATGTTCGAAGCCCTGCGGCGCTTCCTTGAACAGTATCCTGCCGCACGGCGGCAGCTGGAATTGCGCTTCGTTGGACTGCTGCGTCCGGAACACTGGCAGATGGTCGAGCACTACGGACTGCACGATGTTGTCCGTCGCCTTGGCTATGTTCCGCACCGGGAAGCAGTGCGGCAGATGCTCGAGTCGCATGTCCTCTGGGTAGAGCAGGACCGTATAGTGGGGTCCTCAGCGAAGTTATTCGAGTACCTGGGTGCGCGGCGGACTGTCTTGGTCTGCGCTCCGGGCACTTCCTTCCTGCGACCTTTCCTGACGGCGGAAGGCATCTTCTGGGCAGAGCCAGGCGATGTTGCAACGATGAGCCGCCACCTTGTTGAGCTGTATGAGCGCTGGCGGAGCGGATCGCTGCCCGTGCCCCAGGAGGAACTTCTGGCTGCGTTCGACCGTCGGGTTGCCACCGGTGAGCTGGCACGTCTGCTGAGTTTCCATGCCGCGCTGTAGTCAGTGCCTGGACTGAGGTGAGTCAGCCCCAGGGAGCGGGGAAAAGCTCAGTTTGCTCTTTGCCGACCGCAGGACAGCGGCACAAGCGATGGAGACAGTCGCAGAGCTGCAGCAGCAGATCCGCGAGCTGAAGCAGCAGAAGAGAGCGCTCATTCTTGCCCACAACTACCAGGTGCCCGAAGTCCAGCAAATTGCCGATGTGGTAGGGGATTCCCTGGCGTTGGCTCGGGCAGCGGCGGCACGCCCGGAAGAGCTCGTTGTCTTCTGCGGCGTTCACTTCATGGCCGAGACAGCAGCGATCCTCTGCCCGGAGAAACGAATCCTACTGCCGGACCCAGAGGCAGGCTGTTCGCTGGCAGACTCTCTTACCCCAGAGCAGCTGCGGGAGTGGAAGGCGCGCCATCCCGGTGCGGTTGTCGTTGCTTACATCAATACCTCCGCGGCGGTCAAAGCAGAAAGCGACTGGGTCTGTACTTCCGCCAATGCTCGCGCGGTCATTGAGGCAATCCCGCCGGAGCAGGAAATTCTCTTCGTCCCTGACATGTTTCTCGGGGCGTGGCTCCGGGCGCAGACCGGGCGGCGCATCCGGCTCTGGATGGGCGAATGCCATGTCCATGCTGCGATGCGGTTTGAGGATATCCGCGCAGCACTCCAGCGTTATCCCGAGGCGGAGTTCCTCATTCACCCGGAGTGTGGCTGTATGTCGGCAACGCTCTACGCCTGTGCGGAAGGCAGTCTTGAAGGGCGACCGCTTGTAGTTGCTTCCACCGATGGGATGCTCCGCTATGTCCGCGGCTCTGCTGCCGAGGAGTTCATCGTTGGGACAGAGGTGGGCTTGCTCTATCGGCTCCAGCAGGAAAACCCGGGCAAGCGCTTCTACCCGCTGAAGCCCGACGCCATCTGCCCGTACATGAAGCGGATCACACTGGAAAAGGTGCTGCGCTCACTGCAAGAGGAGGTCTTTCCGATCACTGTCCCGGAGGATATCGCACGGCGGGCGCGGCGAGCGCTGGAACGGATGCTGGCACTGTAGAGCTACTGACTTAGCACCCAGACGACGATGTTGGTGCCGAACTTCAAAGCCTCCTCGCGCTTTTCCGGTGGATCGTTGTGCACTTCCGGATCTGCCCAGCCGTCGCTGGGATTGCTTTCGTAAGTGTAGAGCACGCAGAGGCGTCCTTCGTGGAAGATGCCGAACGCCTGCGGGGGTTTGCCGTCATGCTCATGCGTCTTCGGCGTCCCATGCGGGAAGGAGAAGTGGCAATGGAAGAGCCCGTACGAGAAGGGCAGCTCAACGAACTCCTTGTCGGGGAAAACTTTGCGCATCTCCCGCCGGATGGCGGTGTCGAGTCCGTAGTCGTCGTCAATGTACAAGAAGCCGCCGTTGAGCAGATAGGTGCGCAATCGGCGAGCCTCGTCGTGGGAGAAGACAACGTTGCCGTGCCCCGTCAGGAAGAGCATCGGGTACTGGAAGATCGCGTCGCTTGAGAGGTCGACTGCTTCGAAGACCGGCTGCACCGGGATTGCAGTATGCTGCTGGACGAAGCGCAGGAGGTTGACTTCCGCAGAGGGATCATTGTACCAGTCCCCGCCACCGGCGTACTTGAGGCGGGCAATTTTGAACGCACCCAGCGGAGTTTGCGCCAGAAGCTGAGGGATGCATATACACAAGAGGCTCAGGACAACGCCGCTGATGCGGCCCATAGGACGGGAGAATACACGTGTACCTGGCGTAAAGACGAGCGCTGTGAACTGCTTATGGTACGTGTGCAAAGGCACCTAATTTTGTGCGGCACGAGGCGCATGACCGGATGGAACCGGCAATTCCCGGCGTTGTCTGGTATGGATACGAACTCCAGCAGCTTTTCCCCGAAGCGGGAGGGCTCGTGGCGGCAGAAGAGCGTTTTGAGGGACTGACGGTAGATTCCCGCCGCCCAGTTCCCGGTGGGATTTTCGTGGCGTTGCGTGGTCGCTCTCTCGACGCCCATACGAAGCTGCCAGAAGCTTTTGCCAAGGGGGCTTCGCTGGCGCTGGTGGAGCAGGCGCTCTGGCGTCATGCTCCGGCAGATTGGCAGGTATACCGGTGCCTCCCGGTGGTAAGCCCTAGGCGGGCGTTGGGGGAACTTGCACGCCGGCATCGGGAACGCTTCCGCCTGCCTGTCATTGCTGTTGCTGGCTCGGCAGGGAAGACCACGACGAAGGAGCTCATTGCTGCGGTGCTCCAGAAGCGCTTTCGAGTGCTCAAGACCCCGGAGAATGAGAACAACCAGCTTGGGGTACCGCTGACACTTCTGCGTCTTGGTCTGGAGCATGAGGTCGCTGTCATTGAGCTCGGTACGAACTCCTTCGGCGAGATCGCCCGGCTCTGCCAAATAGTCCAGCCCACCCATGGGGTGGTGACCGCGCTCGGGGAGGAGCATCTGGAGTTCTTCGGCTCGCTTGCCGGCGTTGTGCGAGAGGAAACAGCGCTTGTGCGCTTCCTGCGGGCGCGCAACGGTGGTGTTATCCTGCCGGCAGAAGAAGCGCTGCTGGAGCCACAGCCTGGCGAGGTAACCTTTGGCACACTCCCGGAAGCCACCGTTTGGGCAGAGGCAAGCGTTGGGGAGGAAGGCTACCCGTTCATTCGGCTGCACTACGGAGCGGAAGTACGCTCCTGCCAGCTCCGAATTCCCGGCAGTGCTGGAGTGCGGGCAGCGGTGGCGGCAGCGGCGGTAGCGTGGATGCTGGGGCTGGATGCCGATAGCGTCGTTGCTGCCCTCTCGGAGGCTGTGCCGCAATCTTCCGGGCACGGATATGGGAGGATGGTACTCCTGGAATTCCTCCCGGGGGTGCGTGTGCTCAACGATACGTACAATGCGAACCCGCTTTCCATGCGTGTTGCGCTGGAAACGCTTCGGCTCCTGCCGTGCCGCCGGTGGCGATGGGCAGTGTTGGGAGATATGCGGGAGCTGGGACACGCAACCGAAGAGGCACACCGCCGGGTATTGGAACAGGCGCAGCGCTCAGCAGATGTTGTCTGCGTGCTCGGACAAGCCTTCGCAGCAGTTGCTCCAGCGTATCCCGCCGTACGGGTCTTCTGTTCCCATGAGGAATTGGCTGAGTATCTGCGGCAGCGGGTGCAAGCAGGCGATGTCGTCCTGCTGAAAGGCTCTCGCGCCCTGGCAATGGAGCGTATCCTGCAGCTCTGGCGCGACAATAGGGGAGAGCACAGCCATGCTGTACCATCTGGCACTCTGGATATGGAAAACGTTTGATCCGCCCGGGTTTGGGCTCTTCCAGTACGTCACCTTCCGGGTTGCGATGGCGGCAATTACAGCGTTGCTGCTGTGCTTCGTGCTCGGACCGCCGCTCATTCGCTTCCTCCGGCAGCGGCAGTTCCAAGAGCGAGGCAAGCCCGAGCTCCAAGGCGTGGGGAACCATAGCCGGAAACAGGGTACCCCGACGATGGGCGGGATTTTGGTGCTCCTGGCTATCGTTGTGCCCACCCTGCTGTGGGCAAATTTGACCAATGGGATGGTTGTTGCCATCCTGGTGGTGACCGCCTGGATGGGTGTTGTGGGCTTCCTGGACGACTACCTCAAGGCCGTGAAAGGCTTGCCCAATGGACTCATCGGGCGCTACAAGCTTGCCGGACAAGTTGCCATTGGGGTATTGCTCGGCACCGCTATTGTTGCTTTCCCTGAGTGGTTCTCTAGCAGCTATCCAGCTGTGGCCACGCAGACGACTGTGCCCTTCCAGAAGAACGTCAATCTGGACTGGGGACTGTTCTACGTGCCGATGGTTGTGCTGGTCATTACGGCAACCTCCAATGCGGTGAACTTGACCGACGGGCTCGATGGGCTGGCAATTGGAACGGTGGGAATCGCTGCGCTGGCAATGGTCGTGATCGCCTACGTGTCTGGTAACGCCGTGTTTGCACGATACCTCAACATCATGCATCTGCGTGGGGCTGATGAGTTGAGCATTTTCGCTGCAGCGATGGTGGGGGCAGCGATGGGATTCCTCTGGTTCAACACCTATCCGGCGCAGGTCTTCCTGGGCGATACCGGTGCGCTGGCACTGGGCGGAGCGCTGGGGGCACTGGCAGTACTGGTCAAAAAGGAGCTCTTGCTGCCTATCCTCGGCGGGGTTTTCGTCGCCGAGACGCTCTCAGTCATCGCTCAGGTGGTGTACTTCAAGTACACGAAGAAGCGCTACGGGGAAGGACGGCGGCTGCTCCGCATGGCACCCCTGCACCACCACTTTGAGCGGTGTGGCTGGCACGAAGCGCAAGTGGTCGTCCGTTTCTACATCGTCGCTGTGATCTTGGCAATTGTAACCATGACAACCTTCAAAGTGCGTTGAGCGTCGAGAGAGTGGGGAACAATGGCACAGACGTTGGCGCCGATCCGGTGTGCCGTCCTGACCGGTGGAGGGGATTGCCCGGGCATGAATGCCTTCATCCGAGCAGTTGTCCGGGCAACGCTGAATCTCAGTCCGGAGAGTACCGTCTACGGCGTGCTCGACGGCTGGAAAGGGCTGGTCTACAATGAGTACCGCCCTCTGGGCAAGCGCGATGTCTCTGGCATTGCCATGCTAGGCGGGACAATCCTGGGCACAGTCCGCTTCCCCGAGCTTGCAACTTCCCAGCAGCTCCAGGAGCGAGCAGCTCGGAACCTGGAAGAGCAGGGCTTTGATTACCTCTTCGTCATCGGGGGGAATGGGAGTGTGAAGGCTGCCTGGACGCTGGAGCAGATCTTGCGTCGCGAAGGGTGGCGCACACGCATTTTGGTCGCCCCGGGCTCCATTGACAACGATGTCTGCAACAACTACGGGACTTCCATCGGATTCTACAGTGCTTTGGAACGCAGCCTGGAGATGCTCAGCTGGATTCGGGACACTGCCAGCTCGCACCGTCGTGTCTATCTGATCCGCTCGATGGGGCGCGATTCTGCCTACTTGGCGTTCTACGCTGGGATTATCGGAGGGGCGGAGTATGCGATCCGTCCGCACGAAGAGGTCGACTACGAACGCTTGGCTGAGGTCGTTGCCCGGCGGGATCGGGATACCATCATCGTGGTCTCCGAGGCATATGCGAAGTCGCTGCGGGAGATTCAGCAGACTCTCGAAGACATTTTCCGCCGCCGGGGTATCGAGCGGGAAATCCGTGCCGTTGATATGAGCTATTTCCAGCGGGGTGGGAAAGCCTCCGTGACGGACATTCTCCGCGCAAGCTGGCTGGGCTACCGCATGGTGTGCGATGCGCTGCGGGGGTGTTCAAGCGGGTTTTACACAGCCTACTACATCGGGCACCTCCAGGACCCGCTGCCCTTGGAGCTAGCTGCCGATGATGCGCGCACGAACCACCTGGATATTCCCCCGGAGGTCATCCAGATGGCTCTAGCACTGCGATGAGAAGCCCGCTGCTGTACCTCAGCGTCGTGCGTCTCGGACTCAGCGCTGCCTTGATGTACCGGGCAAATTTCCTCTTCACTGCCGGGCTGATGGTGGTCGTCGGCGTGAGCGTCCAGCTCTTCCTCTGGTCAGCGGTCTACGGCTGGGGACAGCAGCAGAGCTTTGCGGGCGTGCCTTTCGCACAGATGGCGCTCTACATTGCCTGTGCAACGCTCGCCCTAGGTATCACCCGCGGTGGGCGTGTTGAGCGTATGGTGGCAGAGGAAATCCGGACGGGCGAACTGGTGCGGTACCTCCTCAAGCCCATGGCACATGCTCCCTACACGTTCGCGATGGCACTTGCAGAGCGGGCGGTCACCTTTCCTGTGGTGCTCCTCCTGGCACTCGGAGCAATGTGGGTAGCGCTTCCCTGGTTGCCTGCTCATTTGGCACTGGAGCGCCTCCTGTGGGCAGCTCCCTTTCTGTTCCTGGGGATGCTCCTGAACTTTCTGATGGGGTTGGGGATCTCGTACGTGGCTTTTTGGATGGATGAGGTCTGGACGCTCCACGTGGTCAAGGACATCAGCTTATGGTTCCTCTCCGGGCAGCTGGTGCCGCTCGCGTTGTTGCCTGGGGGACTGCGCGAACTGTCCGAGTGGCTCCCCTTCCAGTACATTGCCTACGTGCCGGCGGGAATCCTCTCCGGGCTGATTCCGGAGGAGCGGCTTGGTCTGTTTGCCCTCCGGGCGCTCCTGTGGGTGCTCGTGCTCGGGGTTGGGGTTGCCGGCATATGGCGTCTCGGGATGCGACGGTTTGGGGGATATGGAGGCTAGCCACCCGATGTGGTTCGGCGTCCGGCTCTGGGCGATCTTCCTCGCACAGGCGTTGAGCCGGGAGATGGAGTACCGGCTCCACCTATGGCTCAGCTTCCTCATCGATGTGGTCTGGTACGCTGTGCAAGTCGGGCTGTTCGAGGTCATCTACCTGCACACGCCAGTCATTGCTGGCTGGAGCCGCGATGAGATGGCAGTCTTCCTGGGAACGCTCTTCGTTGTGGATGCTCTCAATATGGCGCTCTTTTCGACGAATTTCTGGCGCATTCCGCAGTACGTGCTCACCGGGGAGCTGGACTTCTTCTTGCTCAAGCCCGTATCGCCGTTTTTCCTGGTGTTTCTGCGCTACCCGAATGTTGCCTCCTTCCTGAATCTGGCGGTTGCGCTGACCGTGCTGGGGTACGGGATCGGGCGTGTGGCGCCGCCTCCGCTATGGGCAGCCGTAGCGTATCCGATCTTTCTGCTCAACGGGCTCTTGTGCATGCTCAGCTTCCAGGCGCTGATTGGGGCTGTGGCGATTCGGATTTTAGCCGCCGAGGGCATTCAGCAGACCTTCCACATCATGTACCAGTTCGGGATGAAGCCGGAGAGCATCTATACGCCGCTGCTGCGGCGGGTGCTGCTTTATATCTTCCCGATGGCGCTGGTAGCGTCGGTGCCGGCGCAAGTGTTGCTGGGAAAGGCTTCACTGGAGCTTGTTATTGCTGGGCTTCTGATCCCGCCAGCGCTGCTGGGGGTGAGCCGATGGACGTTCCTGCGGGCACTGCGTTCCTACACGGGGGCGAGCGCATGAGCGGAGGTCTTCAGGGGCGCCGCATCGTGCTGGGGGTAACGGGCAGCATTGCCGCATACAAAGCGCCGCTGCTGGTGCGGGAACTGCGGCGGCACGGGGCTGAGGTCCGGGTTGCGGTCAGCCCGTCAGCACGGCAGTTCGTCGCTGACGGTGCTCTGGCAGCTTTTGCTCCCGTGGTTGGGGAGGTCTTCCCCCCTGCCTTGCCTCACAGCTGGCACGTCGAATGGGCGCGCTGGGCAGAGGTCATGCTCATTGCCCCATGTTCGGCAACGACGCTGGGCAAGCTAGCGGCTGGCATTGCCGATACAGCGCCGACTCTGGTGGCGTGCGCACTCCCCCGGCAGACACCTCTGGTGTTGGCTCCGGCGATGGACTCCGAGCTTTGGGAACAGCCGGCGCTCCAACGGGCAGTGGACTTTCTGCGAGAATCCGGTGCCTGGATTATCCCACCGGCCGTGGGCGAGCTTGCCAGCGGCACCGTCGGCGTTGGGCGCCTGCCAGAGCTGGAAACACTGCTCGGAACGCTGGAGGGAGCGCTGACTACGGGAGTGCTCACCTCCTACCACCGGCAGCTCTGGAAGGGACGGACAGTGCTGGTGACGGCTGGACCGACTCGCGAGTGGCTCGATGCCGTGCGTTACCTGACCAATGGCTCTACCGGACGGATGGGCTATGCGCTGGCGGAGTCCTTCCGGGATCGGGGAGCAAGAGTCATCCTGGTCTCCGGTCCGACCGAGCTTCCCGATCCTCCGGGCATCATGCTGCAGCGGGTAGAAACCGCTGAACAGATGTTCGCCGCTGTCTGGCACTACCGGGAACACGCAGATGTCATTGTTGCTGCCGCTGCTGTTGCCGATTACACTCCTGCAGAACCGCTTGCGGGCAAGCGCAAGAAGACAAGCGAGGAATGGACAGTGCGGCTGCGTCCGACCCCGGATATCCTCGCAACGCTTGGGCATGAGCGGCGTGCGGGGCAGCTCCTTGTCGGCTTTGCCCTGGAGACAGATGCTGAGTGGGGGTCAGCCTGGGAAAAGCTCCGGCGGAAGCGGCTGGATCTGCTCGTGCTCAACAGCCTCCGCTGGGGGCGCAGTGGGTTTGGTGGGACGGAGAATACGCTCGCGCTCTTGTTCCCCGACGGGCGGATCCGGATGATGCCGCCGCGTTCGAAGCGTGTCTGCGCTGAGTGGATTGTCACCGCTGTTGGAGAACTCCTGCGCCAACGGGATGGGGCGGGTCAATAGGGACATCCGGCGGGAGCAACTGCTGGAGGCAGCGGCAACCGTGTTTGCCCGCAAGGGCTACCATGCGACCCGCATTGCTGAAATCGCGCATGCTGCAGGGGTAGCCAAAGGCACTGTCTACGAGTATTTCCCAACGAAGGAGGAGCTCTTCTACGCCCTGCTGGATTCCTGGCTTGGGCAGTTTGAACGTGAGCTCCTCAGGCGCCTGGAAGGGATTGCCGATCCGCTCCAGCGGGCAGATGTCGTCCGCGAAGCAGCGGTCCTCTTCTACCGCCAGCATGCTTCCCATGCGCCGATTTTTCTGGAGTTCTGGGCGCATGCGCTGCGGAGTCCGGACGGACGCTTCCTGCAGCGGATTCAACAGTTCCGGCACTTTCTGGCACAGCTCGGACATCAGCTCACCGAAGAGCTTGTTGCCCACGGCATCTTCATCCCGGTCGATGTGCCCTCGCTGGTTCACCTGGAGGCGGGCATATCCGATGGCATTTTCCTGCTCTGGGTGCTCTCCGGGCGGAGTTTCCCGTTGGAGCGGGCATATGTATTCCGGCAGTCGGTCCTGGGGCTAGGAGTACTCTCCGATGAGGCACGCCAACGGTTACGGGAGAAGCTGGCACAGAAGCTCCGGAAAGGCTTCCTGGAGGAGCGGTCCTCAGAAGAGTAGGCGCCGGGCACGGCGTCTGAGTTGGCTCCGGCGCGCCACTCGGAGGCAGCCTCGAGGTGAGGCTAACGCTGAAGGGGGAGCTCTCTCGTCATCGCCTCTACAGCCGAAGGAGCAGCCGATGGCTTCTCTCCTCTGGGAACGCCTGCGGGATCTGTGGCTCTTCCAGCGTCGAAGCCGGTCCGGAGAGGTTGAAGTGACGGCAGGGACAATTGTCTACGGGGCTGTTGTGCGAGCTTTCTTGGTTGTGCTCGGGAGCCTGGCAGTGTCCGGGCTGGTTCCGGATCTGTGGCGCCACTGGTGGCTGGTGCTGCTGGTGCTCTGGGGAGTAGTCTTCTACCCGGCATACCGACGCTGGAGCGCGTTCACGCAGGAGGTGCGTCAGCTGCGCGAGGAGCTGTTGTGCGGTTCATGCCGCCACTTCGATGAGACAGGACAGCTGTGTGTGTTGCTCGATGAGCATGTTCGCCCCGACTACATCCCCTGTGGCGGGGAATCCTGGGAGCCCCGTAACGAGTGGGAAGAGTAGTCCGCCGGCGTAGCGTAATTTCGTGTGGTGTCTCAAAGCTTTCTGCAGCGACCGATGCCCGTTATTACCATCGACGGACAGCGCCTGGAAGTTCCGGCGGGCAAGACGATTATTGAGGCGGCATACGAGAACGGGCTGCAGATTCCTCATTTCTGCTGGCATCCTGCGTTGTCCATAGCAGGCAACTGCCGTATGTGCCTGGTTGAGGTCGGCATGCCGAAGCGGCGCCCCGACGGGAGCATTGAGCTGGACGATACCGGGCAGCCTGTCATCAGCTTCCTGCCCAAGCTTCAGATTGCTTGCGCTACGCCAGTTGCTGATGGGATGGTGGTGCGTACCACAAGTGAGCGGGCGGTGCGGGCGCAGGAGGCGGTGATGGAGTTCCTGCTGATCAACCATCCGCTGGATTGCCCGATCTGCGACGAGGCAGGGCAGTGTAAGCTCCAGGAGTACGCCTTCCGCTATAGCCGCGGCGTGAGCCGCTTCGATGAGGAAAAAGTCCACAAGCCCAAGCGCGTCATCTGGGGTCCGACCATCGTTTTCGATGCCGAGCGCTGCATTCTCTGTTCCCGTTGTATTCGCTTTGCCAATGAGATTGCCCGGCAGCCCGTGTTGACCTTCGTGGAGCGCAATGATCATGTCACCATTGAGCTCTACCCTGGCACAGAGTTCGACAATCCGTACTCGATGAATGTCATCGAACTGTGCCCAGTCGGGGCGCTCACCAGTCGGGACTTCCGCTTCCGTGCCCGGGTCTGGGAGATGAGTTTCACGGATTCAATCTGCCCTGGCTGTGCTCGTGGGTGTAACATTCGCATCGGCGTGCGTAACAACGAGATCCTCCGTCTGGAACCTCGGCGGAATCTGAGCGTGAATCAGTACTGGATGTGTGACCAGGGGCGCCTGACACAGTACGGGTTTGTCAACTACAACCGGGTCGATGGTCCGCACCTGCGGTCGGCGGTTACAGGGAAGCTCGAGCCAGTCTCGTGGGAGGCTGCCTACGACGCTGTGGCTGCTGCTCTGCGCCGGTACAAGCCGGAAGAGATTGCCATCATTGGTTCAGGGCGGCTGACCAATGAGGATGCCTATGCGCTGGTCAAGTTTGCCCGCACGGTTCTGAAGACCCCTAATCTGGACTTCCCGCGGCGAGACGACCCAGATTTCGGAGACGATTTCCTGCGCTGCGCTGACCGCAATCCGAACACCACAGGTGTGCTCGAGCTCGGGCTCAAGCCCAGTGCTGGCGGTGTGGGACTGGAGGAGCTGCCTGAGAAGGTGCACTACGGTGCCATTCGCCTGCTTTACATCGTGGAGGAAGACCCGGCAGCACTCTCCCCGCAGTTGCGGCAGGCGCTCGAGGAAGCGGAGATGGTCATCATGCATGCCTCGAATTACACCGAGAGCACGCGGTATGCCCACATCCTGCTGGCGACCACCACCTATGCGGAACTGGAGGGAACGTACACGAACATCCAGCGACGGGTACAGCTCCTGCGCCCTGCTGTCGCGACGAAAGAACGTGAACGCTACCAGGGACTGCAGATGAGCCGTTGGGATAAACTGGGTGCCTGGAATGATCGCTGGACCCACGGTCCACGCCGGGATTGCCGGCAGACCTGGCAGCATCTGCAGGCTATCGCGCGACTGCTGGGGACTCTCTGGAAGTGGCGCCGTTCTGAGGAGGTCTTCCTGGAGATCGCCCGCGAAGTGCCGAGCTTTGCCGGAATGACATACCAGCTCTTGGATGCCTACCAGGGTGTTGTGCTCGGGAAGGGGCGGAATCCGGACCCAGTGCCTGCTCTGCAGTATGAGTCACATGTGTTGAAACCGTAAAGCCAGCAACAATGCCGGAGCTTGCAGCGCAGGTGCTCATTGCCTTGATCAAAGCCTTCATTGTGGTCAATGCTGTGCTCCTAGCGGCGGCGAGCTTGGTCTACGTCGAGCGGCGTGTGGCGGCGTGGATTCAGGACCGTATCGGACCCAACCGTGTGGGACCATTTGGTCTACTGCAGCCTTTTGCCGACGTTATCAAGCTCTACTTCAAGGAGGACCTGGTGCCGGCAGTGGCAGACCGAGCATATCACCGGCTGGCGCCACTGATTTCTATTACCGTCGCTTTGAGCCTCTATGCGGTAATCCCGATTGCCGATGCCGTCGTCATCGGCGGGGAGCGGGTCCCGATTTCGGTCGCACCCCACATCAACGTGGGGCTTCTCTACATCCTGGCGATGACCTCTCTGGGTGTCTACGGGATCGTGCTGGCAGGGTGGTCATCGAACAACAAGTACTCCCTCCTGGGTGGCTTGCGCTCCTCGGCACAGATGATCTCCTATGAGCTGACCCTCGGGCTGTCGATCCTGGGGGTGGTCATGGTAGCCGGAACGCTCGATTTGGCAGACATCATTGCCCGGCAAAAGCATGTCTGGAATGTTGTCTACCAGCCTCTGGGGTTCCTGCTGTTCTTGGTGGCATCCTTTGCCGAGACAAATCGTGCCCCGTTTGACCTGCCCGAGGCAGAACCGGAGCTGGTTGGGGGCTACCATACGGAGTACTCCGGTATGAAGTTCGGGCTTTTCTTCTTGGCAGAGTACTCCAACATGGTGGTCGCCTCGCTGATGATGGTGACGCTGTTCTTTGGCGGATGGCATGTGCCGTTCGTCCCAGATTTGCCGCAGTGGCTCGGGCTCCGGGAGGGATCGCTGGGGTTGGCGCTCTTCCAGGCAGCTGTGACATTGACAAAGACCGCCTTTTTCCTGTTCCTCTTCATCTGGGTGCGGTGGACTGTGCCGCGCTTCCGCTATGACCAGCTCATGCGCCTGGGGTGGCGGACGCTCCTCCCACTGGCGCTGGTCAATATTTTGCTGACCGGCGTCGTCTTGTTGGTGGTCAATGCTCGGTGAGGTGCTTCCATGAATGTGACGCAGAACACAGAAGCCCAGCGGATGAGTTTCTGGGAACGGCTCTACATTCCGGAAATCGTCCGCGGCTTGAGTATTACCTTGCGGCAGATGTTCAAGCCGAAGTTCACACGCCAGTATCCCGAAGAGCGCTGGGAGCCGCTGGGGTCATATCGCGGACGTCCAGTCCTGGTGCTCGATGAGGACGGCGAACGCTGTGTTGCTTGCGGTCTCTGCTCGCGGGTCTGCCCAGCGCTCGCCATCGAGGTTCAGGCAGGGGAGACCGAACGCGACAAAGAGCGCTACCCGGTGAAGTTCGAAATCAACATGCTGCGGTGCATCTACTGCGGCTTCTGCGAAGAGGTCTGCCCCGAGGAGGCAATCGTCATGAGCAAGGATTACGAGCTCGTCTTCGAGGACCGGGAATCCGCCATCTTGGACAAAGAGCACTTACTGGTCCCGATTCACCAGCTGCAAGATCGACTGGAGTTCCTGCGGCGGTACAAGTGAACCTACAGCTCCTCAGGCAGTGGCGGCTCGCACGGCTTCCTGAGACGCTCCAATTCGCGTTCCAGTTCACGCTGGTAGCGGCGGAGCCAGTCTCGGTATTCCCGGAAGGAGCGCTCCCAACGCCGCTGCCAGCGCTCGAACTGACGACGCCACTGGCGGAGATGGTGCTGATGCTTTCGCCGCAGCTCCTGCAGTTTGGATTCGAGCTCTCGCTGCCACTCCGGTTCTCTCCAGGGCTGCCAGGACCACTGCCTTTCGAAAAGCTCCCACAAAGAGTCCGGCAAGGGCGGAGGGAGTGACGGGAATCTGGGAGGCGCAGGAAGCTCCCGGTGGAAGAAGCGGGGCTCGACGGAATCAGGGAAATTCTCCCCGAAGGGGCACTCAGTCCCCGAGGTGAGAACATCCGGCTGCAGGCTGAGGACGCTCCAGAGGAACACGGCGATCATCGGCGCGAACCGCTATTCGGGGAACACACTGTGCAGAGACGCTGCAGCCTACCGCTCGGTTTAGCACAAGGCTCTCTCTGGCAGCCCCACCTCTTATAGCACGCAGCAGCTCATGCGTTCAAGCGGGCGGATGCGACTCTGTGCGGCAATCTTCCAGGCTTCGCTGTACGTGGGGAAGACGTAAACCAGTTCCACGAGCTCTTCCACCCGCATTCCTGCTGCCATTGCCAGCAGAGGGATGTGGATGAGCTCAGAGGCATGGGCGGCAAGGGCATGTGCACCACATAGCTTTCCGGAAGAGTCAACCACAAGCTTGACAAACCCGCGGGTGTCTTGCTGTGTCAGTGCTCGAGGAACGTTCTCCAGCGAGAGCCGAACACAGGAATATGAGCCCTGCGCTCGCCCATCATCCTCGGTCATTCCTATGGCAGCGACTTCCGGGTCGGTGAAGACAGCGTGGGGAACCAGTTCGTAGCGGAGCGAGCGAGAGTCGCCCGTCAGTGCGTTATGCGCTGCGTTCCATCCCTGGCGTGCTGCTACCGTCTCCAGGGGCATACGACCTGTCACATCGCCGGCAGCGTAAATGCCGGCAACGGTGGTTTCCTGGCGAGCATCGGTGCGGATGAACCCACGCTCGTCCGTGAGGACACCTACCGTCTCCAAGCCTAGTCCGTCTGTATTGGCTCGAATCCCGGTTGCAACCAGGATCTGTTCTGCCTCAGCGAGGATTTCCCCTCCAGCGATGACACGCACATTGCCTGGTGTCCCTTCGACCCGTTCCAGGCGAATTCCCAAGAGGAACCGGATGCCTTCCGCCTCCAGATGCTGCTGGAGGCTCTGCGCGATCTCGCTATCGTGCTGAGGCAGGATGCGGGGCTGGAGCTCAATGACGGTCACCTCTGAACCGGCACGGCGGAAGAGCTGAGCGAATTCCAGCCCCATCGGTCCTGCTCCCAGGATGACCAGCGAACGCGGCGGTGTGCGGAGAGACAGTGCGCTCTGATGAGTGAGCGGTCGCACAGCTTCAAGCCCTGGGATCGGAGGGACGAACGTTCGCGCGCCCGTTGCGATGAGTAGCCGGGGAGAGCGGAAAAGTTCCCCACCCGCTGCGACCAGGAAGTCGGATTCTGGCACACTGCAGCAGCTAGCAACGGGTGGCGCTGAGGGAATCTGCCCCAGAAGACGGGCACGCGCAGCTCGGAAGGTTACCATGCGCAGCCGCCCGAGCAACTCCTCGTAGTTGCGCCGCCGCAGAGCGTTGACCAGTTCCTCTTTGGTATCCACAAGCTGGGCGTAGTCGAGCTCGAGCTCCTCACGCCCCCGAAGCCACGGCTTCGCAGTTCTCTGCTGCAGGTGCCGGTATTGCTTGAGTGCTTGCAGGAGGTACTTGGACGGCACGCAGCCGACATTGACGCACGTACCCCCGAGGGGAAGTCCATCGTTGAGCATGAGTGTGCGAGCTCCTAGCTCATCGGCGCGGATGGCGGCGGAAAATGCTGCTGCTCCTCCGCCTATGATGATGAGGTCGAAGGGGACCGCGCTGTGAGGAGAGAACGGCGCGAAAGCAGCCTCATTCCTGGGAGTCATTGGCAGCACCGGGGCTGTGGAACGGGATGGGATGTATCCGTTGAGGATTGCTCCTCCCGAACAGAAATCACTCGGTAACCGGCACGGCCGACGGCGTGCGTGAGCTTCGTCAGTGAGACCGAGCGGGGGACGCAGACGAAAGCTGCTCCCGCGGGGTATTCCACGCGAGCTTCCTGTGCCCCTGCCTGCAAGAGCGCACGCTTGACATGTACAGCACATGCTGCACAGCTCATACCCCCGATACGGAGGCGATAGCAGGCAAGGCTATCACCCGGACCACCGGTAGAGGAGCTCCGGAGAGAGTCATCGGCAGCAGAAATCACAGGCGATGGAGATAGCTCGGTGGAGGCTCCGACCACAAGCGGATAGAGCCAGCTTCCCGCAACCAGTGCAGTGACCCCTAGGAGTAGCCACAGCCGACCGCGGCGCAGGTGCCACGGGAGATTCCCCCTGCTGCAGCAGTCGGCAACGGCACGGCGGCGCAGCTCCTGCCACCAGGCGACACCCAGGAGAACAAGCGCCAGCGGTAGCAGAACGGGACGGAGTTCTCCCAGTGTGCTGGTGGCAACGCTCCCCGCTAGTCCTACCAGCCCAAGCCCCAGTGGGAGCCAACAGCAAGCAGAAGCTCCAACAGCCAAAAGGATCGTGCTCAGAAGTGCCCAACGACCTCTGGTTTCGGGCGATGCGGTCATCGTACTTCCTCCTCGAAAGGTTGGACAGCTGTATCCTCATGCAGGGCTTTCAGAACTGGGCAAGGCTCGGTCGGACGTCGCTCGCGGCACGCCTGCAGAAGCTCTTCCAGCACGAACTCGAGCCGCTCTAGGAGCATGCGTTTGCGCCGGATCAGACGCAGCTTCTGCTCAATCTGCTCCTGAACTCGCCGACACACCGTCGGGCTCGGCTTCTGCCAGTGAAGCTCCAGGAGCTCCCGAATCTCTTCCAACGTGAAGCCGAGTGCCTGAGCCTGGCGGATAAAGCGAAGCCGGTGGAGCGCATGCTCGTCATAGCGACGGTAGCCTGTACGGGTGCGCTCGGCAGGCTGCAGTAGCCCCAACCGCTCGTAGTAACGCAACGCCTCGGTACTCAGCCCTACTTCCTTGGCAAGCGCGCCGATGGTGTAAGATGCCATTGGACAAGTTTACAGTAAACTTGATACCACACAGCAGGAAAGACGGTGGGGACGCGTGGGTATTGTTCCCCTTCCTGGGACCGGGATTCGAGGGAGCAGCATTTGGACACCGCGTAGTAAACCGCGGGAGTAGCTTCTCGTCTGGGCATAGTCATCTCCCATGGTACTCCCTGACGAGTTGCTACTTCTATTCACAGCGCGGCAGGCTGCCCCGGCGGAACAGAGCCCCCACGGCCTCGGCCACGGCGCGGCACTCGACGGGATCGGCCAGATGATGGAGCAGGAGCTGCGGAATGCGGGTCTGAAACACGGCTTTCTTCAAGGCAGGATCGTTGCCCAGATCCCATAGCCCCAGCAGGTCCACCAGCGGCTCCAGACGTGGATCGCGGGCACCGGGCACAAGGCGCGCCAGCGTAGCTTCGATCCAGGGCAGGTCCTCGGCAGAGGGCTCTGGCAGATATGGACCACCTGCATCTCCAGTGGATACCCGGGGCTTCCCGAGTTCTTCCTGTCGTCGCAGATACCGTGCAATACGCTGGAGCGTCTCGGGCTCATCCCAGAGTTCTTCGACCAGCCGCCGCACCCCGGCAAATCCCCACCGTCCGAGCAGCGCCAGCGTCATTTCGCCGCCTTCTTCCTCGCGGAGCGCCTGCATCAGAAGCCGCCATACGTCCTCCCGGAGATCCGCCGGAATCTCCAGCGCCTGCTGAATGAGCCACAGCCGGTGCTCCGGCGACGCCTCCGGATCTTCCAGCGCCCGGCGAACCAACCAGGGATCGAGCATTTCCCGGGGCACAAGATGCCCGATGATCACCAGCGGTGGCGGGTCCTCCTCGGCACGGACAAAGAATTCGATCATGCGCTGCAGGAGCCCGGGTCCGAACCCCGGCGGCATGGAAGCCCAGTCTTTGAGCGGTCTCGCCTCCAGCCGCTCCAGGAGTTCCCGGGCCAAGGCCGAATCGGCCGGCGGTCCTTCGGTCAGCGCCTTCCGCCAGCGTGCCGGTCCCCTTCGTTCCACGATAATTGTTAGCAGGCGGTCCACGGCACCGGGCGCCCGGCGGAGGGCATGCGGATACGCGTCTTCAAGCGCCCGCACGACATTTGCGTCCGGATCGCCTTCGCGTAGCCGCACCTCCAGCTGGTCCACCAGCTCCGGCGTCCAGCCACGGGCCAGCTCCAGCCCCATGGCCGCGGCGTGCCGGACGTACTCGCTGACATCGTGCGTGGCCTCAAGAAAGGCAATCGTGGTGGCGACCTCTCGGGCAGGGACGGCCGCGAAATATTCCGCCACGGCGCGGCGCACTTCGGGGTTCGGGTCCCTGAGCAGGCTCCGGAGCGCCGGCTCCACCACGGCCTGCCAGGGTCCGGGCTCCGCGCGGCCAAGCAGGACAACGGCACGGCGGCGCACCGCTTCGCTGGAATCCCTTCGGGCTACCTCGGCCACCGCACGCGCCAGGGAATCCGCAAGCGCCGGTCGGAACCCGCTGAGGAAGGTCTGAAACCGGTTCTCGTTTTCCACCCGCAGCGCCGCGAGGGGCACCGGCCAGGCGGTCTCGTCGCCCAGGGAGAGGAGCGCCCGGAGCGCCTCCCGCTGCACGTTCGGATCTTCATCGCGGAGTGCCTGGCGCAGCGCTTCCCGTGCGCGCGGGTGCAGCTCCGGTCGCTTTTTCCACGACGCGACCAGCATCCGTCCGTGTCCGGCATCCCCTGTTCGTGCCAGCTCATCTTCTTCCGGCGCCACCGCCAGGGCCAGGAGAAAGGCCGCCTCCCGCTGCAGGGCGACCTCTGGAGAAGCCAGGGCTTCAAGGACGACCTCCCAGCGTCCGGCACGGGCCAGCAGGCGCACGTGCCAGGGCGCCGGGTTCGCCCGGTAGGCGGCTTCAACTTCTTCAGCAATTTCGCCGGCCTGTTCAAAAAGGGCGCGCCATCGGTCCCACTCGCAGGGCCGGGGGTTCCGGATCGGTGCATTCCAGTCTCGCCGGTCTTCCGCCACCAACCGGAAAAGCCGTTTTACTCCCTCGGGACCGGCCGCCGCCAGCAGGCGCACGGCTTCCTCGCAATGTTCCCGGACGGCCCACTCCTCCAGCAAGGGCAGGCTCTCCGGCGGCGGTGGAGGCAGCGGCTCACCCTGATACCGCCAGGCACGCACCAGCCGGAACACGGCGTCCCGGAGCTCCGGATCCGAAAGGAGCGCCACGACCTGCCGCTTCTGCTCCGGGGTCAGACGGCGGCTCTCCAGCTTCTCCATAAATAATTCGCGCCACCGCTGTACAGCCAGCGACGGCGGCGGAGGGGGCAGATGCTGCGCCCATGCAATGAGCCGGTCCGTGCCCGTCTCCGTGGTATCCAGGGCCAGGATATCGGGGAGTTGCCGCGCATGGGGTCCCCGATAGCGGCGCAGGCGCTCCACGAAGGCCTGCGGCAGGCTATCAGGAAGGTGCGTTTCAGAAGCAAGCGTCACCCGGTCAGCCAGGAAGGACAGGATGGTTTCAAAGTCCTCGTCGGGCCAGGTGGCAGCCAGGGCAAGGCCCGAAGGCAGCGCCTGCAGCAGCACTTCCTGCTGTCCCGCCGTAATGAAGAGCTCCCAGCTCAGCGTAAGCGTCTCCAGTCCCTGCCTTCGGCGCGTCTCATCGCCCGAGGTCATCCATGTCAGGGGCATGTGCACGAACAGCGTCTCGGCCAGCGGAGGGTCCATGACCGCTAGGACGGGCGCGATCATGCCGTAGATGTGCCGCAGGCGTTCCATCACCTCCGGAGGGGCCGCCGGGTCCCGCCAGAAGCGCGCGGTCAGGCGCGCGATGCGTGCCTCTTCGCCGAATAGTTCGCCCTCGCTCAGCGCCCGCCCAAGCCGTTCCAGCAGAGGAAGGGCCTCGGCGGGCGTCTGGGCCGCTTCCAGCTGCTGGAGGAGCTCTGCTGTCTGTGCCTTAACGGCGCCACCGAGGCCAAGCAGCGTCACCAGGAACGCCAGCGCAATCCGCACGCGCTTCATGGCCACCTCCCCGGATGGCGTGAGTGTCCGCCCACTTCACTGCCTCGGCTCCATCCGAAGTCGAAAAATGCTCTCGTACCCGCCGTTATCCGCTACGAAGTAGATACTTTCATATCCGCCACTACCCGACACGATACTCAGCAGGTTCTGCGGGTTGCCGATGCCCTGCTGCGCCAGCCAGGCGGCAAAGGCGATCGCGCGCTGGTTGGCAAGGAGTCGGCTCTCCTGCTCCGTGCGCCCATCGCCCCCGTCGCCGACGATGAC
>Ga0105160_1000388_pt1 | contig 21391 bp, 16 predicted proteins | sample GXS110809BmetaG_FD_89591 | JGI IMG/M metagenome (GOLD analysis project Ga0105160, IMG submission 89591) | Hot spring microbial communities from Gongxiaoshe hot spring, China to study Microbial Dark Matter (Phase II) - GXS 110809B | ecosystem: Environmental > Aquatic > Thermal springs > Hot...
GGGGCGGGGTTGCCCAGGCCAGAGGCGAAGACGGGCACCTTCTCCTCTAGCACTACCTCCATCTGGCGCTGGATAAGGTCGGGCCCGAAACGGGCCATAGGGGTGGGTGGCTCCCCCTCTACCTCTGGGAGCTCGAAGCGCCGCTTCAGCTTCTCTACGATGTCACGGTATTCCGGGGGGAACAGGTCGCGTATCCTCATGCGCTGGCCCTCTTGGCGTGGCGGGGCCTCGGGGATCTGACCCATGGTGGGCAGAAGAAGGTCCACACCGAAGGGCTTGTCGGTGAGATCTCTTACTTTGCGTATCTCTTGCCTTAACTCCTCTGGCGGCATGACAGCTGCCCCTATGATCCCTAGGCCGCCGGCGTTAGATACGGCGGCCACTAGCTCTGCCCTAGCTACACCCCCCATCCCGGCGAGGATGACAGGATACTCAACCCCCAGCAGATCACACAGCTTAGTCCTGAGTATTGGCTTGCCCATAACGCCTCCCTAAAGCCTAATCACCCCGATTATACTTGGCACTTAACGTATACGGCAAGGTACAGGCAGTGGCCGATGGTATAATCGCAGAGGTGGTGGAAGAAAGAAGGCTATTAGTCTTACTGGACGGACACAGCATCATTCATCGTTCCTACTACGCTATGAAGGAGCAGCCTCTCACCGTCCGACGGACGGGAGAGGTGATAAGTGCCGTATATGGCTTTGCTAACACCCTCCTCTCCGTTTTGCAGGAGCTGAAGCCTACCCATGTGGCGCTGGCCATGGATAAAGGGGGTGTGACCTTTCGCCATCGCCTCGATGCCTCTTACAAGGCCCACCGCACAACCATGCCCGATGACCTTCGGGAGCAGATAGGGAGGTGCCGCCAACTCATTGAGGCCTTCGGCATCCCCATTTACGAGTACGAAGGGTATGAGGCCGACGACGTCCTGGGGACGCTCGCCCGTCAGGCCGCCTCCCTGGAGGTGGAAACGTTCTTGGTGAGCCTTGATTCCGACATCGCCCAGCTGGTGGCCCCCCACGTTCGCCTCTGGCTTTACCGCCCCTACCAGCGCGACTTCGTCATCTACGCCACCCCCGAAGATGTGAAGCAGCGCTACGGAGTGTGGCCCCACCAGATCCCTGACCTCAAGGCTCTCAAGGGAGACCCCACAGATAACATCCCTGGGGTGCCCGGCGTAGGGGAGAAGACGGCCGTGCGGCTGATCCAGCAGTTCGGCTCCGTCGAGGGCATATACGAGCGTTTGAAAGAGGTGGAGCCGGACAAGCTCAGGGACGCCTTACGCCAACATGAGGGGCAGGTGCGGCGTAACAAGGAGCTAGCCACCATCGTTACCGATCTGCCCATTACCTTGGATCTGGATATGGCGTCCTTCTGGGCCCATTACCGGCGCCAGAGGGTGCTAGACATCTTCAGGGAGCTGGAATTCAAGAGCCTCGTGCCGCGCCTCCCCCCCGAAGGAGGGGATGAGGCTAGACGAGAGGGGCAGATACCCCTCTTAGAGGCCCTTCCCGTCCAGGGGAGAGAAGCGCCCGAACGCTACGTCCTCGTCCAGACGGAAGAGGCCTTGGCCGATTTGGCCCGTCGCCTGGAGAGGGCGGGCCGATTCGCCCTGGACACAGAGACGACCAGCCCTGAGGCGATGCGGGCCCACCTAGTAGGCATCTCCTTTGCTTTGGCCCCTGGGGAGGCCTATTACGTGCCTGTCGGCCACGTAGGTGGGGCCCCCCAGCTGCCCCTAAGCTTGGTGGTGGAGCGCCTCCGACCCCTCCTAGAGGATGCCAAGGTAGCCAAGGTGGGACACAACGCCAAATACGACATGATAGTCTTGGCCCAGCACGGGGCCCAGCTCTGTGGGCTAGAGTTTGATACCATGATCGCTGCCTTTTTGGCAGGGGAAGGAGGAGGGGGGAGCTATCGGCCGGGCGAGGGCGCCTTGAGCCTTAAGTGGCTGGCCTCCCGCCTCTTGGGCATAGAGATGACGGAGATCACTCAGCTTATAGGGAAAGGGCGGGCCCAGATATCCATGGCTGAAGTCCCAGTGGAGCTGGCCGCCCGCTATGCCGCTGCCGATGCCGACATGGCCCTTCGCCTACGGGACGCCCTTTTGCCCTTGGTGCAAGAAAAGGGCATGGAGAGGCTTTTCCACGATATAGAGATGCCCCTCGTCCCCGTCTTGGCCCGCATGGAGCTCAACGGCATAGCGGTAGATGTGGGGGCCCTAAGGGAGATGTCCCGTGTCCTGGCCCAGGAGATAAGAAGGGTGGAAGAAGAGATCTTCCGAATAGTTGGCCACCACTTCAATGTCGCCTCCCCTCAGCAGCTCAGCCAGGTCCTCTTCGAGGAGCTGCGCCTGCCCAAGACGCGCAAGCTTAAGTCGGGCAGCTACTCCACCGATGCCCAATCGCTGGAAGAGCTTAGGGGCATCCATCCCATCATCGACCTCATCTTTGAGCACCGGGAGCTTTCCAAACTAAAGAGCACCTATGTGGATGCCCTCCCCGCCATGGTGAACCCGCGCACGGGCCGCATCCATGGCGACTTCAACCAGACGGGGGCAGCTACAGGGAGGGTGACTTGCAGCAATCCCAACCTCCAGAATATCCCCGTGCGCACAGAGCTAGGTAGCCAGATACGCCAGGCCTTCATTGCCCGGGATGTAGGGCCCGATCCTTACCTTGTGGCTGCCGACTATTCCCAGATCGAGCTGCGCATCATGGCTCATCTCTCCGGTGACCCGGCCCTTATAGAGGCCTTCTTGCGCGACGAAGATATCCACGCCTCCACAGCTTCCCAGGTGTTTGGCGTGCCTCTGCAGGAGGTTACCCCATCTATGCGGCGGCGGGCCAAGGTATTCAACTTCGGCGTTATCTACGGCCTCTCGGACTGGGGCCTATCGGTGCGGGAGCGTATCTCCAGGGAGGAGGCGGCCGAGTTCATCCGTCGCTACTTTGAGAGGTATCCGGGGATCCGCCGCTACATAGAGGAAACGGTCCAAAGGACGCGGGAGTTGGGCTACGCCGAGACTATATTTGGGCGTCGCCGCTACCTGCCCGAGATCAACTCTCCCAACCAGAACGTGCGTCAGGCAGCGGAAAGGGCGGCCATCAACATGCCGGTGCAGGGGACGGCCGCCGATATCATGAAGCTGGCAATGAACCGCGTATACGCTGAGATGGAGCGCCGGGCCCTTCGGTCCCTTATGGTCCTTCAGGTGCACGACGAGCTCATCTTCGAGTGTCCAGCCCATGAAGTGGAGGAGATGAAGGCCTTGCTCCAGGAGATCATGCCCTCGGTGGCCCAGCTTCGCGTCCCCCTTAAGGTAGATGTGAAGGTGGGCAAGAGCTGGGCCGAGCTGGAGTAAGGCCTCCTTTGGGAGCTCTCACCTAGTCTACATGGGGCCACCCTTAGACGCCTATGCCTGAACTGCCCGAGGTCGAGACGATACGTAGGGGGCTGCTCCCTCTAGTCAAAGAGCGGACAATAGAGGCGGTCTGGATATCGCCCCAGGCGCCCAAACTGGTGGCCTATCCCTCTACCGAGCTATTCTGCCGCCAGCTACAAGGCAGACGCCTCCTAGACGTAGCAAGGCGGGGCAAGTTCCTCCTCTTCCCTCTGGACGATGGCCGCACCTGGATAGTCCACCTACGCATGACAGGGACATTGCATCATAGCCGCCAAGGGTGTCAACTGCCCTATCTGAGGGCGCGATTCTTGCTGGATGATGGCTCTTTTCTCTGCTATCAGGACCAGCGCAAACTCGGGCGCATGTGGCTGGTAGATGACCCGCTACCGATAGTGGGAAGCCTAGGGCCTGAGCCTTTCTCCCCGTCCCTCACAGGCCATCCCCTGGCGGAGGCCCTGGTCAAGAGGCGGGCACCCATCAAATCGATCCTGCTCGATCAACGTGTTATGGCTGGAATAGGGAACATCTATGCTGATGAGGCCCTCTTTCAGGCGGGCATACATCCCTTGCGTCCTGCCGCCTCACTGGGAGAAGAAGAGGTAGAAAGGCTACTAGAGGCCGTTAGGACGGTACTGGCGGAGGCCTTGGCCCACGGGGGCACATCCTTCCGGTCGTACGTTGACTCGTCGGGGCGTCCTGGATCGCACCAGCACTACGTACGTGTCTTTAGGCGCGAAGGTCTCCCTTGCCCTCAGTGCCAGACACCTATCACCCGGGCCAAGGTAGGGGGACGCTCCACTTATTACTGTGCCAACTGCCAGTCCTGAGGGTGAGGCAACAGGGGTTAAAATACCGCTACTGGTGGGCGGAGGCTGTGGGATTCACCCTCTCCAGGGCAGCCCTGACCACTACCCTGTGGGTGTAGCTCCCCCCGTACGGATCACTGGGGTTAGGCAGGAATGTACCCCCACAAGTGATAATGGTGATAATGTCTTCTTTGGTAGGGCTCATAACCTTCACCGCTTCTGGGTCGTTGGCGTCTACCAGGAAGTTGTTAATCACCTTGTAAATGAGCTCTTTTCCGTCCCGGGTAACGACTTTAATGGTATCTCCTAGGGATAGGGTGCCTAGGGACCAGAAGATAGCTGGGGCCCGGTCCCAAGTAACATGGCCTGAAAAAACGGCGTTGCCGCCGCTACCTGGGACAGCTGAGAAGTCATACCAAGCTACTACCCATCCAGGCCGTTGGGCGTTAGTCCGATCGGGTACCTGGGGGATCCCGTCCGGGCTTAAGCCTAGGGTGATGACAGGACCGTCTACGTCTATAGAGGGGATCAACAGGCGTGCTGGCGGCGAGCTGTTGACTGGAGTAGGGACAGGTGTAGGAGAAGACTGGGTTGGCGTCACAGTGGAGATGTAGACCAACACCGACGTAGGACTTGGCCCGGGGGGCGTGGCAGCTTCGCCCCCTCTTAGGCCCTTAATGGAGGCAAAGAGCAGGGCTATGCCTGTAACTAGTAAAGCTATCCCTAAGGCAGGCCATAGGTGCTTGGCCTTTACCTTGCCCCACTTCCAGGTCATCCTGCGACGTAGTATAGAGAAGAAGAAATGCCTGTGTCGACTCCGGCCATGCAACCTAAGAGATCCTTCTGTAACGGGTAAACATGGTGCAGGAATTGGGCATCTTGGTGGGGCACTGGACGCACGAAGAGGCGTGTACGGGTTGTACCGTTGTCCTTTGCCCTGAGGGAGCAACGGGCGGAGTAGCAGTGGTGGGAGGGGCCCCTGGCACGAGGGAGACGGACCTTCTGCGTCCCGGTTTTCTGGTGGACAGGGTGCACGCCGTCCTTTTAACAGGTGGAAGCGCCTATGGCCTCGAGGCCGCAAGCGGGGTTATGCGGTGGCTGGAAGAGCAAGGCAAGGGCTTCCCCACGCCGGCAGGGGTCGTGCCCATCGTGGTGGGGGCCGTGATCTATGATCTCTCCTTGGGCCAACCCCATGTGCGACCCGATGCCGAGGCAGGCTATAAGGCGTGCGCTGCGGCATCAGCGGAGGGAGTGGCTGAAGGGAGCGTGGGTGCTGGCACAGGGGCCACCGTAGGCAAGGCTCTGGGGCTGGAGAAAGCTACTAAGGGGGGGCTAGGGACATACGTGGAAACCCCTTCGGAGGGCCCGCGCGTTTGGGCCCTTATGGTAGTCAACCCTTTCGGCGAAGTGGTAGACCCCGAGACGTCTCAGATAGTAGCTGGAGTTCGGAAGGACGGGGGAGGGTATTTGCCTACGCTGGAGATCCTCAAGAAGGGACAAAGCAGGCGTCCCTTCCCCACGACCAATAGCACTATAGGGGTTGTAGTCACAGATGCGCCCCTAGATAAGGCTGGGTGCCAACGTTTGGCAGTAATGGCCCACGATGGCCTAGCTAGGGCTATTCGCCCATCCCATACCCAGGTGGACGGCGATGTCATATTTGTTTTGTCTACTGCCAAAGGCCCCAAGGCCGATCTCATCCTCCTAGGTGCCCTGGCGGCAAGGGCAGTAGAGAGGGCCATCATACGGGGGGTGCAGATGGCCAAATCGTTGGGCGGTCTCCCTTCCTGCCAAGACTGGCCTCGTTGAAGGATGCCTGCCACCATGCTATTATTCGGCCAGATATGACCGCCCTAGAGGAGCTTTACCAGCAGATCCGGAGCTGTACTGACTGTCCCCTAAGCCAGACCCGGACTCAGGCGGTACCTGGGGAGGGCCCCCCCAACGCCCAAGTGATGTTTATCGGCGAAGGCCCCGGCTTCCACGAGGACCGACAAGGCCGGCCCTTCGTGGGGCCAGCAGGACGCTTTCTAGAAGAGCTCCTCGCCTTCGTAGGGCTTAGGCGGGAGGAGGTTTACATAACCAACGTGGTCAAGTGTCGGCCTCCGGGCAACCGCGACCCGTTGCCATCGGAGGTGAAGGCGTGTCGGAGATATTTGGAGCAACAGTTGGCCCTTATCCGTCCCAAGGTGGTGGTGACTTTAGGGCGTCACTCCCTGGCCTGGTTCTTCCCGAAGGACTCCATCACCAAGGTACATGGGCAGGTGCGGTTCAGCGGAGGCGTCTACTTCCTCCATCTATACCACCCGGCGGCCGCTTTGCACACCCCTGGCTTGCGCCAGACCATCGAGGAAGACTTTCAGAAGCTGGCTGAGGTGCTGGGCCAGGTGAAGAAAGGGGAACGCCCTGCCTCCCAGGAGGCTGCTCCGGCCCAGCAGATGCGACTCTTTTAAAGGCTCGGGTCATGGCCCCGAAACTCCGTCTTATCCCCTTAGGTGGCCTAGGGGAGATAGGCAAAAACATGATGGTCCTGGAGTCCGATGACGACCTCATCGTCATCGATGCCGGCGTCATGTTCCCCGAGGAGGAGATGCTGGGGATCGACCTAGTGATACCCGATGTGACCTATGTGGAAGAGCGGCGGCAGAAGCTGAGGGGGATCGTCATCACCCATGGGCATGAGGATCATACGGGGGCTTTGCCTTACGTCCTGCCTCGCATCCCCGCCCCTATATACTGTACCCCCCTCACCAGGGGGCTAATCTCCGTCAAGCTGAAGGAACACGGCCTTCTGGAGCAAGCGGAGATCCGGATGGCCCAGTTTGGGGAGAAGGTGAGGTTAGGAGCCTTCACTATTGAGTTCGTTCGGGTCACCCACAGTATTCCCGATTCTGCCGCCCTGGCCATCAGGACGCCTCTTGGCCTGGTATTACACACGGGCGACTTCAAGCTGGACCATACACCGGTGATGGGCCTTCCTACCGACTTGCAAAGGCTGGCCCAGTTAGGGAGGGAAGGGGTCCTGCTCCTCCTCTCGGATTCGACTTATGCCGATGTTCCTGGCTACACCCCTTCGGAGCGGATCGTGGGGGATACTTTGTGGAAGATCATGGCCACGACCCAGGGAAGGGTAATTGTGGCCACCTTCGCCTCTCTCATCTCCCGCGTTCAGCAGGTAGTAGATGCGGCTACCGCTTGCGGCAGGCAAGTGTTCGTGACTGGGCGTAGCATGATGGACAATGTGGCGATGGCCTTAGAGCAGGGCTACCTTCGCACCGATCAGGACCTTTTGGCACCGTTGGAGCGCATGAAAGGCCTTCCTCCGGACAAGGTGGTCATCTTAACTACGGGGGCGCAAGGGGAGCCCACGTCCGCTTTGGTGCGCATGGCCAATCGGGATCACCGGTATGTGGAGATAAGGCCTGGCGATACGGTCATCCTTTCCTCGTCCCCCATCCCTGGCAATGAGGTGCTCATCAACCGCACCATTAATAGCCTGTATCGTCTGGGGGCGCAGGTCCTTCACAGCCGGATAGCCGATGTGCATGTACGGGGCCATGCGGCCCAGGAAGAGCTGAAACTTGTCCTCGGCCTTATTCAGCCCCAGTACTTTGTCCCCATCCATGGCGAATATAGACACCTAGCCCAGCATGCTGAGCTGGCACGCATTATGGGGGTGGCGCCCCAAAACATCTTCGTCCTGGAGGACGGCGACGTCCTAGAGTTGGACGCCACAGGTGGGAGGGTGACGGGCAGGGTGCCAGCCGACCTGGTGTACGTAGATGGCCTGGCTGTGGGAACGGGCCACGTGGTACTGCGCGACAGACGACATCTGGCCAGTGACGGGGTTCTAGTAGTCCTTGTCACCTTGGATAAGCACACAGGCCGTCCCCTTGGCCCCCCTGACCTAGTCTCCCGGGGCTTTATGGAGGAGTTGCCGCGTTCTCTCTTGGAGAGGGCCCAGCGTCTGGCCATGGAGGCGGTTGCGGGCGCTAGCCCTACCACGGATAGGGCAGAAGTAGCGTCGCGTCTGCACGATGCCCTGTTGCGCTTCTTGTATGAGGAGACGGGGCGGCGGCCCATGGTGCTGCCCCTGACGGTGGAGGTGTAATACATGCCATCGGCCAGAAGGCTACGAAGGGCCCGCCGACGCGTCCGCTACCGGCGGCACCGTAGGCCTCTCCTCTGGTGGGCAGCGGCAGCTGTAGCTGGAGTGGCAGGAGCTGTGCTCCTATTCCCCTTCGCTCTGAAGGCCTTCCAGTGGTGTGTTGAGGCCTTGGGGTGGGGGCTTTTCCCTGTCCTCCTCCTTGTGACGTTCGACCTGCTCTTACTTATTAGGCGGCCTTCCCTGAGGGGAGCAGGTTGGCGGTGGTGGTTGTCTTTGCACATGCTGGTAGTTCTAGGGCTAGGCCTTTTAGGCCTCTTCGCTCCCCGCTGGCGGGTAGGAGGGGTAGACTTCGGCAAGGTGTCTCTAGGGGGTCGAGCTGGGGACTATCTCTCAGGTAGCCCTATGGGCCTTACGGCCCTCGGCCTTTTGGGCCTTGCCGCAGGACTCTTAGGGTGGCCTAGTGGTGCTGGGCGGGTGGTCACTTTCGTCTTTGGAAGCTGGCGATGGGCCTGGAGGAGGCGCCTGTGGCTGTGGGCCTGGAGGGGGATAAGAGGCCTTTTAGCGTCTCTGGGTTCTCTCACTCCTGCTGGCGAACGCGAGGAGGCGGGTTCTTATGAGAGGCAGACCCCCTTCATCGCCCAGTGGGACGAGGAATGGCCTTCGCCTGTCCTCAAGGATGAGGAGGCCCCTTCGGTGGAAAGGGAAGCGGTCTCAGCTAGCAAGGGCGGATGGGAGCTACCACCTATGAGCCTCCTCACCATGGCAGCAGAGGAGGGCAAACCGCTCGATAACGAGGCGCGTGCCCGGCTCATAGTGGAAACGTTACGCAGCTTCGGAGTTGATGCTAAAGTGGTCTCCATACAACAGGGGCCTACGGTCACCCAGTTCGGAATTGAGCCAGGGTGGGAGGTCAAAACGCGTAAGGTGCCTGAGAGAGACGAGAGGGGGCGTATAGTGGGCTACCGAACTGAGGTGGTCTCCAAGACCCGCGTGCGGGTGAACCGCATAACTGCCTTAGCCAATGACCTGGCCTTGGCCCTAGCAGCCCCCACCATACGCATCGAAGCGCCTGTGCCGGGGCGGCCCATCATTGGCATTGAGGTGCCCAACTCTTCCCCCTCGGTGGTGACCCTGCGCAGCGTGATGGAAAGCCCCGCCTTCCAGAAGGTGGGTGCCCGCTCTCGCCTGGCTATCGCTTTGGGGAAGGGGGTTTCAGGGGAGCCAATAGCTGCCGATCTGGCCCGCATGCCCCACCTGCTCATCGCTGGTACTACTGGCTCTGGCAAGAGCGTGTGCATTAATTCCATAATTACCTGCCTCCTAATGCGTAACACTCCCGATGACGTGCGTTTCGTTTTGATAGATCCTAAAAGGGTAGAGCTAGCCCCCTTTGCCCCCATACCTCACCTGGTGTTTTCGCGGGTGGTGGTAGAGATCGACGAGGTGCCAGCGGTCCTGGCGGCGGTGGTAAGGGAGATGGAGTCGCGTTACAAGCTTTTTGCTTCTGTAGGTGTGCGTAACATCGAGGCCTACAACCAGAGCCCTCGCGTATCGCAAAAGATCCCTTACTGGGTGGTGATCATCGATGAGTTAGCTGACCTCATGGTCTCAGCTCCCTACCAGGTAGAGAAGTCCTTAGTGCGACTGGCCCAGCTGGCACGGGCCACCGGCATCCACCTCATCGTGGCTACGCAGAGGCCCTCGGTGGACGTGGTGACAGGGCTCATAAAGGCCAACTTCCCTGCCCGCATCGCCTTCGCTGTGAGTTCGCAGGTGGACTCGCGCACTATCCTGGATATGGCCGGCGCCGAAAAGCTCCTGGGCAAGGGCGATATGCTCTACCTACCTACTGAGGCCTCCCAGCCGAGACGCATTCAGGGCTGCTACCTCTCCGATGCTGAGATAGAGAGGGTGGTGAAGTGGTGGAGCGATGACCGCTTCCGCCACCTGCGCCCACCTCCCTTGGACCAGCTCATCCAGGAGACAACCCTAGAAGAGGCGCCACAAGACGATCCCCTCTTGGATGCTGCCCGGGAGCTGGCTATGCTCCACCGACGTATATCGCCAGCAACTCTACAGCGACGCCTAAACATCGGCCGCGAGCGGGCGGTGCGCCTCATAAGGCTAATGGAGGAAGAGGGGCTTGTGGCCTACAGCGACGATCCCCTCGCCTCCCGGCGCGTCTTGGCCCACCACGGCGACCCCTCGTGAAAGATGGTTATAGATTTCACAAATTCAACCTATTGACAATAGCTCACTTATTTGCTATAAGGGAGATGGAAGGAGGTGGAACCGTGACCAGGCTACACAAGCTGGTTGCGGTGCTGCAGGTGGAGGTAGGAAGGCCCCGTGGGGAGACCGCGGGGCGAGCGACCGGCCGCGACCCCTTCCCGTAGAAGGGAACCGGGGCAGGAGGGCCCGGCATGTTGGAGCGGGCAAGCTGCTGTGATGGGAGTGGGGTGCGGCCCTGAGGGAAAGCAAGTGGAGAGCTGGCCCCATTAATAGTGGGGCCAGCTTGATTTATTGGGCTCCTTTCCTGTGGACAACCCTCTGGGGTATGGCTAAAATAGGCGTGTAAGTTGACCATCTGGGATGGGGTGGGGCATGTCTGATAAGTTTTGGCGGGAAGTCCAGGAGATATTGGAGCGGGCGGAGCGGCAGGGGACTACTCCTAGGCCACGGCGAACCCTCTTGCGTATCCCCCGGATGGGGCTTACGAGGATACCCCTCCCTAGGCCTACTTTCGCTCAGCTCATGCTGGTAGCCCTTATGGTCATTGTCTTGGGCTACGTATTAGGCTCCTTGGGAGATGCGGTGGGACGAGTGCTAGTCTTGGGAGGCCTGGGGACTTTCGCTTTGGTCTTTCTCCTTTCTCTCAGGCGGGCTAGCCAGCCTCCAGAGAAGCGGTGGCGGGGTCAGCCTCTGGACCTACGCCTACAGAAGGGCCCTCGGCTCTTGAGCTGGTTGGAGCGGTGGCGAGGCCGCCGCTGATCCTATCCCTCTTCATATTACCTGCCCTCCTCTTCATCGCTTGTTCGGGCGCCCCAGGGCCTGAAGAGCAGGTCCAAGTAAGGGCCTTTGATGCCTTCCAGGCCATGGCCCATATAGAGGCCCTGACGGCGTTAGGCCATCGCCCTGCTGGTTGGCCTCAGGAGAGGGAGGCTGCCCGTTACGTGCACATGGCGTTACTTCGTTACGGCTACGAGGTGATAGAACTGAACTTCTCTTTCTCGCCCAGGGTGACACGGTGGGCCTGGCTTTCGGTCTCTGCTTCGGGGGAGGCACCTATGAGGGTTGCGGCGATGGCCAGCTGGGAAGGCGATGTAGAAGGGGAGCTGATCTTTTCCTCACAAGCAACTACTGATAGGCCTTTTTTTATTGCTTTGGTGGATTCTTCGGAGGTGGAGCGCCTAGAAACAGAAATTGGGCGTTTAGCTGCCCTCGGCGCATTAGCCGTAGTCATCTATGATCATCGAGGGCTGGTGCCATGGCATCTTCTGGTGCGCAAGGTGATGATTGCAGGGGTGGCGTTACCGTGGGAAGATGCTCAGCTGCTCCTGGCGAGGATGGCCGAAGGCCCCATAAGTGTTCGGCTTACGTTCCCACCGCCTGCGGAGAGGACTTCGACTACCGTACTGGGGCGTCCCAAGGGAGATCGCTGCCGGCTGCTAATAGGCGCCCATTACGACAGCGTGCCCCTTTCGCCGGGAGCCAACGATAATGCTTCAGGCGTAGGGGTCGTGTTAGAGCTGGCGCGGGTGTTGGCCGGGAGTAAGGGCATCTGCTTCGCCTTCTTTGGGGCCGAGGAAGAAGGCCTTTACGGGAGCACCCGCTTAGCAGCCTGGATGGCCCAGAGGGGTGAGGCGCCCGAGGCCGTGGTGGTGCTGGACATGGTAGGGTTAGGGGATGCCCTGATTACAGCTGGCGATGCCTTTTTAGCCCGCGAGCTATCCCAGACGGGAGCCCTTGTAGGGGTCGAGTTGTCCCCCGGGGACTTGCCTCCAGGCACCGATTCAGACCACTCGCCGTTCCTAAAAATGGGCATCCCCGCTGTACTCCTCCATAGGCCCGACGATCTTTCTTACCATACCCCTGGGGATAGGAAAGAGAAGGTCCAGCCCCATCTCTTGCAAGAGGTTGGCGAGGCAGTGCTAGCCTGGGCTAAAAGCAAACGCCCCCTCCTTGCCCCAATGACCCCAGGCCGGTAGTATCGAATCATCGGAGGCCGTACGTCGTGCGATGGCTGGCGGCCGTCATAGTGGGTCTAGGGATAATAGCCGCAGGTTGTGGGGGAGGAGTATCCCCTGAAACTACTCCTGTTCGGCCTGTCCTTACCGACCCACGCCTTGTCCCCACGGCCGAGCCCTGGACGCAGCCTCCGCCAGTGCGTTACCTTGAGGGTTCGACCCCCGGTGCCCCCGTCACCACTCCTACTCCCGAGTCAGGGACGGCAGGGGTGTGCGGAGACACCTACGTGGTCCAGGCAGGCGATACCCTTTCCGCCATCGCCCGCAAATGTGGCGTCTCCTTAGATGATCTCCTTGCTGCCAACCCACAGATAAAGGACCCGGCATCTATCTACCCTGGCCAACAGATACGCATACCTCGCTGACTTTGTTATTCATTTCACAACATCCCTTATGGGGCCGTTGCGCCCATGGAGGCTGTGTGCTAGCATCGGCACAGGAGGCAGGGGTTTATGACAATAGAAGAGAAGGGTCTGGTGGAGAAGCTGGCAGAACTGGAGAGGCTCAAGGAGCTATCGCGACAGGGGGGCGGGCCGGAGCGGATTGCGGCCCAGCATGGGCGTGGGAAGCTGACGGCGCGCGAAAGGCTAGACCTGCTTTTAGACCCAGGAAGCTTTGAGGAGCTAGATGCCTTAGTAGTGCACAGGTCTAGCGAGTTCGGGCTGGACCGACAGCGTTATTATGGCGATGCCGTAGTTACAGGGTACGGAACTATAGATGGGCGGCTAGTATACGTATTCGCCCAAGACTTCACCGTTCTAGGGGGCTCCCTTTCAGAGGCAGTGGGAGAGAAGATCTGCAAGGTGATGGACTTGGCCCTTAAGAACGGGGCCCCCATCATCGGGATTAACGATTCGGGAGGGGCACGCATCCAGGAGGGAGTGGTCTCCCTGAAAGGGTATGGGGACATCTTTTTGCGCAACACGCTGGCTTCTGGTCTCATACCGCAGATCTCGGTGATTATGGGGCCATGCGCTGGTGGCGCCGTCTACTCTCCTGCCATCACCGACTTCATCTTTATGACCAGTTCGGCCTACATGTACATTACGGGCCCAGAGGTGGTGCGGGCAGTAACGCAACAAGAGGTGACCCATGAGGGGCTCGGGGGGGCCCAGACCCATGCCACCAAGAGTGGGGTGGCCCACTTCATCCTGGAGACAGAGGAGGAGTGTCTACGTGAGGTGCGACGCCTCCTCTCCTTCCTCCCCTCCAACAACATGGACGACCCCCCAGTGGTAGAGCCCACCGATGACCCTTGGCGGCGCTGTGATGATTTGTTGGAGATCGTCCCTGAGGACCCTGCCAAACCCTATGACATGCACGAGGTGATCTACCACATCGTCGATCATGGGGACTTTATGGAAGTGCACTCCTTCTGGGCCCAGAGCGTCATAGTGGGCTTTGCACGTATGAACGGAAGGCCCGTTGGGATAGTGGCCAACAACCCTGCCGTGTTGGCTGGGGTGTTGGACATTAACTCCTCCCGTAAGGCAGCCCGCTTCGTCCGCTTTTGTGACGCCTTCAACATCCCCATAGTCACTCTAGTAGACATACCTGGTTACTTGCCGGGAGTGGAGCAGGAGCAAGGGGGAATCATCACCCACGGGGCCAAGCTCCTGTACGCCTATTCTGAGGCCACCGTGCCCAAGGTGACATGCATATTGCGTAAGGCCTATGGTGGCGCCTACCTGGTGATGGGCTCCAAGCACCTGCGGGCAGACATCAATTACGCTTGGCCTACGGCCGAGATAGCTGTCATGGGGCCTGATGGCGCCGTCAACATTATCTTCCGCCGGGAATTGGAGCAGGCCCCAGACCCCGAGGCCCAACGGCGGGCGCTAGTGGAGGAGTACAGGCAGCGCTTCGCCAACCCCTACGTAGCGGCCGCAAGGGGCTTCATCGATGACGTCATCGACCCGCGAGACACTAGGGCCAAGATCATAAAGGCCCTGGAGATGCTCAAGAACAAGACCGATACCAACCCTCCCAAGAAGCACGGCAACATTCCACTTTAAGGGGGGATGTAAGGGCCATGGGTGTGCGCATCACCGATACCACGCTGAGGGACGCCCATCAGAGCCTTCTAACCACCCGTATGCGCACCGAGGACATGTTACCCATTGCACCCCTTATGGATGAGGTGGGGTTCCACAGCGTGGAAGTATGGGGTGGGGCCACCTTCGACACCTGCCTAAGGTTCCTGCGAGAAGACCCATGGGAACGGTTACGCCAGCTGAAGAAGGCCTTCCGCCGCACCCCCTTGCAGATGCTCCTCCGTGGCCAGAACGTAGTAGGCTACCGCCACTATGCCGACGATGTGGTAGAGAAGTTCGTGGAGCTGGCGGCAAAGAATGGCATAGACATCTTTCGCATCTTTGACGCTGTCAACGACCTCCGCAATTTGGAGACGGCGGTGCGGGCAGCCAAAAGGGCAGGCGCCCACGTTCAAGGCGCCGTCTGCTACACCATAAGCCCTGTCCACACCCTAGACCTATACGCACGGCTGGCCCGCGAATTGGAAGAGATGGGCGTGGACTCAATCTGTATAAAAGATATGGCCGGCCTCCTCCATCCCTATGACGCCTACAACCTGGTAAAGAGGCTAAAGGAGACAGTAAGGGTGCCTATCCAGCTGCATACCCATTCCACCGCTGGCCTTGCCCCCATGACGGTGCAAAAGGCCGTAGAAGCTGGAGTAGATGTGGTAGATTGTGCCATATCCAGCCTCGCCCTGGGCCCTTCTCAGCCGCCATGTGAACCGTTATTGGCCTCCTTACGAGGCACCCCCTACGATCCAGGCCTAGATCTGGAGCTTCTTAGCCGCATAGCCGATTACTTCGCCGAGGTGCGGCGCAAATATGCCGCCTTCGAGGGGGAGGTGACGATAGACGTGGGGGTGCTTGTCCACCAGGTCCCGGGGGGGATGGTCACCAACCTGGTGGCCCAGCTTAGGGAGCTGGGGGCCCTCCACCGCCTGAAGGAGGTGCTAGAGGAGATACCGCGGGTGCGGGAGGACTTAGGGTATCCTCCCTTGGTGACCCCCACCAGCCAGATCGTGGGCATTCAGGCCGTCCTCAACGTGCTATCGGGTGAGCGCTATAAGCAGGTCACCAGGGAGACGAAGGCCTACGTCCAGGGCTACTATGGGGCTCCCCCTGCTCCCATACGGCCCGAGGCGAAAATGAAAATCCTGGGAGATGCGCAGGAGATAGGTGGTCGCCCCGCCGATCTCCTCTCGCCAGAGCTTGAGAAGGCGCGCCAAGAGATATGCGATCTGGCCCAGAGCGAGGAGGACGTAGTCACTTATGCTCTCTTCCCGCAGGTGGCCCGCGAGTTCTTCCAGTGGCGGGCACGCGGCTCGCCATTGGAAGAGGAGTTGGTGGCAGCCATCGCGGTGGCCATCTCCCAGCAGAATCCCCCTGCTCCCAGCCCTGCACGTGAGCCTAGCTCGTGGTGGCGCCTGTCCGGGCGTCGTCGTCTCCTTGCGCGGCTGAGCGTGTCATGAATCTGGTAGTAGATGGGCAGAGCTTTTCTGTGGAACTCAGGGGGGACTTGGTCTTAGTTAACGGCACCCCCTACACCGTACGCGTTCAGCGGTTCCGGGACGTTATAACCGTCTACGTCAACGAGAGGCCCTTCTGTGTCCAGCTGCCTACAGGAGAGGGGACAGTTGGTGAGCAGTTACAGGTCTTAGTGGATGCCCGCTACTACCAAGTGGAAGCCAAAGGCCGAAAGCAGTTGGTGCCTTCTCGCCCTGCCCCTGAGAGGGCCCGCCCTAAGCCTCTTATGGGATCAGGGACGATCACGGCCCCGGTAGCGGGCCGAGTAGTAAGAGTGGAAGTGCACGAGGGGCAGGAGGTAGCCGAAGGCCAGCTCTTGCTCATCATCGAGGCTATGAAGATGGAGAACGAGATCCGGGCACCGATGGCGGGAAGGGTAAAGCAGGTGCTCGTCCAGGCGGGGGCCCGTGTGGCCGAGGGGGAACCGCTCGTCGTCCTGGAGCCGGCTTAGGGCTCGGGGAGGGTCACAAGGGAGGTGGTGCTGTGGATCCCCTGGATCTTCCTGATCCGCTCCCCTAGGATGGGGGGAATGTCTGTCAGGTTCTCCACCTCCAACTCGGCGACGATGTCATAAGGCCCCATTACCTGATGACACTCCACCACCTGGGGTATGCGCCGGATCTCATCGGCCACCTGGCGGGTCATCGCGGGGTCAGCAACTATCAGTATGTAGGCCTTGATCATCTCTCCTCCTTACACCCTCCTACCTCGCACATACCACAACCGACCACCCTTCCATCTATATGTGACAATTTGCACATTCTTTAATAGCCCCTGCTACTGCCCATAGGGCGTATAGTCTGGTATAATAAGCCGGGAGTTAGGGATGCCCCGAGACGATTTCATTATACGTATTGGTGGGGACACGGCGCTAGGTGGGGTTATCAGCACAGGCGAAAACTTCACACAGGCAGCCTCTCGTGCAGGATTTTACACCTTCACCTTTCGCACGTATCCGGCTGAGATCAAAGGTGGCCATGCCTGGTTTCAGGTGCGCATAAGCAACAAGCCGGTTATTTCCCTAGGGGATGGCTGTGACATCCTAGTAGCCTTCGACCAGGAGGCCTATGAGCTACATGGCGATAGTCTCAACCCGGGTGGCGTCCTCATCTATGATGCAGACTTAGTGAAGCCACGCCGGGAGGACAATCTGATCCTGTATGGGGTGCCTTTTCAGAGGCTGGCCCGGGAGGAGTTAGACTTTGTCCGGGGCACCAACACTATTATCCAGGGGTTATTGGCGGGGCTGTTCGGCCTGCCCGTTTCCGCCTTGGAGGAGATCGCCATCCAGCGTTACCAGAGGCGGCGGGAGCTGATGGAGAAGAACCTGGAGGCGCTACGTTTCGGGTACGAGTACGTCAAAAAGCTCACCAAGAGGGATGGTTTCTGGCTGGGAGCTGCTGACAACGTGCCGCGGCTGGTAATGAGCGGGAATCAGGCGATCGTAGCAGGGGCCCTGCATGCAGGATGTCGGTATTTTGCAGGCTATCCTATCACTCCTGCTTCGGACATATTGGAGGCGATGGCCGTTGAACTGCCCAAGTTGGGAGGGGTCTGTCTCCAGGCTGAGGACGAGATGGCTGCGCTTGCCTCCTGTCTGGGCGCTTCCTATGCGGGGGTCAAGGCCATGACAGCCACCTCCGGGCCTGGGCTAAGCCTTATGACAGAGCTGCTAGGGTTGGCTTCCATGGCCGAAATACCCGTGGTGGTTGTAGATGCCCAAAGGGCTGGCCCCAGCACGGGCATGCCTACCAAGCTGGAGCAGGCAGACCTGTTTCACGCCCTTTACGGCGGCCATGGCGATTTCCCCCGCATTGTGGTAGCCCCAGGCTCGGTGGCCGACTGTCTACGCATGACGGTGGAAGCGTTCAATCTGGCTGAGAAGTATCAGTGCCCTGTCATCCTCCTATCTGACCAGTCCCTCTCCCATCGCACGGAGACCCTAGAGATGCCCGATGTGTCGACCCTAAAGGTAGTAGAGAGGGTTCGCCCAAGGGGAGAAGACACCGCCGGATTCAAGCGGTACGAGATAACGGAGAGGGGCGTATCGCCTATGCCAGTGCCGGGGTGGGACCGGTTCACCTATGTGGCGCCTGGGCTTGAACACGATGAGCTGGGGCATCCCGTCCTCACCCCAGAAGTGCATGAGGCGATGATGGCCAAGCGCTTCCACAAGATGGAGGTATGCGCCCAGGAGATAGACCACCAGGAGTTCGCGACCCGGTTCGGTGACGAAAGGGCTCCCTTGGGCATCATTAGTTGGGGGGCTACTGAGGGTTCGGTGAGAGAGGCGGTGGACAGGGCTCGCACCCAGGGGTACAAGGTGGCTGCTCTTCACTTGCGGGTCCTCAACCCCCTGCCCGTAAAGACGATCAGCGACTTTCTGGCCGATGTGAGCAGGGTGATGATACCAGAGGTGAACTACCAAGGCCAATTGGCCCGCCACCTGGCGGCCGAGTTCGGGATAAGGCCGATCAAGGTACACAAGATTGGGGGCCTACCTTTCACCCCTGGTGAAATCTTGGCCCGCATAAAGGAGGTGCTTGAGGATGCCTGACGTTACCATACCTACCCAGGCGCCATCGCAGCCGCTTACCGTCAAAGACTACCGGAGTGAGGTCAAGCCAGTATGGTGCCCTGGGTGTGGTGATTTCGGCGTACTGAGTGCCACCTTTAAGGCTTTAGCTATGCTTCAGATACCGGTCCAGCAGGTGGTAGTGGTATCGGGCATAGGATGCTCTAGCAGGGCGCCCTACTTCATGAGAGTTTACGGGTTCCACGGGGTACACGGCAGGGCTTTGCCCATCGCCACGGGCATCAAGCTGGCACGGCCAGACTTGACCGTCTTAGCTATGGGGGGCGATGGTGACCTGATGGCCATAGGTATGGGGCACCTCCCCCATGCTATATCGCGCAACGTAGATATCACCTGCATCATGATGGACAACCAGATCTACGGCCTCACCAAGGCCCAGGCTTCTCCCACCACCTTCCTTGGCCACAAGACCAAGTCCACCCCCTATGGAGTAATGGCCCGGCCTCTTAACCCTGTCCTCCTTGCACTAGCCTCTGGTGCTACCTTTGTAGCCCGGGGTTACTCGGCCCGGCCTAACGAGCTGGCCCAGATCATCGCTGAGGGTGTTAGGCACCGTGGCTTCTCCTTCATCCATGTTCACAGCCCATGCGTGGAGTTCTTCAACACCTATGACTACTATGACCAAAGGATCACAACCCTCCCCGCCGATTGGGACCCTCATGACCTAAAGGGGGCCATGGAACTGGCCCTCACTGAGAAGGAGGTTCATTTAGGTATCTTCTATCGGGCGGAGACACCGGCGTACGAAGACAGGCTGCGGGAGGTGGCCCCCAAGAAGGGGGAGTTTGACCTAGATCGGTACCTTAGGGAGCGGTACATGTAACAAGGGCGGTAATTTATCTAGCTTTGGGCAAGATGCCAACAAAAATCCAGGCCGCAAAGGGAAGGGTGCGAGGGGTGCAGGGGGTTTCTCTTCCTTACAAAAGTTCAGGGCTAGCCTAAGGAGGTACCTATGGTAACGCTACAACGCCGTGACCTAACGCCCCCTTACCGCATCACCCTTATTCCAGGGGATGGCACAGGACCTGAGATAACTGAGGCTACGGTGAGGGTGCTGGAGGCCACGGGTGTCCCCATCCAATGGGAAGTTAAGGAGGCGGGCATCGGCGCTTTGGAGAAATACGGTAGCGTCTTGCCCGAAGATGTGCTGGAGTCGGTTCGCAAAAACAAAGTGGCCCTTAAGGGCCCCATCACTACTCCTAGGGGAGGGGGATTCCGTAGCGTCAACGTGGCCTTGCGCAAACTCCTCGATCTTTATGCCTGCGTACGCCCTGCCAAATGGTACAAAGGGGTGCGCAGCCGTTACGAGAACGTTGACGTGGTCATTATCCGCGAAAATCATGAAGACCTGTACGCTGGGCTGGAGTTCCCCAAAGGTGATCCGGCCATAAGGGTGATATCTGAGCTCTGCACCCAGGCTGGCATGGAGCCCATACCCGAGGACGCCGGCCTGAGCCTGAAGGTGATCTCCGAGAAGAGGTCAGAGCGCATAGTCCACTTCGCCTTTGAGTATGCCCGTACCTATGGACGGCGCAAGGTGACGGCGGTGGCCAAAGACAACATTATGAAGTACACCGACGGCCTCTTCTATGCCGTGGCGAGACGGGTAGCTGAGGGGTATCCGGACATCCAGTATGAGGAGATGTTGGTCGACAACATGACTATGCAGCTAGTTCAGCGCCCTGAGGCGTACGACGTCCTGGTACTTCCCAATTTATACGGCGACATCCTCTCTGACCTGTGTGCTGGTCTAGTAGGGGGCTTGGGGGTAGCCCCTGGGGCCAACATTGGCGACGATCTGGCGGTGTTTGAGCCGGTCCACGGCAGTGCGCCCAAGTATGCAGGCCAGAACAAGGTCAACCCCATGGCCATGATGTTCTCGGCTGTCATGATGTTGCGCTACATAGGAGAGGTGGCGGCGGCTGATCGCCTTGAGTACGCCATCGCCACCGTCATCGCCGAGGGCAAATACGTCACCTACGATATGAAGCCCCACCGGGACGATCCCACAGCGGTAGGGACGTCGCAGGTGGCCGATGCTGTCATCGATGTCCTAAGACGCTTGGACTAGGAGGGGCCATGAGGCGCAAGGTTACCGTTGTAGGCGCTGGTATGACGGGCGGCACAATAGCGCAGCGCTTAGCCGAGACAGGCTACATTGATGTGGTCATGATAGACATCATAGAAGGGTTACCCCAAGGGAAGGCCTTGGACTTAGCGCAGTCCGCCCCCGTCATAGGGTTCGATGCTCGAATTATCGGCACCAACGACTGGAAGGAGACGGCGGGTTCGGATGTGGTCGTTGTTACGTCGGGCGTTCCCCGCAAGCCGGGGATGACGCGTGAGGAGCTGCTAAACACCAACGCCGCCATCGTCAGAGATGTGTGCCAGAGGGCTATAGAACACTCTCCAGATGCCATCTTCGTCATGTTTGCTAACCCGATGGACGCCATGTGTCACGTGGCCAAAGAAGTTACAGGCCTACCCAGGTGGCGCATCGTAGGCCAGGGCGGGATGCTGGACAGTGCCCGCTATCGCACCTTTATCGCATGGGAGGTGGGCTGCTCAGTAGAAGATGTGCATGCCTATGTCCTGGGGGGGCATACGGAGGCCACCATGGTGCCCATAGTGAGCACGGCCATGGTGGCAGGCATCCCCCTTGCAC
>Ga0105160_1000391_pt1 | contig 21253 bp, 18 predicted proteins | sample GXS110809BmetaG_FD_89591 | JGI IMG/M metagenome (GOLD analysis project Ga0105160, IMG submission 89591) | Hot spring microbial communities from Gongxiaoshe hot spring, China to study Microbial Dark Matter (Phase II) - GXS 110809B | ecosystem: Environmental > Aquatic > Thermal springs > Hot...
GCTTCTGGCACGGGGACTACGTGTTCAACAGCGGGAACCTGGTCTTGGACCTGCTTCACAATTTCTTCCTGGAGTGCGGCGCCCGGCTCCACAAGATCCGGGTGTACGAGATGACGCGGAACCCCGTGGCCCGGGAGATGATCGGGTACCTGCTGGTGCGGGGCGGCGTCCACGCCACGGCGTACGGTAAGGCCCTGGAAACCCTCACAGGCGTCGCGGTGCACCGGCTCCTGCCCATCCCCAACATCCCCAACTCAAAGTTCCCCGAAGCACGAAAGTACGAGGCGGCGGGCGTGCACCGGACTCTGTACCGGTTCAGCCCGGACGACTACCGGGACGTAGCACGGATCTGGCGGGGACCGTCGCCCTCGGGTGACGGGGATCTCGTGGTAGCGGACGGACCGCCTGCAGGTGGTCCCATCCCCGTGCTGCCCGACCTGCCCGAGGAGTTCGCACCTGGCCTGTCCGCGGAGGAGATCGCGGAGCTCGCGCGGAAGCTCGCGGCGTCCTGAACGCCCGGGGAGGTGCCCGGAACCGGCACCTCCCCTAATTCCCCGACCACGGCCGCGGCCTAGGGCTCCGGAGCACCTGCGAGAGCTCCTCCGAATGACGGTCGAGCCAGTGCAGGCACGCCGGGCACAACCGCCGGACCCGGGCCCGGCCGTCCTCGGGCTTTCCCAGACGGTCGGTGAGGACAAACACCGTCAGGGCTTCCGACCGAGCCACCAGCTCGGTGACCTCGCGGTCCGCCGCTTGCGTGCGGAGGCGGCGGACCTTGTCCTCCAGGGACCGCGTGGCCCGCTCAAGCTCCGACGAAAGCAGCCTTGGAAAGCGCTCGGTGCAGTCCTCGAACCGGCCCTCCCTGCTCCGGCAGAGGACCAACGGCAGCATGGGCGAGTACGCGAAGGGCAGGTCGTCGAAGTAAGCCAGGCGATCGTCACCGGCCAGCAGCTCACTTCGGCCGTCGCGGTCCAGATCTTCTGCCCGCTCGAGGCGCCCGTTTCCCAGGTCAAAGCGGTCCAGCTGGTGGACCGCGCCCGGCCGGCTTTCGAAGACCAGGTACACGAAACAGCAGTGGGCACCGCCCGTGAACCCTTCTACGACCGCCTCAGGACGGCCGTCCCCGTCGGTGTCGGGGGTGCTGACTATCCGCCACGGCTCCTCGCGAGGCAAAAAGTCCGGCGCGTCCGGAAGCCTGAAACGGTGCCGGCCGTCCGTGACCGCAAAACCGTCCCCCCGCAGCACCTCCCACTTCACGGGCGAAGCCGTCCGGTCCAGACGGCCAGTGGGCTGGCAGGCCACAGCCAGCGTCACACAGGGGACCAGCCACCAGCACCTCATTCCCGTGCGTACGGCCGGCCCACGGTGCTGGGGAACCGGCGCCGGCCGATCACCGCCGCTACCACGCCCAGGGTGAGGGCGTAGGGGATCATCGCCACGAAGTAGAACGGTACGCGCTCCTTCACCCCTGGAGTGACGGCCACGGCGGAGGCGAACCCGTCCGCCAGGCCGAACAGCAGCGCGGCACCCAGGGCCAAAAGAGGCTCCAGCCCGGCGAACACCACGCACGCCAGCGCGATGAATCCCCTCCCCGCGGAGATCTCCTTCACCAGCGCCCCGAACCAGCCCAGGGGCAGGAAGGCTCCCCCCAGCCCTGCCAGCGCCCCGCCCACCGTGGCCGTCAGCAGCCGCAGCCGGTCCACCCTCAGGCCCGCCACGTCCACCGCCTCCGGCTTCTCGCCCACCGCGCGGATCCGGAAGCCCAGCACGGTGCGGTGCAGCAGGAGGTGGGCCAGCACCGCCAACGCCACCGCGGCCAGGGTGACGGGGCTGACTTGGCCCACCGGCGTGCTGACCCGCGGGACCATGAGCTCGTTGGGGAACACGTGGATCCCCGGAAAGGCCCACAGGCTGATGAGCAGGAACGGCACGAACCCCAGCGCGAAAACGTTCAGCCCCATGCCCGCGATGATCTGGTCCGCACGCCCGTACACGCTCACCGCTCCCAGCCCCAGGCCCAGCAGCGCGCCCACTGCCGCCCCGCCCAGAAGCCCCGTGTAACCGCTGCGTCCCACTTCTGCAAACCACACGGCCACCGTGGCGCTGACCATGAAGATGGCCTCCAGGCCGATGTTCACCAGCCCGGCCTTCTCGTTCAGGCACTCGCCCACCGCCGCCAGGGCCAGCGGCGTCATGGCCAGCAAGCCGGTCTCAAGCAGGGACACGGGAGGTAGGCCCGCCCGTTCCAGAAGCCTCGGTGCCCCCACCAAGACCGCGGCAGCCACCAGCCACCACACCCACCTCACCGCGCAAGCCTCCTGCGCAGCAGAGTCCACAGCTCCGGTACGGCCATGGCGAACACGATGATGCCGTTGAGGGCCCGCACCAGCTCGCTCAAAACACCCACCTCGTACTCCATCAGCCGGCCGCCCTGGGCCAAGGCGCCGAACAGGACCGCCGCCAGGATCCCGCCCACGGGGTGGTTGCGGCCCACCAGGGCCACGCCGATCCCGTCGAAGCCCAGGGTGGTCACGTTGCCCAGGGTGGCGTACAGGGACCAGGCGGGAGGACGGCCGATCACCTGGCTGGCGCCGGCCAGACCGGCCGCCAGCCCGCCGATCACGAAGCTCAACACCACCACCCGCTCGGGGCGCACCCCCGCGTACCGTGCCGCGTCGGGGTTCTCCCCCGCGAGCCTCAGCTCGTAGCCCGCCCGGGTGCCCCACAGGTACGCGTACACCACCAGGGCGAAGCCCACGGCCACGAACAGCACCGCGGTCAGGGTGCTCTCCTCGCTGAGCACAGGGTACCGGGCAGTGGGCAGCGCGGGCACGGTCCGCTCTGCCCGTCCGGGTTCCGCCAGGAAGTTGATGGCGAGGTACATGGACAGGTGCAGGGCGATCCAGTTGCACATGATGGTGGAGATGACCTCGTGGGCTCCCCGCCACGCCTTCAGCACCGCCGGGATCAGCGCCCACAGCGCTCCCGCGGCCATCCCGGCGAGGGTGGCCGCAGCCAGGTGCACTCCCGCGGGCATGGGGACCATCCCCGCCACGAAGGTGGCACCCACCGCACCGAGATACATCTGGCCCTCGGCGCCGATGTTGAACAGCCCGGCCCGCACGCCCACCGCGAAGGTCAGCGCGGTGAGCATGAGGGGCGTGGCGAACGCCAGGGTCTCCAGCAGGTCCTCGCGGGTCCCGAAAGCCCCGACCGCCAGCGCCCGGTAGGCGGCCACAGGTGAATGGCCGAAGGCCCAGATAAGTAACCCGCCGGCCACCAGGCCCAGGGCCACGGTGGCCAGGGACTCAGTGAGGGGACGGAGCGCGCGCGGCGTCCGCATCGTCCGCAGGCACCACCCCGCCCATCAGAAGCCCCACCGTCTCCCTCCGGAACTGATCCGCAGGGCCCAGGCCGACGAACTGTCCGGCGTACATCACCGCGATCCGGTCGCTGAGCTCCAGGACCTCGTCCAGGTCCGCGGACACGAGCAGCACCGCCTTTCCGGCGTCCCGCATCTGGACCAGCAGCTCCCGGATGTACAGGGTGGAGGCCACGTCCAGCCCCCGGGTCGGGTGCATCGCCACCACCAGCCTGGGCTCCTTGCTGATCTCCCGGCCCACGAGCAACCGCTGCTGGTTCCCGCCGCTCAGGCTGCGGACAGGGGTCGCGAGGTCCGGGGCCACCACGTGGAAGCGGCGGACTAGGTCCTGCGCGTACCGCAGGATGACTGGGCGGTTCAGGCGGCCCAACCGGCGGACGAACTGCGGCTCCCGCTGACGGCCCAGGATGCTGTTCTCCACCAGGTCAAAACCCAGGGCCAGGCCGAACCGCGCCTTGTCCTCCGGCACGTGCGCTAGGCCCCGACGGTACAGGGCCAGCGGCTCCACAAACGGCACGCGCTCCCCTTCCAGGTAGACATCCCCTGAGTCCGGCTGACGGAGGCCCGTGAGGGCCTGCACCAGCTCGCTCTGTCCGTTGCCCTCCACGCCCGCCACCCCCACGATCTCGCCCTCCCGGACGTCGAAGGACAGGTCGCGGACTGCCACGCGCCCCTGGTCGTTCCGGACCGTGAGCCCACGTACGGACAGCACGGGCTTGCCTGGCGCCCGCGGGCTTTTGCGCACCCGCAGGGCCGTGAGCTGGCCTACCATCAGCTCCGCCAGCTTCTCCGCGGTCGCGGAGCTCGTGGGCAGTTCGCCCGCCACGAGCCCCTGGCGCAACACCACCACACGGTCGCTGACCTCCAGGACCTCCCGCAGTTTGTGGGTGATCAGGACGATGGCGGCACCGCGGTCCCGCAGCCGGCGGAGGAACCGGAAGAACTCCTCCACCTCCACGGGCGTGAGGGCGGAGGTGGGTTCGTCCAGGATCAGCACGGAGGTCCCCCGGTACAGGGTCTTGCAGATCTCCACCCGCTGCTGGACGCCCACCGGCAGCGACTCCACGGGCACGTCCAGGGGCACCTCAAGGCCGACCTCCTCCAGCAGGGCGGCTACCCTGGCCCGGGCCGACGCCTCCGGCAGGGGGCTCAACGCCCCGGTCCCCTCCTGACCCAGCAGGACGTTCTGCAACGCGGTGAAGGGCGGGACGAGGGTGAACACCTGGTGCACCATCCCGATCCCACACCGCAGGGCGTCGGAAGGGTTGCGGAACAGCACCGGCCGGCCGTCCACGAAGATCGCCCCTCGGGTGGGCCGGAGCAGGCCCGAGAGCACCTTCATCAGGGTGGTCTTGCCCGCGCCGTTCTCCCCCAGCAGGGCCACGATCTCCCCCGCGTGCACGCGGAAGTCTACGCCCTTGAGGGCTGCGGTGCCGTCTGGGTAGACCTTGTGGATCCCGCGCATCTGCACGCGCGGGGCCTGTTCCCTCACGCTGCCCGGCTCCACCCGCGGACGGACCCGTCCCTGCCGAGGTTACCGTTGAGGCGACCGGTAGGCAGCCGCGAGGAAGCTCCGGGGCCGGTAGCCCAGCTCACCCCGCCACCGCTCGATGTCCGGCTTGGTGACCACCATGGGGACGGTGACCTGACCCTCCCGGATCTTTTTCTCGAGGTCTGCCACCGCGTCCCACACCCACTTCGGCTGAGCCTCCCGCATGGTCTTCACCTTGGACTTGATCTCCGCAGGCGAGGCGGGCAGGACCTTCTTGCGCGTCAGGCGCTCGGCCTGCACTCCCATGCGGATGAACTCGTCCAGGTCGTCCAGGGTGCTGACGGAGATCCCCTCCGCCAGCTGCCCCGCGATACGGGTCCCGATGCCCAGGGTGACCACCCCCTGGGTGCGGCGTACCAGGTCCCGGAACTGGCCATCCCGGACCCAGCGGGTGGCGTAGTACACACCCCGGTCCACCCGCTTCATCATGCTGGCGATCACGAACCCCGGGTTGATCCAGTCCTGGTTGGCGTCCACCCCGATCCAGAAGGGCGGCCCCATACGCAGCTTCTGGCTCTGCGCGATCTCCTGGACCGCCTGGTTGATTCCCAGTCCCAGGGGCCCCGCGATGTTGTACACCGCCACGGCGTTCTTGGCGTACATGGCCTTGGCCGCCGCGTAGCCCTTGGGGATGTCGCTGAAGGTCCCCGTGTACGTCCACAGCACGAAGTCCTTGCGGTAGGTGAACGCTTTATCCGGCCGGTTCTTGGCCAGCCACTCCGTCGCCCAGCGGGCGCCCCACTTGTAGCCGATCTCGAACTTCCACAGCACCGGGATCTCGATCCCGAACACGCCGCCGATGTGGGGCTTGGCGTACTGGGCGGCCAGGAGGGCTCCCAGGGCGCCCACCAGGGCGCTGCCCTTGTGCTCCTCGTACACGATGTCCATGAGGTTCGGCAGCGGGTACTGCGCGGAGAACTTCTCCTTCACGATGGACTGGGCGAAGGTGTCGATGCCCACGAAGTTCTTGTCCGGAAACCGGCGGGCCACCTGGGCGAGGGCGTCGCTGAGCAGGAAGCCCACGCCCACGATGAGCTGCACGTCCGGGTCCCGGGCGGCGCGGGTGAGGTTCGGCACGTAGTCGGCCTCCACCTTGCTCACCAGCTCCACCATCCGGACGCCGAAGTCCCGCTCCGCGTCCTCCCCGCCCTTGAAGGCCATGTCGTTGAAGCTCAAGTCCCCGCGGCCGCCCACGTCGGACACCACGGCGATCTTGAAGCTCCGTGGCGCGGCATGCGTGGGAGCCGCCTGCGGCAGGAGGGCCAAAGCCACCGCCACTGCCAACACCAAGCCCGGTCTGGACCGCATGGTTCCCCTCCGTCCTCGTGCTGCCGGACCCGAAGGCCGGTCAGAGAAGGACTACGGCGCCTGCGGGCAGGCATCCTGCCGCAGGGATCTGGGCCCGGCCCCGCCGAACCTGAGGGCCGGAGGTGTGGCCAGTTCGTCGCCCTGTGGTGCTGGCGCTGGGGGGCGCCAACCTGGACGTGTTGGCGCACGCGGAGTCCCTGCGCCCGAGGGAGAGCAACCCGGGGCGGGTGCACCTCCGACCCGGCGGGGCCGCGCGCAACGTGGCGGAGAACCTGAGCCGCCTGGGAGCCCGGGTGCACCTGGTGTGCGCCGCGGGCCAGGACCTCCTTTGGGAGCGCGTCCTGGCTCCCACCCGGGACGCGGGGGTGGTGGTGCACCCCGTCCCGGTGGGAGGTCAACCCGACAGCTACGTGGCCCTGGCCGAGGACGGTGAGCGCGCGTGGGCGGTCTCCGACATGAGGGCCTGCGAGGCCCTGCGGTCCGAACACCTGATCGAAGCCCTAAGGGCGTGCGGGCCCGTGGACGCGGTGGTGGCGGACGCCAACCTAACTGAGCCCGTGCTGGCCGCGCTCGTGCAGGTCCTAGCGCCGCGGTGCCTGCTGACGGTCTCGCCGGCAAAGGCTCCCCGCCTGCGGGGACGGCTGCAGGGTACCTGGTTGCTGGCCTGCGCAGCACCGGAAGCCGCGGTGCTTTCGGGCCTCGAGATCCGAAGTCCGCAAGAGGCGCTCCGGGCCGGGGACCGGCTGCGCGGGGCTGGGTGTGAGCGGGTCGTGGTCACCCTGGGCGCGCAGGGACTTGTGTGGTGCGGGCAGGAGGAGGTTTTCGTCCCGTCCCCGCAGGTAACGGTCGCGGACGCCACGGGGGCCGGGGACGCGGTGGCCGCGTGTGCGGTGTTCGCCCTGCTCGCCGGCTACCCGGATGAGGAAGCCGCGCAGCTGTGCGCGTGGGCCGGAGCCCTGACGGTGCAGGTGGAAGGTGCCACGAACCCGAAGCTCAGCTTCGAGGTGCTGTGTGAGCTCGCCGGGGTGGCGTTCCGTGGTTGAGGTCTGCCCGGAGGTACAGGAGGCGTTGAGCCAGGGCCGCCCCGTGGTAGCCCTCGAGACCGCGGTGGTGTCCCACGGGCTTCCCAGCCCCCTCGCGCTGGAAGCCGCGGAGCAGATGGAGCTCGAAGTCCGGGCCGCGGGCGCGGTACCGGCCACCGTGGCGGCCCTGGACGGGAGGATCGTAGCGGGTACTTCAAAGGAAGCTCTGGAGAAGCTCACCCGGCCCGGCACGTGGAAGGTGGCAGAGCGCGACCTGCCCCTAGCCGTGGCCCGCGGAGTTACCGGCGGGCTCACGGTCTCCGCCACGCTGGCGGTGGCCGACCGCCTAGGGATCCCGGTGGTGGCGACGGGAGGGGTTGGGGGTGTGCACCTGGGAGGGTCGCACACTTGGGACGTGTCCAGCGACCTGCAGGCCCTGGCCCGGTACCCAGTGGCGGTGGTGTGCTCCGGTGCGAAGGCTGTCTGCGACCCGCAGCTGACGTTGGAGTACCTGGACACCGCGGGCGTGACGGTGGTGGGCTACCGCACCGACCGCTTCCCGTACTTCTACGCACGGGACAGCGGCTTTCCGGTGCCACACTCTGTGGACTCCCCAGAGCAGGTGGCTGCGGTGCTTTTGGCCAAGCGCGCCCTCGGCCAGCGCACAGGATTGCTGGTGACCAACCCGCCTCCCGAGGAGGCGGCCCTGCCTTTGGAAGAAGTACAGCGCGCGGTCCGGGCCGCGGTAGCCCGCGCGTCTGCCCAGGCCGTGCGCGGCGCGGACCTCACCCCGTACCTGCTTTCCGCGCTGGCGGACCTGACCGCGGGCCGGTCCCTGGAGGCCAACGTGGCGCTGCTGCGGTCCAACGCGCGGTTGGCCGGACGAGTAGCCGTGGCGCTGGAACAAGCTCCGGCGGAGCACCGCGGAACGGCCTGACTCCCGGTCTGGCTAGCCCGTCTCTGCGCGCCCTCGCACTCGCTCACCAGGCGCACAGCCAGCCCCTCTTGACTCTGGCACAAGATATGGTAGCGTGCCCCGCAGGGATGCCCAATATCTAGGGCGCCCGGCCGCGATGCCAGGCCGACAGGCCTGGACGCTCCCTGCGGCGGGGGAAGTCCGGTGAAAGTCCGGCGCTGTCCCGCAACGGTAACCGGCCTCGAGCCGGAAGCCCGAGTACCCGCTTCGCGGCCATGCCCCGTAGCCCTCGAGGCAAGGGTGAAGGTGGTGATCGTCGTGGAAAACCCGACTGGACTCCAGCCCGCAGCGCGGCGGGCCTTCCGCTAACTCTCCCGGGGATCCTCAACCGGACGGCGCTGCTTCCGGAGGTGGCCTTTGCGCGAAACCCGGATGGTCTACGCGGTCTTTCCGGGGGAGACCAACCACTACGGCACGCTCTTCGCCGGCACCGCCATGGCCTGGATGGACCGCGTGGCGTTCATCGCCGCAACCCGCCACGCCAGACGCAACGTGGTGCTCGTGCACTCGGACGCTGTGGACTTTGACCGTCCGGTGCCCCTGGGCTCCATCGTGGAGCTGGTGGCCCGGGTGGTGGAAGTGGGCCGCACCTCCCTGCGCGTGGAGGTGCCGATGTGGGTGGAACCGGTTCAAGCCCGTCGGAAGCCTTTTCTGGCGGCCCAAGGGGCGTTCGTGCTGGTGGCCCTGGACCGCAGGGGCCGTCCAACGCCCGTGCCGCCCCTGGAGGCCCCTGGCGGAGGTCCGAAGCCTCCCCAAACCAGAACCCGGAGGTGACGACGATGCCGCTCACCACACCCAGAACTCACTACCGGCCCTACGAGTACCCCAGGTTCCTCCGTTACAGGGACGCCATCCGCCACAGCTACTGGGTGCACACCGAGTTCAGCTACACCTCAGACGTCCAGGACTACGCCCTGGCGGACGAGACCGAGCGGGCCCTGGTGCGCCGGGCTCTCGTCGCCATAGCCCAGGTGGAGCTCGCCGTCAAGCTCTTCTGGGCCCGCCTGTATGACCTCTTCCCCAAGCCCGAAGTCGCAGAGGTCGGCATGACCTTCGCCGAGAGCGAGGTCCGCCACGCCAACGCCTACGCCCACCTCCTGCAGCTGCTGGACCTCGAGGACCTCTTCGCCAGGTCCCTGTCGGAGGACACGGCCCTCACGCAGCGGCAGGCGAAGCTCCACGCGGTCCTCAGCCACAGGAAGTCGGACCTCGCCGACCAGGCCATGGGCATCCTCCTCTTCTCCGCCTTCACCGAGCACATCTCTCTCTTCTCCCAGTTCTACGTCCTCATGGGTCTGAACCGGAGGGGCAACCGATTCAAAGGCATTTCCAACGCCATCGAGGCGACCAGCAAGGAGGAAAACGTCCATGGTCTGTTCGGCGCGGAACTTCTCAGGACGCTCCGACAGGAGAACCCCCAACTGTTCGGCAGTGGATTCGACGACCGGGCCCGAGCCCTGGCCCGTGAGCTCTTTCAGTCAGAGGTGGCCCTGCTGGACTGGCTTTTCGCAGACGGGGAGCCAGCTCTGCTCACACGGGACGAGACCCTCGAGTTCCTCAAGCACCGGTACAACCAGGTTCTTGCACTCCACGGCCTCCCCGATTCGATCCCGGTAAACCTCGCCCGGATCCCTGATGTCACGTGGTTCGAACTGGAGCTCCTCTCAGACAAGGAAGTTGACTTCTTCAACAAGAGGAGCGTGGCCTACGCCAGGAGGACCAGGAGTTTCAATCCAGACGAGCTCTTCTGAGGAGGTGCGCCATGCTCAGGACCACCCCCGCCTACAGCCCCTGGTACTGGGTCAACGAGCACACCCGGACGTTCATGCGGAGAGGCTACCTCCTGCCCGGCGTAACCGTCGAGGAAAGAGTCAGGCAGATTGCCGACCACGCGGAAGCCCTCACACGCATTGACGGCTTCTCCCGTAAGTTCCAGGAGTACGTGGCCAGAGGCTGGTACTCCCTGGCCACCCCCATCTGGGCCAACTACGGCCTGAAGCGCGGCCTCCCCATCTCCTGCTACGGGACCTACGTGGCCGACGACACCGCCTCCATCCTCCGGGCCGCAGCGGAGGTGGGCATGATGAGCAAGCAGGGAGGCGGCACGTCGGTCTACCTGGGACGCCTCCGCCCCCGTGGCGCCCCCATCCGCGACAACGGCCACAGCAACGGCTCTTACGCCTTCGCCTCCCTCTTCGACCGTGTCGTGGACGTCTTCAACCAGGGCTCCACCCGGAGAGGCCAGTGCGCCGCCTACCTGGACATCGAGCATCCTGACTTCGACGAATGGCTTCGCATCCGAACTGAGAACTCCGAAATCCAGTCCCTCTTCTGGGGAGCGTGCGTGGGCGACGACTGGATCCAGGACATGGTTGCCGGAGACCGCCAGAAGCGCGAGCGATGGGCGAAAGTCTTGCGCTCCCGGGCTGAAACCGGTATCCCGTACCTCTTCTTCAAGGACAACGCGAACCGCCAGGCCCCGGAGGTCTTCCGGAAGCTGGGGACCCCCATATGGGCTAGCAACCTCTGCACGGAGATCATGCTCCCCTCCTCGGAGGAAGAGAGCTTCGTCTGCTGCCTCTCTTCCCTCAACCTCCTGCACTACGAGGAGTGGAAGCACACCGACGCCGTGGAAACCCTGGTGATTTTCCTGGACTCCGTCCTGGACGACTTCATCCACAAGGCTTGCAGCATCCCCTACCTGGAGCGGGCCGTCCGCTTCGCCAAACGGTACCGCGCCATCGGCGTCGGCGTCCTCGGCTGGCACAGCTACCTGCAGTCCCAAAGGATCCCCCTCGAGAGCCGCGAGGCGTTCGTCCGCAACGCCCTCATATTCAGAACCATCCGTCAGCGCGCAGAGGAGGCTTCCGCGTGGCTCAGAAAGCGTCACCCGGAGGACGAGCTCGCCGACCTGATGGACCGGCGCAACGCCACGCTCCTGGCCATAGCGCCCACCAAGTCCAGCGCCTTCATCCTCGGCCAGGTCTCCCCTTCTGTAGAGCCGTACACCAGCAACTACTACCTGAGGGACCTCCAGAAGGCCCGGGTCCCCTTCAGAAACCCCTTCCTGCAAGAACTGCTGCGGCAGAAAAGCAGGGACGAGGAAGGCGTCTGGCAGAGCATCCTGGAACGCAACGGCTCCGTCCTCCACCTGGATTTCCTCTCCGAGGAGGAGCAGGCGACCTTCAAAACTTTCGGCGAGATCTCGCAAAACACCCTGGTGAACCTGGCCGCCTCAAGGCAGCTGTACATCGACCAGGGGCAATCCCTCAGCCTGGTCGTTCACCCGGAGGCGCCCCCCAGGGACGTCAACGAGCTGGTCCTCCACGCCTGGCGCGCCGGCCTGAAGGCCCTGTACTACCAGTTCAGCGCCAGCGCCGCCCAGGCCTACACCCGGGACCTGCTCCTTTCGTGCCGGGCTTGCGAGGGGTAGCGGGGGGTATGCATGTGGCGCGCCCCTGGGCCACAAGTTTCCGCGGCGCTCAGGTCTCCCGACGATGCTGCTGGACGGTCCGACAGAAATACGGGCTGGGACCGCTTACCGGGAGGAATGCGCCGAGGCCAAGGGTCGGGCCAGCCGCAGACAACCCCACCGGCCCTTGGCCTCGGGTCTTGACCGAGAACAGGCCGCCGCACCCTCCCCCTGCGCACGCCCCGCCGGCCCGGACGTCCTCCCGTACTGGGCGGCGACACGCTACAATGCCCGTGAGATGCCCTTTACCGTGAAAGACTTCCAGGGCTTGCTCCGCCTGCTGGAGCGCCAGCCCCAGTGGAAAGACGCCCTGCGGGCCAGCCTGTTGGGCGAGGAGTTCCTCGAGCTCCCTAGCCTAGTCCGCAGTCTCGTGCAGGCCCAGCGGGCCACCCAGCGGGAGCTCCGCGCCCTCGCCGAAGCTCACCGCCAGAGCCAGCAGGAACTGCAGGCGCTGGCCGAGGCCCAGGCCCGTACCGACCAGACCGTCCAGGACCTCGCCCGGCAGGTGCAGGCTCTGACCGAGGCCCAGGCCCGCACCGACCAGCAGCTGCGGGCTCTGGCCGAGGCCCAGGCCCGCACCGACGAGACCGTCCAGGACCTGGCCCGACAGGTGCAGGCGCTGACCGAGGCCCAGGCCCGCACCGACCAGACCGTCCAGGACCTGGCCCGGCAGGTGCAGGCGCTGACCGAGGCTCAAGCCCGCACCGAGCAGCAGCTGCAGGCTCTGACCGAAGCCCAGGCCCGCACCGACCAGGTAGTGCGCACCCTAGTCGAAGCCCAAGCCCGCACTGACCAACGCGTCGCTAGCCTCGAAGAGGCCGTCGCACGCCTCACTGAGGCCCAGGCCCGTACCGACCAGACCGTCCAGGACCTGGCCTGCCAGGTGCAGGCTCTCACCGAGGCCCAGGCCCGCACCGAGCAGGTGGTGCGCGCCCTAGTCGAAGCCCAGGCCGGCACTGACCAACGCGTCGCTAGCCTCGAAGAGGCCGTCGCACGCCTCACTGAGGCCCAGGCCCGTACCGACCAGACCGTCCAGGACCTGGCCCGGCAGGTGCAGGCTCTGACCGAAGCCCAGGCCCGCACCGAGCAGCAGGTGCAGGCTCTGACCGAAGCCCAGGCCCGCACCGAGCAGCAGCTGCAGGCTCTGGCCGAGGCCCAGGCCCGCACCGACCAGCGCGTCGCTAGCCTCGAAGAGGCCGTCGCGCGCCTCACTGAGGCCCAGGCCCGGCTGGCCGAGCGCATGGGGGAACTCGCCACCCAGGTGGGCAGGTTGTCCGACGCCGTGGGCTTCACCCTAGAAGAGCTCGCCCGGGAGCTGGCACCCGTATACCTCGAAAAGCACCACGGCATCCACGTGCCCTCGTTCCAGCAGCGTTTCTTCACCGTTGACGCAGAGGAGGTCGAGGTGGACTTCTACGGGGAAGGGACACGCGACGGGGAGACGGTGGTCGTCGTAGGAGAAGCCCGCAGCCGCATTTACGGTCGAGACGTAGAAGCTCTGCTCCGAAAAGTCCAGCTACTTTCCCCTCTGCTCCCTGCCCATCCCCTGCCCGTGCTGTTCGGTTTCGTCATCCACCCGTCCGCGGCCCAGCTGGCAGCTCAAAAAGGCGTCCTCGTCTTCGCCCCTGTGGGCCCCCACCGCTTCTGAACCGCCGACACCCAGGCCAGATCTCCTGGGTAGCGGGCCTGCGGCTCGGGCCCGGGGGAGCGAGAGGAATGGGACTTGTCCCGCTTTCGTAAACAGCGTAGCGCTGAGAGATTCGTGTCCGGCTCCACCACCTCCTCTCGAACTCCTTCAGGGGACAGGTAGCCCAAGGCTGAGTGCCGGCGCTGGGACCGCAGGGGGCCCGGGAGGCGGAGGACGGGAACCAGGGGAAGGAGCCCGTGGACTGGACCTCAGGGGACAAGCCCCAGGGACAGATGGCCCGGGCGCCAACCAGGGGACAGGACCCACGGGACCTTGGCTCACCAGGAGCTGACGCGTTAGATCCGCCACCGCGGGCGTTGCTCGGCGGCGGGACGAAGCTCACTCCTCCAGGAGCTCCATGTCGAGGATCCGGTCCACGCGGAACGTGCGCTCTTCCCCCCGCATCCCGCAGAGGGCGCGCAGGCCCAGGAACTCCCGGCCACGGTACTCTACCTCGCCGAGCTGCAGGGGCCGGACCACCCGGCGGGATTTGTCGCCGTTCGGCTTGAGGTAGACGATCCGAAGCGCGCGGCCCTGCTCCACCGCCTGCTGGATGAGCTCCCGGCGCCGGTCCAGGGGGAGGGACTGCTCGGCTTTCGAGTACTGGAACCGCGTGAGGAACTTCACGATGCGGTAGTCCACCCACACGTGCTTCGCCGTGATCGGGCGTTTCAGGACGATCCCCTCGAGGGTGCGGCAGCGGCTCAGGGCCACGTAGACCTGCCCGGGCGCGAACGCCCCGCGCCCCACGTCGATGACGACCCGATCGAAGGTCTTGCCCTGGCTTTTGTGGATGGTCACAGCCCACGCGAGCATCATGGGCAGCTGGGTGTAGCGGCCGACCACGCGCGAGCGCAGCTGCCCACTCTCCACGTAAAACGTGAAGAGCTCCCACGTGTACGGCGCGACTTCAACCTGGGTCCCGCCCTCCAACTCTGCTACCACAACAGGTTCCGCGGGGTCGTCCAGGACTTCCACCACGCGCCCCACGGTCCCGTTGACCCACCGGCCCTCGGGGTCGTTGTTCACCATCATCACCTGGGCGCCGACCTTGAGCTGCAGGCGGAGGGGCGCCGGGGCGTGGTCCCCTCCGAACTCGCCCTGCAGGAGCCCCTCGAAGGTGTACAGACGCCCCGGGAGCCTGGAAAGCTGGGCCCGGTTCACCGCCTGGGCCAGCTGGTTGGTGGTGGTGAGCTGGACGTACAGCTCGTGCGGCCCGGGCTCGAAGTCCGGACGGCAGCGGCGGTTCAGGACCTCTAGGTGCCCCTGGGTGACGGTTCCGTTGCGGATCGCCCCCAACACTTCCAGAAACAGCGGGTCCGTCTGGCGGTACACCTTCTCCAGCTCGACCAGCTCCAGCTCTACGTCCTGCAACGCGCGGGCGCTGTAGAAGTACGGGGTCTCGTACAGCTGCGCCAGGGCCCTGCGCTCGGGGCCGGTCGCCACGGGCGGTAGCTGGTACAGGTCCCCAAAGAAGGCCATCTGGACTCCTCCGAAGGGTCGGTTCCGGCGCGGCCCGTTGAGCCGGAGGAACCGGTCTACGCAGTCCAGAAGGTCGGCCCGCACCATGGAGACCTCGTCGATGATGATGAGCTCCACCTGCCGGTAGACGCTTTCGCGGTCGCCCGGGAGAACGAGTCGGGAGACCTGGTCCGGAGTGGTGTTCGGGCGGAAGCCGAAGAAGGAGTGGATGGTCTGGCCTCCCACGTTCACTGCGGCGACTCCCGTGGGCGCCAGCACCACCGCCTTCTTGCGAGTGTGGTCGAGGAAGTACCGCAGGAGGGTGGACTTCCCCGTGCCCGCACGGCCGGTGACGAGGACGTGCCGTCGGGTGCGCTCCAACAGGTCCAGCGCCCTTGTGAACTCCGGGTTCAGCTCGATCCCGTCAGGGGGGATCGCGCCCCCGGAGCTGGGCCCGCTGGACGCCGCGGCGTCCTTTCCTGCGTCCGAGTGGCCCCTGGTCAAGGCCGTCGCCTGTCCGTCGCGGCCCGGCTCCCTCAGTTGCCGAACACCTCCCGCAGGTGGAAGCGGAAGCCGGGAAGCACGGGTTCTTCCACAACGTCCGCGGGGTCCGACCAAACCGTCGCCTGTTCGCCCGGCGCGTAGCGGGTGAGGGACCGGACCTGTGGGTCCACCACCCAGACGGCACGGACCCCCGCCTGCAGGTACTGGTGGACCTTTCGGGTGAGGTCCGGCTCTGTGGGGTCGTGGACCTCCACTGCCAGGTCCGGGGCCACTTGGGGGAAGCCGGTGCGGTCACGGATCTGCTGGAGCCCTTCGCGGGAGTAGAAGGCGACGTCCGGAGCCCTCAGGGTGTCGGGACCCCGGCCCAGGAAGATCCCCACGTCTCCGCTGACCACCTCCCCCAGGCGGTGGGCCTGGACGAAAGCACGGAGGAGGGCGTCGACGAGCGACAGGATCCTACCGTGCTCGAACCCCGCCGGGGCCATGATGACCAGCTCCCCCTCGTCGATCTCGTAGCGCCACCCCTCGGGCAGGCGCACCAGCTCTTCCCCGACCCACGGCTTGCGTGCCACCGTGCTCATGGCTACCTCCCGTTCGAGACCACTGTAACACCGGGAGGGTCCAGCGGAGCCGGGGTTCAGGCTGAGTCTGCTGTCCCCCGCTACTCGCCCGGCGCAAGGGCGTGGGCTCCCGGGCTCCTGGTGCGCCGGACGGACAGAACGGTGGCCGCCGCGGCCAGCTGCAGCGCCACCACGCCCAGCCAGGCTCCGGTGTACTGGCCTCCCATGCGCTCCACGGTCCACCCGAACAGGGGAGGCGCCAGCATGGTGAACACGTACAGCACGGTCATGCTGAGCCCCACCATGACCGCCGACGCGCCCCACGCCAGTTCGGACAGCAGGGTCACGTACAGCCCGTTCCAGCCGAGCAGGGTGAAACCCGAAAGCAGGGCCAGGAACGCCGCCACAGGGGCAGGTACCGCATCCCAGCCGGCCAGCAGGGAAAGCGCCACCACCGTACCCGCGGCGCAGCAGGCGGCCAGCGCGATGGGCCGGGCGCGGTCGGCCCCGAACCACCGGTCGGAAACCCAGCCCCACGCCATCCGGCCGGCGATCCCTCCCAGGTGCACGAACAACAGCAGCCGGGCGGCCTCCTGCGGCCTCCAGCGGAAGGTGTCCACGAAGTACAGGGGCAGGTAGCCCGTGAGCCCGAACTGCCCCGCGGCCAGGAGGCAGGCGGTGAGGGTGGTCAGCACCAGGGCCGGGCTGCGGAAGAACTGCAGGGGTGCACGCCACGGATCCACCCGGGCTTCGGACCGGTTGCGGGGGATCCTGGCAGGGCGCTCGAGCTGTCCGAGCCCCACGTAGGTGAAGGCTCCCGCCAGGGCGCACCCGCCGCCGGCGGCCACCAGGGCCACCCGCCAGCTCCACGCGGAAGCGAGCCACGGCAGCAACACAGCAGCCGCCAGCCCTCCAACCGGCAGGCCCGCCTGCCGAACGCCCATGGCCACCCCCCGCTCCCGGGCAGGGAAGGCGAGCATCACCGCGTGGCTTCCGGCCACCTGACTGGAAGGGAACCCTGCACCCGCGAGGGCCAGAAGCGCGGCCAGCACGCCTGCGGAGGGGGCCAAGGCGCCCACGGCGGCCACCAGGCCGGTCACGAGGGCTCCCAGTGCCATCACTCGCCGCTCGCCGGCCCGCTCCGTGGCCACTCCGGTGGCGTAGAAGGCCAGCAGGGCACCCAGGTCGAAGGCGCCCAGCACGACCCCCGCTTCGGCCAGGGAAAGCTTCAGGTCGGCCCGCACGAAGGGCATCAGGGCCGGAAGCCCGAAGCGCACGAAGGTCAGGCCCGCCTGCTGGACCGTGGCCACGGCCAGGACGCGCCAGCGGTGGGGCGGAGGGCCTTCTACGGGCAGCAGGTCCGGGCTTACGCCCCGCAGCTCGCCTTGCACGGCAACAGTGTACCGGAACCCAGTGTCTGCGGCTGCCGGGGTTCGGCGGACGGCCCGCACCCGCGCGCAGCGGCCCGCCGCAGGTTTCAGGCCCTGCCCGTAGAACACCTTGAGCGAGGGACCGCGCGGGTCCGCGCGGCGGGAAGGAGGTCTGGCGTTTGCGCGCCATCGTGCCTGTGGCGGGGTTCGGGACCCGGCTCCGCCCCCACACGTACACCCTGCCCAAAGCGCTGATGCCCGTGGCAGGCAAGCCCATCCTCGGCCACATCCTGGACGAGCTGCTGCTGGTCGGGGTGGACGAAGTGGTGTTGGTGGTGGGCCACCTGGGGGAGAAGATCGAGGCGTACGTGCGGGAGAACTACCGGATCCCCGCCCACTTCGTCCGTCAGGAGCGGCCGCTGGGGAACGGGCATGCCATTTACGTGGCGCGGGAGTTCCTGCGGGACGAACCCGTGCTCATCATGCTCGGGGACACCATCTTCCGCGGGGACTTCCGGCCCATGCTGCGCAGCCCTGTGTCCCTCATCGGCGTGCGGGAGGTGGCAGACCCGCGGCGGTTCGGGGTCGTGGAGCTGGACGCGGACGGCCGGGTCCGCCGGATCGTGGAGAAGCCCGACGAGCCGCACAGCAACCTGGCCATCACGGGCGTGTACTTCATCCACGAGACGCCGCTGTTCCGGAGGTGTTTGGAACGGCTGATCGACGAGGACCGCCGGGTGCGGGGCGAGTACTGGCTGGCGGACGCCCTCCAGCTGTACGTGGAAGCGGGCGCGGTGGTGCGCACCTACCCGGTGGAGGAGTGGTACGACTGCGGGACGCCGGAGGCGCTGCTGGCCGCCAACCGGGCGCTGCTGGACATCCTGAACCCGCCGGCTCCCCGGCTGGAGGGTGCCCTGGTCCACCCGCCCGTGGCCATCGCACCCAACGCGGTCATCGAGGAATCCGTGGTGGGGCCCTACGTGTCCGTGGCGGAAGGGGCCCGGGTGGTGCGGTCGGTGGTGCGGGACAGCATCGTGAACCGGAACGCCACGGTGCGCAACGCGGTGCTGCAGGGCTCCCTCATCGGTGAGGGGGCGTACCTGGAGGGGCGTGCCACCCGGGTGAACCTGGGAGACGACTCCGAGATCGAGCTGGGCGGCTGAGGTGGCGGCAGAACTTCCCGAGCGGTGCGACGTGGCGGTGGTGGGCGGCGGCATCGTGGGGCTGGCATGCGCGCACGCGCTCCTGCGTCGGCTGCCGGACCTGCGGGTCGCGGTCCTGGAGAAGGAAGCGGAGGTCGGCCTGCACCAGACGTCCCACAACAGCGGGGTCGTGCACGCGGGCATCTACTACCGGCCGGGGTCGCTGCGGGCCCGGCTGTGTGTGGAGGGCGCGCGGCGGCTGCGGGACTTCTGCGAGGAGCACGGCCTGCCATTTGTGGCCGTGGGGAAGGTGATCGTGGCCACGGACGAGACCGAGGTGCCACGGCTCCGGGAGCTGTTCCACAGGGGTCAGGCCAACGGGGTGCCGGGGCTGCGGTGGCTGCGGGCGGAGGAGTTGCGGGAGGTGGAGCCCCACGCGACGGGCGTCGCGGCGGTACACTCCCCGGCCACCGCCATCACGGACTTCCGGGCGGTGGCGGTGTGCCTGGCAGGCCTGGTGGAGTCCACGGGCTCGCGGGTGGTCACGGGCTGCGAGTTCCTGGGTGCGCGGCGGCGGCCGGAGGGTTTCGAGCTGCGCACCCCGCGGGGGACGCTGTTGGCCTGCACCGTGCTGAACTGCGCGGGACTCCACAGCGACCGCGTGGCCCGGCTGCTGGGGGCCCGGCCTGGAGTCCGGATCGTGCCCTTCCGAGGCGAGTACTACGTGCTCCGACCGGAGTCCCGGCCCCTCGTCAAGGGGCTCATCTACCCGGTGCCCGACCCTCGCTTTCCGTTCCTCGGAGTGCACCTGACGCGCACCGTCCACGGCGAGGTGGAAGCAGGGCCCAACGCTGTCTTGGCGTGGGCGCGCGAAGGCTACCGCCCGCGCGCCTTCCGCCTTCGGGACGCGCGGGAGACGCTGGGGTACTCCGGGTTCTGGTGGCTGGTCCGGCGCTACTGGAGGGCGGGCGTGTACGAGCAGTACCGGTCGTGGTGCCGGAGGGAATTCGCCCGTTCGGTCCGGAAGCTCGTGCCGGAGATCGCCGACCGGGACCTGGTGCGGAACGGTGCCGGCGTGCGCGCCCAGGCGGTGGCGCCGGACGGGACGCTGGTGGACGACTTCCACGTGGTGCTGCAGCCGGGAGCCGTGCACGTCCTGAACGCGCCGTCGCCCGCGGCCACCGCGTCGCTGGCCATCGGGGACCACGTGGCGCAGCTGGCGACAGAGGCCCTGGGGCTAGAGTCGCGGCAGGAGGCAAGCCGGTCGCCCCTGGGCTGGTGAGGCCAGACAGGCGGAGGAGGAGGGTGAGGGACCGGGGACTGTCCACCACGGAACTCCTGCTGTCGCTGGCGATCCTGGCCCTCGTGGCCTTCCTCGTCCTTTCAGGCAGGCTGCAGCGCCCGGAGACCAACACGCCGCCGCCGGAGGTGCGCAGCGCCTTCGACGGGGAAGCCCTTGCGCGGTTTGGCGAAATCCAGCGGCGGGCCAAGCAGTACCTGGAAAGCCACGGCAACCTCTTCACGTGGGTCACCGCCTCCGACCTGGACCTGCGGCCGACCCGGAACTGGACCTACACCCTCCGTCGGGTGAGCGCGCTGGAGATCGCGGTGTACGCCCACGGCCGCACCCAGAACCAGGGCCGGCGGTGGCGCCTTTCTATCCGCAGCGACGGTTCCGCCAGCGCCCAGCTGGAGGTCCCCTGACGGTCGCCGAGCCGGTACCAGGTGCGCGGCCGGAAACGGCCCGCTACGGCGGTCGACCTAACTAAGGCCCGGGCCGCGGGCCAGGCACGTCGCGAGGCCTTCTGGGAGGCGGGCTCGACGGGCGCGAAACACCGACCCCAAGACAGTCGGCGCCGGGCTGTCCTATAATGCTTGCGGTCGCGGTGGCCGTAGCTCAAGGGCAGAGCACCAGACTGTGGCTCTGGGGGTTGCGGGTTCAAGTCCCGTCGGCCACCCCACCGATTGACTTTCCGCCCGTCCTGCCTGCCCTGCCGCCGGGTTGCGGCCGCAGTCCCCACCGAGGGAGGTCCCTTTGGCGGACGTGGGGATTGTAGGCGGCACCGGGCAGGAGGGCTTCGCCCTGGGCACGCGGTGGGCGGCCGCGGGGCTCAGCGTGGTCCTGGGCTCCCGCGTGAAAGAGCGAGGCCTCGAGGCCGCCCATCGGGCGCGGTCGCTTGGCCTGCTGGGAACGGTGTTCGGGGGCACGAACCAGCAGGCGGCGGAGCAGGGCGAGGTGGTGGTGCTGGCGGTGCCGTTCCACGGCCACGCCGACATCCTCCCTCAGATCCGCCCTGCGGTCCGCGGCAAGGTCGTGGTGGACACCACCGTGGCGCTCCGGAGCCTGGATCCAACGGAGTTGGCGGTACCCGAAGAGGGTTCTACGGCGCAGCGGGTGCAGGCGCTGCTGCCGGAGGCGAAGGTGGTGGCCGCGTTCCACACGGTTTCGGCCTACAAGCTCGGGCAGCTGGGCCGGGAGCTGGAGGAGGACACCCTGGTCTGCGGGGACGATCCGCACGCCAAGGAGAGGGTGGTGGAGCTGGCAAAGGCTCTGGGGCTGCGGGCGGTGGACGCGGGAGGGCTGGACCAGGCCGGCACCCTGGAGCGGCTGGCGGCCCTGGTGGTGGCGCTGAACCGGAGGTACCGGCGGAAGGCGGTCGGCGTCCGTTTCGTGGGCCTGTAGGCCCGGTGCGGGCGGCCTGACGTTGTTACCCGAATCCGAGACCGCCGAACCCCGAACTAAGGTGTACTGTTTCAGTTTAGTGTTGACACCAAAGGAGGGTCATATGACGTATCCTTCCCGTTGGATACCAACCC
>Ga0105160_1000393_pt1 | contig 21234 bp, 18 predicted proteins | sample GXS110809BmetaG_FD_89591 | JGI IMG/M metagenome (GOLD analysis project Ga0105160, IMG submission 89591) | Hot spring microbial communities from Gongxiaoshe hot spring, China to study Microbial Dark Matter (Phase II) - GXS 110809B | ecosystem: Environmental > Aquatic > Thermal springs > Hot...
AACCGACACCGACTGAATCAACGCGCCAACCACAATGAGCATTACATCGCGCAACCGCTGCGCGTTTGAGAGCACAATCGGCGGCAACGAAGAAGTCAAGTCCCTCATGTCGGCGACCGGTCATCGTGCAGCGCACATCGCAGCGCGAGTTGGCTGCGCTCGCGCAAAGCAACGCGGCGAGATCAGCACAGGCTTCGCCGTGCGAGAATGCTCACAGGCGAGCGCAGCGCGCCAAGCGCTACGCAGAGAAGGCTTGGGGCCAATTGCGGCGCACCCAGTTTAGCGCCTGTTGCAGCTTGTCTTGGGTCTCGGCTGCACTTGCGCGCGCCGCGTCGAAGAGCGCGCGCAGCGCAGCAGGATCTACACCGCCAGCGCTGCCGATCACCACGATGCGCGTGCGCGGTTCCTCCTGCCACGGTTCACCAATGGTGAGCGTGGCGCGCCGCCCCACCACTTGCAAGATCGCGCGTCGCTTTGGCGATTCTTTGAGGTACACCACGCCCTTTGCGCGGAAGATCGTCGTGGGCAACGCATCCACCGCCTCAGCAAGCGCGTCGTAGCTCATTGGCTCGTCGGTGGTGTAGGTCCAGGTCTCGAAGACAAGCGTGTGGTCGTGATGATGATGCTCGTGATGCTCGTCATGATCCGCGTGTTCTTCTTCTGGTTCGTGCACAAAGTGCGTGTGCACGTCGCGGATCGCGCGTTGTGCGAGGCGCTCAGGCGCGTATTCGCCCACGCCAAGGAGCAACTCGAGCGGCACTTGCCCATAGGTCGTCTCCAGGATGCGCGCGCGCGGCGCCACTCCGTTGATCCACTGCTTGACGCGCTCGCGCTGCGCCTCGTCCACCAAATCCACCTTGTTCAACACAACGATGTCCGCCGCGCTCACTTGGTCAATCGCCAGCGCCTCTTGTTCGCCTTGGAGCGTGAGCACTTGCTCGGCGTCCACGACGGTGATCACGCTATCCACCTTCACGTAGGGGCGCAGCGCGGGCAGGAAGAACGACTGCGCCACCGCAAACGGATCGGAGACGCCGCTGGTCTCGATCAGGATGTACTCAGGGGGTGGTTCGCGCTGGAGCAGCGCGAAGACCGCATCGAGCAGGTCATCGCGGATGGTGCAGCAGATGCAGCCGTTGGCTAAGCTGATCGTCTCGCCCTCCACGCCGACGATCAATTCAGCGTCAATGTTCACGCTGCCAAAATCGTTCACCAACACGGCTACGCGCAAATCGTGATCGCCTTTGAGGATGCGGTTGAGCAGCGTGGTTTTGCCAGCACCAAGGAAGCCGGTCAGGATGGTGATCGGAACGGGCTTAGGTTTCTTGCTCATGGCTCTTTACGACTTAGATGCAGCCGCAGGTGTGGTGTTCGCGGTCGAAGATGTGCGCACCGTGCAGCAGGGACAACCGGGAGGGTGCTTGGGCTTGCGGCGCGTGGTGTCTTTCTCTTTGCGACCGCTGCTCACGGCAAACAGCGAGATGCCACGCTCGCAGCGCCCGCCGCAAATCGGGCACTCCACTGGATCGTCTGCGCGCGCTGCTGGGCGCAGCTCTTCCACCTCGACCCCACACGTTGGGCAGACGTACACGTAAAGTGGCATTGGGGAGTAAGGCTACCACATACGCACGAGCAAACTCGTTGAGGCTGTGATCACCTCAGCAGCGCGCGGGTATCATTGCGCCCGCAACAGGAGAGATCGCCATGGAACGCACGCTGATCATCATTAAACCCGACGGCGTTCAACGCGGCTTGGTTGGCGAAGTGATCAAGCGCTTCGAGCAGCGCGGCTTGCGCATCATCGGCTTGAAGCTAATGCAGATCTCGCGCGCGCTCGCCGAGGAACACTACGCTGAGCACAAAGGCAAGAGCTTTTACGAGAGCACCGTGAACTACATCACCTCGGGTCCAGTGGTGGTGATGTGTCTTGAAGGACCAAACGCGATCGCCGCGGCACGCCAAACCATGGGCGCCACCCGCCCCACTGAAGCCGCGCCTGGCAGCATTCGCGCTGATTTCGGCTTGGACATCTCGCGCAACATCGTGCACGGCAGCGATAAGCCTGAGACCGCCGAGCGCGAGATCGCGCTTTACTTTAAGCCCGAAGAACTCATCAGCTACCAGCGCAGCAGCGACGTTTGGCTGAAGGAATGAAAGCACGCACGCGCTTTGCGCCCTCGCCCACGGGCGAACTGCACATCGGCGGCGTGCGCACGGCGCTCTTCAGTTGGCTGCTGGCGCGCCACACCGGCGGCGAGTTCTTCATCCGCATCGAGGACACCGACCAAGATCGCTACGTGCCCGGCGCCACGCGGCGCATCCTCGAGGCGTTCGACTGGCTCGGCTTGACGCTCGACGGCGGACCCGACCATGAAGAGCTGCGCTCCATGAAAACCAACGAGGACTATCCCGGCGCGCTGGACGACGGCGAGTATCGCGGCGTGCCGGGGCCGTTCGTGCAGTCGCATCGTCTGCACCTCTACAAGCAATGGGCAGAGTGGCTAGTGGAGCACGGTTACGCCTACCGCGCCAACGAAACACCCGAGGAACTTGCCCGCATGCGCGAGGAGGCACAAGCGCGCAAGCAAACGTTTGTCTTCCGCGAGGAGATGCGCTTGCGCACCGACGTCCGTCCTGATGAGCCGCACGTGATCCGCATGCGCGTTCTGCCGCGCGAAGGACGCACAGAGTTCGACGACCTCATCCGCGGTCGGCTCAGCTTCGACAACAGCCAGATTGACGACCAAGTGCTGCTCAAGGCAGACGGCTTCCCCACCTACCACCTCGCGGTTGTGGTGGACGATCATTTGCAAGGCGTGACGCACGTGCTGCGCGGCGACGATTGGCTTTCCAGCGCGCCAAAGCATGTGCTGCTCTACCGCTACTTCGGCTGGCAGGAACCGAAATGGGCACACCTGCCCAACGTGCTCGGCACCGACGGCAAGAAGCTCAGCAAGCGCCACGGCGCGCAAAGCGTGTTTGAGTTTCGCGATCAAGGCTACATCCCCGAGGCGCTGATCAACTTCCTTGCGCTGCTTGGCTGGGCGCCAGGTGGCGGCGATGAGCAAAATGTCTTCACCATAGAAGAGCTGATCGCGCGCTTCTCCATTGAGGGCATCGGCAGCTCGCCGGCGATCTTCGACTACAACAAACTGGATTGGCTAAACGGCGTGCACATTCGCCGCTTGTCCGATGAGGACCTCGCGCGGCGCCTCGTGCCTTTCCTCGAGCGCGCCGGCATCCCCATTGACACCGCCGAGCGCTTCGAGAAGTTGCTGCGCATCACGCCGCACATCAAGGAGCGCATCAAAAAGCTCACCGACGCCGCGCCGTTCGTGGACTTCATCTTCGGTGAGATCGAAACGCCGCCGCCCGAGGCGCTGATCGGACCGAAGATGGATCGCGAAAGCGCCATCGGCGCGTTGCAAGCCACGATCAAACTCGTGCGCGCGTTCGAGCCCTTTGAAGATCAACCGTTGGAGCAAGCGATGCGCCAGCTCTGCGCCGACTTAGGCTTGAAGCCCACGCAGCTATTCAGCCTTGTGCGCAACGCGGTGAGCGGCAAGAGCGTGACGCCGCCGTTGTTCGCCACCATGGCGGTGCTAGGACGTGGGACATGTTTGGTGCGTCTGGAGCGCGCTTTGGATCGCCTTCTTCGCGCTGAGAGCTAGCGCACGCTCACGGCATCCAAGCGGGTTGCGTGGCGTTTTGCGCGAGCAGACGGCGCTCGCTGCCGTCGGCGCGGAACAGCCACACTTCAGGACGCGCTTCGATGCTCGGCAGGTAAAACCGCTGCGCGACGATCCAGACGCCATCGGGGCTCCAACTGATCGCGCCATAGCTGTAGTTCGCATCTTGCGTGAGCGGAGTGGCGGCGCTGCCGTCGGCACGCGCGCGCCACACTTGCACGCCCGCAATGCCCCCCGCAGGGCTAGGCTGATAGCCGAACGCGATCCAATCACCCAACGGCGACCACGCGGCGCTCCCCAAGTTTGCGCGCGTGAGCGGCAAGGTGGGCGTGATCGTTTCAGTCTCCAAGTCAAACGTCAACAACTGAACGAACTGCCCATCGTCCAGCGCAACCAGGTCGGGGTAGAGCAAGCGGCGCCCGTCGGACGACCACGCGCCAGAATCCCCCAGTGCGCTTGGCAATAGGCGCTGCGCGTTGCCGAGCAAATCGAGCACGGCGACGGCGTTTTGCAGTGGGTCGTAAAACGCTAGCCACCGCTCCGCGGGCGCGAAACGCGGCAGCGAACCCAAGCGCTGGCTATCCGCAAACAAAGGCGCTGCCTGTTGGGCTTGCACGTCGTAGATCCAGATGCGCCCTGGTCCTGGCGCTCGCCCGATGGCGCCCGCGATGAGCGGCCGGCGCTCGAACGCGATCAGCGCGCCATCGCTCGACCATGTCGGCGCTTGACACACCTCGTTGTCGCACCGCACCAGCAAGGCACGCTCTGTGCCGTCCGCGTTGATCAGCCACAGGTCGCGCTCAGGGTTTGTCGCCTCGCGGTTGACGCTGTAGACAATGCGCGTGCCGTCTGGGCTGATCGCGTAGTCGTACACGCCGAACGGCTCGTTGGTGATCGGCACAGGCGTGGCATCTGCCTGCGAGAGATCGAGCACATACAGATTGGCGTTGCCATCTGCGGGCGCTAGCCAAACCACGCGCAGCGGTGCGACGCGGAACGGCACTTGCACATCATTCAGCAACCGCCGACCACGTGCGCTGTGCGCGCCCGCTGCGAGCGTGAGCGTGTAAACACGGCCGGGCACGAGCGGCTGCGCGGGTCGCCAATGCAACATCGTTCCACTCCAGCGCACGCTGCCGCTCACGAGCGGCTCGATGCGCAAGCGCCCTTCCACGGAGCTGTGGTCCATCGGCTCGCTGAAGACGAGCTGCACGCCTTGCTGCGCTGCCGCAAAGCGTGCGCCTGCCTCTGGCACAGTCCGCACCACCTGCACCCCAACTCGATCGCCGCGCCAAAACACCAGTAGCGTTAAGACGATCAGCGCGGCTGCCGTGCTCAGCGCCGCGCGATCCATGCGGTCCAAGCGCATCGCGCCGCGATTGTAGCGATGCGTAGCTCAGCGTTGTGGCGTGTTCATGAGGCGTCGATCTCGCGTAGCACGCGCACCCACGCCTTGCCGCGGATGCGCTGATACGTCTCCGGGAACACTTCGAGCGCCTCGGAGATCTGGCGTGTGTAATGGCGTGTGAGCTTTTCGAGCGTGCGCCGGCTTGCTGCAGGAAGGTCACCTGCTTGAGCAAGCGCGTTGAGTTGCGCCAGCGCCACGTGCGCGTCGTGGTGATCGCCGAGCAAGTCTTGCAGCGCGATCAGCCGAGGCACAAATGCCTCAGCCGCTTCCGGGTAAAGATGCGCGCAGCTTTCAAGCGCGTAGCGCAGGCGCTTCACTTGAATGCGCAGCGCGTGGTATGCCTCGGCTGGGGAATCTTGGCTCAGCACGTCTCCGAGCGCGCGCACCGCTGCGTAGCGCTTCATGAGCAGCGCCGGCATGACGCCGCGCGCGGGTTGTTGCGCCAACGGTGCCAAGCCTTCTGGCGCGCGCAGCCATGCCGTCATCTCGGCGACGAGCTGCGCGAAGCGCGCGCTGTCGAATGCTTCGAGCAGGCGCGCGCGGGCTTGCTCGCGGTCGCGCGTTAGTTGCATCTTCAGCGTGCCGAGGTCGGCTTTCGGCTCTTGCGCGCGCCACTCCTCCAACCGAGCCAACTGCACGTCGAGGTCGCGCACGGCGCCGAGCGTATCTGCCACCCAGCGCAGCTCTTCGCGGAAGTGCTGCGCGTTGGGCGGCAACACGTCACGGAAGAGGCGCAACGCCGCGCGCAAACGCCGCGTGCTCACGCGCATGCGATGCACGCCTTCAGCATCCTCCCCTAAGCGCGCCTTTGGCTCAAAGTGCAAAAACGTGGCGAAGTGTTCGCGCAGCACCGCGAGGGCAAGCACGCCAAGGTCGGGGTCCTCACCTGCAGCCTTGATGGTGGCGGGCTCGCCAAGCGCTGGGGCATAGGCTTGCGGCTTGAGTTTGTGCACACGCAAGCCGAGCTCAAACTTGGAACGACGGCTCGGCTTCAAGTCACACTTGTCTTGTAGGTTGCTGACAAAATCAGCAAGCACCTCCAGCGCGTGATCGGCTGCGCTCGGCGCTGCCTCGACCTCGACGCGGTAGAACACAGCGGGGTCGCGCTTATCGCGCGCGTCGAAGCGCACTTCGTCAAGCGCGATCTCAGCCGCTGCGCCATCCATGCTCAGCTTGAACACCTCGCGGCGCGTGTGGAGGTCGAAGCAAAGCTGCAAGGCATGGGGGCCGATCACAGCGCGCACGCGCTGCCCAACCTCGCCCTCGCTCTGCGCCAGCAGCGCCGTGAGGTCCGAAGCGCGCTTAGGGCGCACGAGCTTCTCGCGGAACTCACGCCGCACACGCAGCGCCTCATCTGCTGCTTCCAGCGACTTTAGCGTTGCCTCGAGCGCTCCATCGTCATGCTCACGCACGCGCAGCGCGAAGCCAGCGCGGTAGAGCCGCCAATCTTGCGTGTCGAGATAGTGATCGTGGAAAACCTGCGCAAGTGGCTCGCTCAGTTTGAAGTCGGATCGCCCCGCGCGCTTTTGCAACCAGGCACGTACCTCCTCTAAGTGCTCTGCGTCCTCAGCGTCGAATTGCCATTCGACCTCACGTTGCATAGCAGCATTGTACGCACGCATCTCCATCAGCAGGAGGCCTAGCACACTTGCCGCACCTCGATACAATCTTTGCTCATGGTAAAAGCCGCATCTCTCACCGCAGTCCTGCTTACCATTACTTTGTCTTCCGCACTAACAACGCTCACGGCTTGTCAAGCAGCGCTCCCTCCTGCTCCGCCGCCCGCGCGCCAGAAGTTGGTCTTCATGGCGGGTTATAAGCCGCAAGCCAACTTGCCGTTCGTCGGTGCCTACGTCGCAAAGGAGAAAGGGTTCTTCGACGCCGAGGGGCTTGATGTGACCATCGAGCACTCGCCTGGGCAGGGACAGCATATTCAGTTGCTCCTATCAGGGCAGGTTCATGTCACCACTTCAGATGCAGCGGTGGTTCTCCAACGACGCGCCGACCCCGGCCTGCCACTGGTCAGCATTGCGCTGATCGGACAGCGCGGCCAGCAAGCCTTCGTCGCCAAGAGGGCGTCGGGGATGCAATCGCCGAAGGACTGGGAAGGCAAGCTCGTCGGCTACAAGGGCACGCCGCCGCCCGACCTGTTCGCGCTGCTCAACGCCGTCGGCGCAGACGTGAACAAGGTGCAACTGGTCAACGTCGGCTTCGACCCGCGCGTGCTCGTCGAAGGCAAGGTGGACGTGTATCCCGTGTTCAAATCTAACGAGCCGTATCTGCTCACCCAGAAGTTGGGACAGGAACTGGTGATCTGGGACGCCGCCGACTTCGGCATCCCTACCCTGGGCTTGACCTACGTCACGAGCGAGGCGCATCTCGCTGAGCGCCCCGAGGCGCTGCGGCGCTTCCTGCGCGCTGCGCTGCGCGGCATCGCGTATGCGCGCGAGCACGTGGACGAGGCAGTCCAAATCGTGCTGAAATACACAGGCCCCGAGGCAGACCCCGCGCACATGCGCTTCATGTTGGAGACCGAGCTGCGCGATGCGATTGGACCTGCAAATCAAACGAAAGGCATTGGCTGGCAAACATTGGAGCAGTGGCAGGCGTTAGCGAAGATGCTGCAACAGCACAACGCACTCGGCGAAGTGGATGTGAGCAAAGCATTCACGACTGCGCTGCTCGAGGATGCGCCGTGAAGTACACCGCGCGCTGATCCCGTGGGTGCTGGCTGCACCTGCGTTGGGCTTTTTGCTGATCTTCTTCGCGTACCCGCTTTTTGCGATCCTTCGCGTTAGCTTCGTGCCGAGCGCTTTGAGCCAGGGTCTGTCGCCGTTTGCAGTGGCGGCAGACCCGCGCTATGTGCGCGTCTTGATCTTCAGCGCAGCTCAAGCGGCGCTTTCCACGGCGCTCACGCTGCTCGTTGGTCTGCCGATTGCCTTTGCGCTTGCGCGGTATCGCTTTCCGCTGCGGCGCTTGTGGCGCGCCGTGGCGGTTGTGCCCTTCGTCATGCCGCCGGTGGTGGTGGCTGCAGCGTTCAGCGCGTGGGTAGGCCCGCGCGGCTGGGCAAACTTAGCGCTCCAGGCATTGCTCGGCACGCCGCAGCCACCATTGCAGCTTCAAGGGAGCTTGGCGCTCGTGCTCATCGCGCACGTGTTCTACAACGCTGCTGTTGTCGTGCGCATCGTGGGTGGGTTCCTCTCCGCTTTCAGCATGCGCTTTGAGGAAGCCGCGCTGCTGCTCGGCGCGAGTCGGTGGCAAGTGTTTCTCACGCTCACCCTCCCTCTTGCGCTGCCCGCCATTGGAGCTTCGGGCGCGTTGGTGTTTCTCTTCACCTTCACCAGCTTTGGCGTGATGTTGCTGCTCGGCGGTGGGCGCTTTGCGACGCTAGAAGTGGAGATATACCGCCAAACAACGCAGTTGTTGCGTCTAGACATTGCCACCTCGCTTGCGCTGGTGCAGCTCGTGGTCACGGTGTTCATCAGCGCCTTGGCGGGGCGCCTTGAGGCGCGCGCCAGCGTGCCCCTCGAGCTGCGCACAGCCGATCCCCCCTCCTCGCCACGCACCCCCTCTGAGCTCGCACTGGTGAGCCTCAGCCTCATGCTGCTCGTTGTGTTGATCCTGGCGCCAATGACGGCGCTCGCCGTGCGCTCGCTGAATTGGGAAGGTGAGCTATTCCGCTTTTACCGCGCGCTCAATGAGAACGTGCGCAACGCCTTCTTCTTTGTGCCGCCGTTGGTGGCGATCCGCAATTCGCTCATGTTCGCGCTGATCGCGGCGGCGCTTACGCTGGCGATGGGCGTGCCGCTTGCCTACGCCATGGCGCGCAGCGCATTGCTCTCACGGCTCATGGAAGCGGTGTTGTTGCTGCCGATCGGCACCAGCGCGGTGACACTTGGGCTGGGATACATCGTGGCATTTAACGCGCCACCGCTGGCGCTGCGCACCTCGATTTGGCTCACCCCGCTCGCGCATACGCTGATCGCCTTGCCGTTTGTCGTGCGCGCCATTGCGCCCGCAGTGCGCGCCTTCGACGTGCGCCTGCGCGAAGCAGCGCTCACCCTCGGCGCCTCGCCGCTCGCTGCGTTCTGCACGATCGAGCTGCCGCTTCTCGCTGCACCGCTGGGCAGCGCTGCTGTGTTCGCGTTTGCGATCTCGCTTGGCGAGTTTGGCGCTTCGCTGGTGCTCACGCGCCCTGAGTTCCCCACGATGACAGTGGCGATCTTTCGCTACCTTGGGCAACCCGGCGCGCTGAACTACGGACAGGCGTTGGCGATGAGCACAGTGCTGATGGCGGTTACGGCGCTGAGCGCGCTGCTGATCGAACGGCTCAGCCGCCTCGCGCGCTGAGGGCTACTCCACCGTGACGCTTTTGGCGAGGTTGCGTGGCTGGTCCACGTCGCAGCCGCGCCGAACCGCGAGGTGATACGCGAGGCGCTGCAAGGGGATCACCGTGAGGATCGGCGTGAGCAGCTCTGGCGCCTCGGGCACCCACAGCACGTAGTCCGCCTTGCGCGCGATCTCCGCGTCGCCCTCCGTCGCCACTGCGATCACGATGCCGTGGCGTGCCTTCACCTGCTCGACCTGCGAGAGCATCTTGTCGTACACGCTATCGCGCACCGCGATGCACACCACGGGCATTTGCTCGTCAATCAGCGCGATAGGCCCGTGCTTCATCTCACCAGCAGGATACCCCTCGGCATGGATGTAACTAATCTCTTTGAGTTTCAACGCGCCTTCAAGCGCGATGGGGTAATTCACGCCGCGCCCGAGGTAGAGGAAATGCTCGCGGGTGTGGAAGCGCTCCGCAAGCTCCTCGAAGAGCGGATTTGGCGCGAGCAACTGGCTCACCCAACCAGGCAATTGCGCAAGCGCGCGCGCCGCAGCAAAGGGATCAGGCGCGCCGGGCTGCGGGAATGCTTGAGCCAACGCGCAGGCCAACAGATAAAGATCAACAAGCGAGGCTGTGAACGCCTTCGTGCTCGCCACGCCGATCTCGGGGCCGGCGCGCATAGCGATGTACCCCTGCGCGAGGCGTTCTGCCTGCGAACCGATCGCGTTCACGATCGCCCACAAGCGTGCGCCGCGGCGTTTGCCCTCGTCCATCGCTGCTAAGGTGTCGGCAGTTTCGCCCGACTGCGTGATGCCCAGCACCACATCTTCAGCGCCCACGAGGGGGTCCCGATAGCGAAACTCGCTCGCGTAGTCCACCTCGACGGGAATGCGCGCCAGACGCTCGAGCATGAACTTGCCCACTAAGCCCGCGTGCGCCGACGTGCCGCACGCGACGATGTGGATCTTGCGCGGCGGCACTTCGGGCAAGGCGAGCGTCTCGAGCTTGACAACACCGCTCTCGAAGTTCACGCGCCCGCGCAGCGTGTCTGTGATGGCGCGCGCTTGCTCGAAGATCTCCTTCTGCATGAAGTGGCGGTATTCGCCGCGCTCCGCCGAGACGGGATCCCACGGAATGGTATGGATCGGCTTTTCGACGCGCCGCCCTTCGCGATCGAGCACGCGCACTTGTCCTGGCTGCACGACTGCAACTTCGCCATCATCGAGGAAGAGGATGCGCCGCGTGTGCTCCAAGATGCCGGGCACATCCGAGGCGACGAACATTTCCCCCTCGCCCAATCCGATCGCGATACCACCAGCATTGCCAAGGCGCCCGGCGATCAAGGTATCAGGCTGCGCCGTGCAGATCATCACCACAGCATTTGAGCCGCGCAATTGCTTCAGGACGTGCAGCGCGGCTTGCTCAAAGCTTTGCCCTGCCGAGATCGCAAGCTCCAGCAGATGCGCGATGACTTCAGTGTCCGTCTCGCTCGCAAAGCGAATGCCTTCCGCTTGAAGTGCCTGCTTTAGCTCCGCGTAGTTCTCCACAATGCCGTTGTGCACAACAGCCACGCGCCCCTCTGCGCCAAGATGCGGATGCGCGTTGTATTCCGTGACACCTCCATGCGTCGCCCAGCGCGTGTGCCCAATGCCGAGATTGAGCGCGCTGCTGTGTGCTGCACACGGCGGGTCGCTATGCACGCGCTTCACGAGCTGGGCAAGCTTGCCCGTCGCACGGCGCACCTCGATGCGCCCGTCACATAGGATGGCGACGCCCGCGGAGTCATAGCCGCGATACTCCAGACGCTGCAAACCGCCGAGGACGATCTCCGCAGCTTCACGTGGACCGACATAGCCGATGATGCCGCACATATCAGGTAAACCTCTCGGAAGCACCACAACGATAAATCGTCAAGTTCGCTTGGAAGGCGTACTCCGCACCGAGAAATCGGGCTGCGGCTTCACAACTGCGCTCCCTCAACAAAGTCTCCAGGTGGGGCAAGCTGTTATCCACAACGACAACGTAGTCTGGATGGTAACGCCCAAATGCCCAAACTGCCACCTCGTCATACGAAGCCGCGCCGCGCAGCCTGGCAGCGACCTCCGGCTGGAGAAGACCAGCAAAGTCCACAATTCGCTGGTGTGAATAAAGACCGATGACGCCTATTTCCAGCATGCCAACACGGGCTTCTTCTGGAACGTGCTGGCGGAGCCACTGCCCTGCAGCCTTGTAAATTGCGATACGCCTATCGAAGTTTGCGCGGGCGATCTGAGTTGCGTCCGCGAGGGAGCCAGCAAGGACAACAAGCAACACGCCTGAAGAAAGAAGCGTTGAAACGCGAGGCTGCCTCGGCAAATACTTGACGAGCCACCTCTCAAGCTCCTGTAAGCCTGCTATGAACAAGAGCAAGATCACCATGAAGACCGGGGCGTAATACCAGAAATAGCGGCTCACACCCAGCGCCGTATAAGCACCTATGTAGAGCAAAGCCCAAAACAACAGGGGCAAGGCAAGTTTCGCCCACACAAGCACCCAGAGGCCAAGAAGAGCAACAGCGAAAAAAGCAATGTACGTCCACTTTTGCACAAGTTGGAACGCGAAGCCAAGCAACCCTGGCAGGAAGGGTGTGCTTATCGCCATGCTGCCTTGCGCTTGCTTTGCGGTAAGGGTGAGCGGAAGCGGAGAGCCGAAATACAACACGGCAAAAACAGCCCACGCACCAAGCAGAGCAGCAGGCATGATCGCTTCCTTGATCGGAAGGCGACGCTCAGCGAGGACATAGGTCGTGAAGAGCACGCCTAGCAGCAAGAAGCCGTCCCCGCGTGTTAAGGTCAGAAGCGCGCCCAGCAGGAATGCGCCAGCAAACCGTCGGTAAGCCGCGCAGACCAAAGCCCAAAGGGCAAGCGCCAAGTAGAGCGGCATTTCGCCTGTGAGGGTCATCAGAAACAAAGGAAACACGGGGTAGAGAACGAGGGCAAGCCAGCTATATTTCAAGCGAAGCCGCCTCGACAGGACCCACATCCCCATTGCCCCCACCGCGAGCATTACAGCGCCGACCATCCGCGCTGCCTCTACAAGTTGATCCTCCTCTTTGAGAAGCAGTGCGAATGGGGTCATGATCAGCGCGAACAAGGGCGTCGTGGTACTGAGGACGCGCTCTCCTTCGTTGAAGACGAATCCCTTGCCTTCCGCAAGGTTTCTCGCGTATCTTAGGGTGATGTAGGCGTCGTCATAGCCCAGATAAGCTAAGAGCAACCGCACCGCTAAGACGACCCCCAAGGGATACGCAACCCAAAGCAGGAGGCGCTTGGCATATTTGGCAAGCGGTCTGCTTGTGCTTAGCGGTTCTGCTTCACAGACCACAGCGCTATCCCTTCTGTCAATTGGTAAGTCGCCAAGGTGCCGTTGGGGTCAGCGAGCGCATGTCCTGCGATGCGGTTTTCTGTTTTGTGGCGTGCGAGCTGCTCATTAGTGGCGAGGTCCCACAGCAACATCCGCGAGGGCGTATTCCCTTCGCCCTGCCAATGTGCGATGCCAAGAAGCAAGGGGCGCTCACCTGGATAAAACTGCAACCACTGCAAGCTCACGGGCAAGTTTTCGCCGTCAAATTCGGTATCGAACGGCAACTCCGCCAGAAGCGAAAGCTCGACTCCGCGCTCGCCGATGTTCACTTCCCAAACACCGAGCCGCGAAGGTGCGAGCACTTCGCCGTAGGTGTCGTTCTGCACCACGCGGTTTTCGGCAACCGCGAGCCGCTTGCCATCAGGCGAAAGCGCCAAAGCGCTGATCGGATTGAACGCGATCCTGCCGCTCACCACCGCGTTCGCCACGTCCACCACCAGCAAGTCTCCTTTCGGAGGCGCGTAGAAGAGCAAGCGCTCGTCAGGCGTCATCACCCAAGGGTCACTCAAGCCAACTTCAACAGGCAGCACGACCTCGAAAGCAAGCTCGCCACTGCGCAGGGAGTAGCCGCGCAGGACCCGCGCTTCAGCTAAGAGCACAACACTATCTCGCGGCGAAAAGCCCAGGAGCTGCGTCTGCTCACTTGCCAAGGGCACATCGAGCGCGACTGCAGCATTGAGCAACGGCATTGTGCTCTTTGTGTCGAGGGCAAACACCTTCAGCGCCTGGGTGGTGAGCACCGCCAGGTAAGGCTGCGTGGCACCAAATGCCACTGCCTGCGTTTCCTTCAATGGCAACAGTCCAGCTATGCTGCCATCGTGGTGCGAAAGAAGCACAACGCCTTCGCTGGTGTTCAGCGCAATCCAAGGCATGTGCGGCGCACCTGCAAGCTCCCAGACGTTGATGGATTCATCCACAGGCAGCTCGCGCACACGCTCGAAAGCAGCCCCCAGTGTTACAAGCGGCTCGCTCTGCTTGCGCTCTGGCTGGGGAGACGCTACGGGCGTAGCCGTTGCTTGAGATGCTTCCCCTCGTGAAGAGGCAGGCGCGGTTGGGATCGTAGAGGGCGCAACACAGGCTGTAAGCAGCGCTAAGCCGCTTGCCAGGCTTGCCATCACTCGCTTGCACATCGCTCTCACCTGAGATCAGCGCTCAATTCTAGTCTCCCTGAGGAACGAGGCTTTCCTCCGCTTCTCAAACGCGCATCCTGTGCTACAATGTGGGGCGCGCGGCGCCTTTAGCTCAACGGTAGAGCGTCTGACTGTGGCTCAGAAGGTTACGGGTTCGAGCCCCGTAAGGCGCCCTCCCCCTCAAAAGACGATCACCCGCGTCGCTTGTGGGTCGCTGCGCCGAATTTCGATCTCGTCGTAGCCCATCTGTGGCAACGTCCAACGCCAAATCCACTGCGCAACAGGCGCTGGCAAATTGACGCAACCGTGGCTGCGTTGTCGTCCAAAGTCGTTGTGCCAATAGGCGCCGTGAAACGCCACTGCGCTCGCTGTGAAGTAGCTCGGGAAAGGCACGCCGGGGAGATCGTAGAAGTCCCTGCCCTCGCCGCCGATCATGCGCGAGGACATGCGCTTGCGGAAGATGCGATGCGTGCCGCGTGGCGTCTGAAAACGCCCAAACCCCGTTGCGGCGCGCGCCGTGAGCACCACACGGTCGTCCTCGTACGCCGTGACCACCTGCCGCCTGAGGTCAACCTCGATGCGCTTGCGCTCAGGCGGGACTTCGGCGTGGAGCGGTGTCAGCTCCTCGGGCGGAATGCGGCGGAGGTGCGAGGCAGGCACATACGGGCCGTTGTTTCCCCAAACAAGCCCGTGCCCGATGCGATACCACCATTGACCATCTTCGCCCATCACAGCAGCGGAGACGCGATACACGCTGGTGTAATACAGGCGGCGCACCAACCGCGCCTGCGGCGAAGGCTGCGCGCGCGCCTCAACGAAAGGAACGCTCACTTGGCCCCAAAACCCTTGCGCCGCAAGCACTGGCTCAGGCGTGTGAAATTCGCGGCGCACAGGCTGCACGAAGGAGGAATACAGCCACCCCTCTTCAACCTTAAACCAAACCGGGTTATGCCGCAGCAGCGCATCGCCAGTAGCCTGCGCAAGCAAGGTGAACACCTCGTCGTAATGCGCATAGCGCACCAACTGAGCATCGCGGCGCGGCGCAGTGCGGATCGCAAGGCGCCCCGTCGTGATGCGCCCCAGCGGTTCGGGAGGCTGATCGGCGTCTTGGGGTTGATCGCGCGTCAGCTCTTCAGCGAGCAAGTAGCCCAAGTTGGTGAACGGTGCAATCGCAAAAGCAGCTGCAAGTGTGCTGGCATGCTTGAGCAGTGTGCGTCTGGTCCACAACATCCTGCGTGCGTGTTTTACTCGTCTGCGCGGAAAGCGTCAAATCGCTGCCAATAGCGTTCCCCGCCAATGCGCGCAACGTACTCACGCACGCTGCGCTGCATTGTTGCTTCATCGCCAAACAGCTCTTTTAGCTGCGAGCGGTAGCACGCGATTGCTTGCAGGCGCAGCGCAACTTCCTCTTCCTCCAAGGCAACGGTGCCAGGGAACATGCCTGCTGTCAAGTCCGAAGAGTCGGCAGATTCCGCGCGGTGCGCGTAGGGGAAGTCTTCGTAGTAAATCAACGGCTGCGCGCTATCTACAAGTTGCTCTACAGCTTGGCGCACGATCACGTGATCCACATGGCGCCCTAGCGCTAGCGGGCAATACACAGTGCGCGCTTGACGGATCAGCAGCTTGAGCGCCTCGCGCACGCGCGGCAGATGCACTTCCCAGTCGTGAGGGTGCACGGCGCCGCCGATGAAATTCTCGACGTAGAGCGGCTGCCCTTGGGCATCGTAGCGATAGATCGCGTCGTCAAGCCCAAGATGAACTGCACGCGCGCCGAGCACAGCGCACGCCTGCAGATCCTCCTCACGGCGATACCTGTAAGGTTGATCGCCCAGCGCCCACTGTGCATGAAGCCGACGCGCACTCTCGGAGAGCGGTCGGTCGGTAGGCGCGTCCGCGGTGTGGAGCGTTGCGATGGTGACCGATTCGCCGTTGCGCACCAGCCGCGCGACAAACCCGCCACATGAAAGCGCGACATCGTCAAGGTGAGGTGAGATGAACAAGATCATGGTCGAATGACAACCAGCGTGCCTAGCTCAGCCCAACGATAGAGCGCGAGCGCATCGCGATGATTCAACACCACGCAGCCAAATGAGCCAGGCGCACCAACGCGCCAGCTCACCCGTTGCCCATTGGGCAAGAGCGGCATCGCGTGAATGCCGTTCTCCAACGCGCCAGCATCGTAAAAGCCCATCCACAGCGGCATGCGCAGCTGCCAGAAGCTGGAGTATGCCTCGGGCAGCTTGGTCTTGATGCGGAACACGCCGGGTTTGGTGTCGCGGTAGGGATGCTCAGGCGTAGCCAAGCCGGTGCTCACCAAAAACGAGAACACCTGTCGGTCATCGTCGTACGCCCAAAGGCGCTGCTGGCTGAGGCTCACGTAGATCACCTTGCCGTGCCCGCGCTTGGGCTGAATGCTGGGCAATAGCCACGCCGAGATTGCCTCGGGAGATTGCGACGTTGGGATGGTGAGCATGCTGCCAGGGATCAAGCGCAACGCACGCGCGCCATTGGCGCGTTGCAAGGCGCGCAGGCTGACGCCGAAGCGCTCCGCGATGCTTTGGAGCGTATCGCCGCGTTCGACGGCGTAGAGCAAGCCGCCGCCAGGCGGCTCGGCGCGCGCGGGCTGCGCAAACAACGCCGCGCCTAACAACAAAGCGCCCGTCATGCGGGCGAAACGAAGCAAGCCACGCATCACGAGCGCCGATCTTAGCGAAGGCGCGCGAATGTGCGCGCGAAGTTACGGCACTGTCTCGAGGTCCTCGCCGCGAATGAATGCCTCGACGCGCTCGCGTGCCTCGTCGTCGGTGAGCTGCTGTGGTGGCGACTTCATGAAGTACGCCGAAGGACCCACCAACGCGCCGCTCAAACCGCGGTCCATAGCGATCTTCGCGCAGCGGATCGCGTCGATTACCACGCCAGCGCTGTTCGGGCTATCCCACACTTCCAGCTTCAACTCGACGTTGAGCGGCACATCGCCAAACGTGGTGCCCTCGATGCGAATGTATGCCCACTTGCGATCGGTGAGCCAAGGGATGTAGTCGCTCGGTCCGACGTGCACGTTTTCATCGGGGATCTCGTAGGGCACCTGCGAGGTGACGGCGTTGGTCTTGCTGATCTTCTTGGACTCAAGCCGCTCGCGCTCGAGCATGTTGAGGAAGTCGGTGTTGCCGCCGAAGTTGAGCTGATAGGTGCGGTCAATGCGCACGCCGCGATCCACAAACAGGCGCGCGAGGGTGCGATGCACGATGGTGGCGCCGACTTGGCTTTTGATGTCGTCGCCGATGATCGGCAGCCCGCGCTCGCGGAAGCGCCGTTGCCAGTAGGGCTCGCGCGCGATGAACACCGGGATGCAGTTCACAAAGGCGCAGCCAGCTTGCAACACCTGCTCCACATACCACTTCGTCGCCTCTTCGCTGCCTACTGGTAGGTAGTTCACCACAACGTCCGTTTGGGTTTCTTTGAGAATGTTCACGACGTCGCTGGTCTCGCCGGGCGCCTTTTTGATCACACCCGAGAGATACTTGCCGATGCCGTCGTGCGTCATGCCGCGATACACGCGGCAGCCGAGGTACGGCACATCGGCAAACTTGTACGTGTTGTTTGGCGCCGTGAAGATCGCCTCGCTTAAGTCCTTGCCCACCTTGTTCACGTCAATATCGAACGCCGCCGTGAATTCAATATCGCCGATGTGATAATCGCCGAGTTGAACGTGCATCAAGCCAGGCACAAATGCATCGTGCTTTGCGTTGCGGTAATACTGCACGCCCTGCACCAAGGAGCTTGCGCAGTTGCCCACGCCGATGATCGCAACACGGACTTTTTTGCGGGGAGTAGACGTAGTCGTAGAGGGTGAAACGGTGTTAGGCTCTGCCATGGCGCAACTTCCAGAAGTCGAAAGCTTAAAAAGCGCGCGCGATTATAATTTTTGAACCTTGCTTGGATTGGTGGGACGTTAACCATGGCGTATCGGTTGGAAGATCTGCAACTTGACGAGGGGTATTGGCGCGCATTGCTTGCGGAAGTAGAGCGTTTGCCGATTCCACCCACGCGCGGCGCATCACCCAGCGCGCGGTTCGAGACCCATGAAGTCGCCGACGAAGAAGAGCGCGTCTCTCCTACACCTTTCGCCCCACCGAGCGAGCGTGAGCGCTTGTGGGAAGAGCTGCGCGAGGCTATGCAACGCGGGGAACCGGTTGAAGTGGATGTGGTCGGCACCAACCGCGGCGGCTTGGTGATCAGCTATAACGGCTTGCGCGGCTTCGTGCCTGCCTCTCACCTCAGCGCCCTCGATGGCGACTTCGACGAGGACACACGCCGCTCGATCCTAGCCAGCTACGTCGGGCGCCGCCTGCGCTTGCGCGTGATCGAACTCGACCCAGCCGATCAGCATCTGGTCTGCTCTGAGCGCGAACCTGCTGCGGAGGGCAAAACCGCTGAAGTGCCGCCCATTCTTTACGAGATTCGCCCCGGCGAGATTCGCCGCGGCGTGGTGACTAACCTCACTGGCTTTGGGGCATTCGTTGACCTTGGCGGCTACGAGGGCTTGGTGCACGTGAGCGAAATCTCATGGAGCCGTGTCGAACATCCGCGCGACGTGCTCCGCGTAGGGCAAGAGGTGAACGTGTATGTGATGGGCGTGCAGCCTGAAGAAGGGCGCGTTGCGCTGAGCCTCAAACGCGCCAAGCCAAACCCATGGGAAGGGCTGGAGCAGCGTTATCACGTCGGGCAGATCGTGCGCGGCGTGGTGACGAACGTCGTGCAGTTTGGCGCCTTCGTGAAGGTAGAAGAGGACCTGGAGGGATTGGTGCACGTGAGCGAGCTGGCAGAGGGTGAGTTCTCGCACCCGCGCAACGTGGTGCGCGAAGGCGACACTGTGCTCGCACGCGTGATTGCGGTGGACGGCGCTGCACGCCGGCTCGCGCTCAGCCTGCGCGGCGTGACGCAGAGCGCTTGAAGCGCGCATGCTCACCGCTCTCCTCGCAGGAATCACGTTTGGGCTTTCTGCTGGTTTCTCCCCTGGACCGCTTAGCCTGTTGGTCATCGCGCAGAGTTTGCGCTACGGCGCGCGTGAAGGTGCGCGCGTTGCGTTCGCGCCGTTGCTCACCGACGCGCCCATCGTCGCGCTGACTGTAGTCGTCGCCCAAGGACTTGCCCAGACGCGCAGCGCGCTCGGTGTGATCTCCCTGCTTGGCGCTGCGTTTGTGGTGTATCTTGCGTGGAGCACATGGCACGCCACACCGCCGCGCGTGGAGCGCGCCTTGGAAGAGTCACCGCGCTCTTTGCTGCGCGGCGCAGTGGTGAACGTGCTTAGCCCGCATCCGTACTTGTTCTGGCTGAGCGTGGGCGCGTCAAGCCTCAGCGCAGCAGCCCAACGCGCCGGCGCGCTCGGCGCAGCCGCGTTCATCGGCGGGTTCTACCTCTGCTTAGTCGGCGCTAAGGTGTTGATGGCGTGGTTGGTGGGGCATTCGCGCGGCTGGTTGATGGGCCGCACTTACCGCTGGGTGATGCGCGCGTTGGCGCTCGTGATGCTGATCTTCGCTGGTTTGCTCGCGCGCGATGGCGCTCGGCTGCTTTTCGCATGATACGCTGCGCATCATGGCGATCGAACCGCCTTTTCCCGAACTTGATGAGCTGCTGGTGATGATCGGCGAAGTCGGTCATCGCCTCTCGGAGATCAACGCCAGCGAAGGCGCTGCCGGCAACATCTCCGTGTATGTGGGCTGGCCCATCGAAGTGCGCCGACGCTTCCCGAACGCCGAGCGCGTGGCGTTGCCCATTGCCGTGCCCGAGCTTGCAGGCAAAACGTTCATCGTGACCGGCTCTGGGCGACGCCTGCGCGAGATCCGCGACGACCCAGCCGCAAACCTCGCAGCGCTGGTCGTCGAAGCGGACGGCGAACATGCGCAGCTCTACACCTCGCCGCGGCGACTGTTCACGCACGTCACCACCGAATTCAACACACACCTCGCCGTACACTACGACCACGCGCTGCGCACGGGGACCAACTTTCACGCCGTGGTGCACGCGCAGCCGCTTCACCTCACCTACCTCAGCCACATCCCGCGCTACCGCAATGAACAACACCTGAACCGCCACCTATTGCGTTGGCAACCCGAGATGATCATCCACTTCCCGCACGGGCTGCGCGTGGTGCCGTTTTTGTTGCCCGGCTCTGCTGAGCTGATGGAGGCCACCGTGCGCGCCCTGCGCGGTCATCATCTCGTGGTCTGGAGCAAGCACGGTGTTGTGGCGCGATCGGAGGTCTCGGTAAAGCGCCCCTGCGACTACATCGAGTATGCCGAAGCCGCCGCGCGCTACGAGCTGATGAACCTCGCCAACAACGAGATCGCCGACGCGCTCTCTGTGGAGGAGATTAAGCGCATCGCCCAGGCGTTCGGCGTGGCGCAAAGCGTGTTTGAATAAAGCCGAGCATGACAGAGTCGATCTCGTTCGACCGCGCCGCTGCGTTTTACGACGAGACGCGCGCGCTGCCAGCGCATATCGCCGAGCAGGTCGCCCAACTTGCCCTGCGCTGCTTGCCGCCCCAGGGGCGCATTTTGGAAATCGGCATCGGCACAGGGCGAATCGCACGACCGTTGCTCAACCACGGCGTACGCGTGATCGGCGTTGATCTTTCGCGCGCGATGATGAACCGCCTGCGCGCAACCCACCCCCAAGCGCCCCTCGCGCAAGGCGACGCCATGCACCTGCCGTTCGCCGACGCCAGCTTCGACGCCGTGATCGCCGTGCACGTGCTGCACCTTGTGGGCGATTGGCAGCTTGCGCTGCGAGAGGCGCGCCGCGTGACGCGACCGCGCGGGGCATTTTTGTTCGGGCACAACGTCAACCAAAGCACGCCTTCGCGTCAACTGCGCGAACAATTCAATCGCTTGCGCGGCTGCGCAAACGATCGTTGGAACGTCGTGGAGCAAGCCTTGCCTGCTATGCTGCTTGCAGCAGGCGCGCGCCAAATCACGCTGGAGACCGACCGCTGGGAGACACACATCACCCCACGTGCCGAACTCGATGCGCTGCGCCAACGCCTGTGGTCGTCCACCTGGTCGCTAGACGACGAAGCGCTTGCGCAGATCGTGGACGCGCTCGCGGATTGGGCGATACACCATTTTGGCTCGCTTGACGTCTCCCTAACGAACGTGCACCTGTTTCGCTGGCGCTGTTTTGTGTTCGATGCTTAACGCTGAGATGGTCCGCCACACCGCCCTTCTGTTGAGCAGCCTGATCCTCGCGCTCACGGCGTGCGCTGCTCCCCCG
>Ga0105160_1000395_pt1 | contig 21192 bp, 23 predicted proteins | sample GXS110809BmetaG_FD_89591 | JGI IMG/M metagenome (GOLD analysis project Ga0105160, IMG submission 89591) | Hot spring microbial communities from Gongxiaoshe hot spring, China to study Microbial Dark Matter (Phase II) - GXS 110809B | ecosystem: Environmental > Aquatic > Thermal springs > Hot...
CATCCCTCGCGGCTTCAAGGAGATCGCTGGCGTGATGCACGCAGCGCACGACGACATCCTCGATGCGCTCCAGCGCCACGGCTTCACTTTCCCCGCGTACCCCCGCTTCGACCGACCGGGAAATCCCGCTGGCGTTGCTGCAGCGCGCGCACACCCGATGCAGGGCGTGCTGAAGTATCACGGCTTGGCAGATTGGCAATGGCGCATCGCGTTTTTGCCCAGCTTGTCCGTGACCAATGACGTGGCGTACTCGCTCACCCTTGTCGAGTTCGACCCTGCCCTAGAAGAGGACGAGGCTTATCTCAACGGGCAACGCTTGAGCGGGCGCGAATTGGAGCGCGTGCGCCATAGCCTCAACGCAGTGCGCAACGTGGCGAACGTGAGCAGCTACGCGCGCGTGTATTCCCGCAACGTGGTCGCCGAAGGCGCGCTCAGCGCAGGCAAAGGCTTGGGCACAAGCGCCTCTGGATCAGCTGCGCTCGCCATGGCAGCGATCGCGGCAACCTTGGGCGAAGAAGCCGTGCAAAATTGGCGCTTCGTCAGCGCCATGTCTCGGTTGTTGGCGGGTTCTGGATGTCGCTCGGCGACGGGCGGCGTATCGCTGTGGCTTTCCTACCCCGGCATTCCTCATGAGGACAGCTTCGCCCTTCGTTTGGACACGCGCGACCAATTCGCTGATTTGCGCCTGGTGACGGTGCCCATCGAGTCGCGCATCGGCTTGAAAACCGAAAGTGCCCACGCCGACGCTCCCAATAGTCCTCTGTTCAAATGCTGGCTGCGCAACCGCCGCGACGAGATGCTGCGCGCTATCGAGGCAACAGTGCAAGGAGACTGGATCACGCTCGGGCAACTTGCCGAGCGCGATAGCATCACCCTCCACGCAGTGACTATGACCGGCGGCAACACACACAAGCTCTTCGCTTGGGAGCCAGAGAACATCACCCTGTTCCGACTGTGCAACGATCTACGCGCCGAGGGCATACCCGTGTACTTCTCCACAGACACAGGTCCAACCACAGTCCTGTTCTGCCACCGCAGCGACGCAGACCGCATCACAGCGAGAGTGCGCGCGCTTGGGTTTGAGGCTGCGATCGGCAAGGTTGCGCCTGGCGCTCATTTGGTTCCTGTGAACGAAGCACGGCAACTGCTCGGGCTTTGACCAAGAAGTCATGGACACTCGTGCATCGCATTACGATGTGCTTGTTGTTGGTGCGGGGCTAACGGGCGTGCTGATCGCAGTACGGCTCGCCGAACGAGGCGTTCGCGTCGCCTTAGTGGACGCGCTTGGTGCCGCTGGCAGCGCCACGCGTCGGTCATTAGGGTTGGTCGCCCCCCAACCCTCGCATTGGCAAGAGACCATGTGCGGGGTAGAACTGATGCATCAGTTGTGCAAGACTTACAGCATCCCAGCACGCTCGTGCCGCATCGCCTATCTCGCCACCCACGATGAGGCACGCACGCGACTCTTGAACATCGCACGCCTCCAAACAGACACCACAGCCCAATGGCACGAGGCACTCCCCATTCACCAAGATGCCGTTGCCGAGGGGTTGCTCACAGAATCAGGGCTGCTGGTTGACCTCGAGCAGTTGCGCGCGGCGCTGTTGCGCCGACATGCCCTGGCGGTGCACTCGCCAATAGAGATTGAAAGCCTTGAGCGCGGCCCGGATGCCGTTTATGCGCTCGCGCAGGGCTACACGCTTCCCGCCTCGTCGATCGTGCTGGCGACCAACGCTTTTGCAGGCTTGCTCTCGCCCTACCTTGGCGACTCAGTGCAATTCATGGCGAGCATCACGTGGCGCTCCCAACCGCGCCCAGCACACGCCAAGCGCTTTGAGCAACCCATCGTGGTGGACGAGGGCACGTTTGCGCTGATACCGCTCGAGGACAACAGCGTGCATGCGATGGCCTGTAGCTCCAACCCTGCTGCGCTGCGCCCACAGCTTGTGGCAATGTTGGACCAGCTCGATGCCGATTTGCTCTCGTACACCGCGGAGCAATCCAGCGGTGTGCTCACCAAGGGCAGCGATGGCATGCCGCTGGTGGGGCAACTGAATGCACCAATGCCCGTGCTCTACGCCATCGGGCTAGGTCCCTTTGGCGCTGCTTGGGCGCCAATCGTCTGCGAGCGCGTGCTCGCTTTGATGCAAACGCCATGAGACGTTCGCTACTGCTGCTCTTGCTTGGCGGGCTTGCCGTGTGGAACGGGCTGCGCGCTTGGGAGGCAGTGCAGATGTTGCTGCGTGAGCTTGTGCTCCCGCACGCTTGGCTCGCTTATGCGGCGCTCTCCAGCATCGTTTGGGCATGGGTGTTTCTGGGCTGCGCGCTCGGCATTGCCCAGCGCACACGCAGCGCAGCGCGTGTTACCATCACAGCCATCAGCGTGCATCAGGTGTTTGCGCTCGCCGAGCAGTGGCTGGGGACGCGCGCGTCTGAGGCGCAAACGCGGCTAGGCTTTGCTGCGTTGACCAGCGCCGTCCTCGTGCTCAGCACAATTCTGCTCCTCGTGCCTTTTTCCCGTCCTACGCCTTCATCTTCATCCAATACCTCTGCAAACGAGCGACCGAAGTTATGACCTCAGACACCCTCGATCCCCGCATCGCCAAACTGCGCGAAATGCGCGAACGGAGCCGCCAAGGTGGCGGCGAAGAGCGCGTGCAACAACAGCGCGCGCGCGGCAAGCTCACCGCACGCGAGCGCCTTGAGTTGCTGCTTGATCCTGGCTCTTTCCGCGAGATTGATGCTTTCGTCACTAACCGCACCACTGGCATCGGCATGAGCAACCATCGCTACCTCACCGATGGCGTGGTGACGGGTTGGGGCACGATTGATGGGCGACTGGTGTACGTGTACTCCCAAGACTTCACCATCCTCGGCGGCAGCCTCGGCGCTGCGCACGCCAGCAAGATCGTCAAAATCCAAGATATGGCGCTGAAGAACGGCGCGCCGATCATCGGCTTGAACGACAGCGGCGGCGCGCGCATCCAGGAGGGACTTGCCTCACTGGTGGGCTACAGCGAGATCTTCCTGCGCAACACGCTCTCCAGCGGCGTGATCCCCCAAATCAGCGCCATCATGGGCCCATGCGCAGGCGGCGCGGTGTACTCCCCAGCGCTCACCGACTTTATCTTCATGGTGAAGAACAACAGCTACATGTTCCTCACTGGGCCTGATGTGGTAAAAGCCGTGACGCACGAAGACGTCACCTTCGAGGAGCTAGGCGGCGCGATGGTGCACAACACCATCAGCGGCGTGGCACACTTCGCAGCCGAGAGCGAAGGCGATTGCCTCTTCCTCATCCGCAAGCTGCTCAGCTACCTGCCAAGCAACAACATGGAAGACCCGCCGCGCGTCAAAAGCACCGATGACCCGCTGCGCACTGATGAGGAACTTGACCGCATCGTGCCCGACAACCCAAACAAGCCCTACGATATGAAAGAGGTGATCAGCCGCGTGGTGGACGCGGGCACGTTCTTCGAGGTGCAGGAGCATTACGCGACGAACATCATCATTGGCTTCGCGCGGCTTGGCGGACAAACAGTGGGCATCGTCGCAAATCAACCCGCCGTGCTTGCGGGCGTGCTGGACATCAAAGCCAGCGAGAAAGCCGCGCGCTTCGTGCGCTTCTGCGACGCCTTCAACATCCCCATCATCACCTTTGAGGACGTGCCTGGCTTTCTCCCTGGCGTCGCGCAGGAACACGGCGGCATCATCCGCAGCGGCGCCAAGCTGCTCTACGCTTACTGCGAGGCGACCGTGCCCAAGATCACCGTGATCACGCGCAAAGCCTACGGCGGCGCCTACTGCGTGCTCAACCCTCGCGCAACGCGCGGCGATCTCGTGCTCGCTTGGCCCAGCGCAGAGCTAGCGGTGATGGGCGCTGAGGGGGCCGTGAGCATCATCTACCGACGCGAAATCGCCGCTGCTGAGGACCCTGCAGCGAAAAAAGCCGAACTCGTGCGCCAGTATGAAGAAGAGGTGACCAACCCCTGGGTTGCCGCGCAATACGGCTTCATTGACGACATCATCGAACCCCATGAAACTCGCCCACGCCTGATCAACGCCTTGCAAATGCTGCGCAACAAGCGCGACAGCAACCCACCACGCAAACACGGCAACATCCCGCTATGAGCGCGCCGCCCTGGAGGCTCAACGGCTACGGCTACATCTGGTTGTATCGCCTTCCACACGCCTTCGTGCTTGAGCATGCAGGGCTTGAGGAGTGGCAACGCCAAGCCTTGCATGACACGCTCGGCACCATGATGTGGGTGCACTACCAACAAAGCAACGCAGGGGCGTACGACGAGTGGTTGCTTGCGCCGGGGCGCTTTGCGTTGAATAGGCAGCGCTTGTTTTCCATCAGCACAATCTACGTCAGCACCGAGGCAAGCGCGCAATGGGGACGCGCCAATTGGGGCATTCCTAAACAGGTGGCGCGCTTCGAACAGCACCAGAACTCGCACGGGCGCGCTTGCCTGCACGTGCACAAGGGCGAACGCCTCGCCATGCTTGCATGCGTTCAACCTTTCGGCCCACGTTTCCCGGTGAGCAGCGCGCTCTTCCCCTTGCGTTTGGGGCAACGTCAAGGCGAGGACTTGCTGATCACGCAGCCGCGAGCGCATGGCTGGGCGCGCTTTTGCCGTGTGCATGAATTAGTCGTGGCCCCTGAGGTGTTCCCGGATGTCTCGCCGTTTCGCCCGCTGCTCGTCATTGCGGTCACGGCTTTTCGCATGGTGTTCCCACCACCGCTCCGCGTGCCAGGCTACTTTGCAGCGCCCTCCCAGCACGCGGCCTCGTCGCTGCATCAAGCTGGAGCAGCGTAGCTGTTCATTGGTACTCTTTCTTCACCACGCCGATGAACGGCAGGTTGCGGAAGTACTCGTCTAGGTCAAGCCCGTAACCGAAGACGAACTCATCAGGGATTTCAAAGCCGCGGTAAGCGATCGGCACGTATACCTCGCGGCGCGAGGGCTTGTCCAGCAACGTACACACGCGCAGCGAAGCCGGCTCGCGCGCCTGCAACAAGCGCAAGACGTGGTCGAGCGTGTGCCCGCTGTCCACGATGTCCTCGACGATAAGCACATGCCGACCGCGCACGTCGGTGTTGAGGTCGAGCGTGATGCGCGGGCTGCCTCGCGTGAGGCGCGCCCCCACGCCATAGGAAGAGACCGCCATGAAGTCCAGATGATGGGGGATGGTCAGCGCGCGCGAAAGGTCGCTGAGGAACATCACACCACCGCGGAGGATGCACACCAACAGCGGGGTCTTCCCCGCGTAATCGGCGCTGATTTGCGCGCCCAACTCAGCGACACGCGCTTGCAACGTGGGCGCGTCAATCAGCACACGGTCAAGCACTAATTCGTAGCCCTGTTGTGCGAGTGTCTCGGTCAACGGCATGGCGTCCTCCCACGCTCACAGCGCTGCAACGTAGGGCAAGTTGCGGTAGCGCTCATCTGCGTCAATCCCGTAACCACACACGAAGAGATCGGGGATCTCAAAGCCCAAGTAGTCAATAGGGACGGGCACCTCACGGCGCGCAGGTTTGCTGAGCAACGCGCACACTTTGAGGCTTGCTGGCTCTCGCGTGCGCAGCAGTTGCAAGAGATGATCAAAAGTGTAGCCGCTGTCCACGATGTCCTCGACGAGCAACACGTGCTTGCCCAGGATGTCCTCACGCAGGTCGAGCAGGATGCGCGGCGAGCGATTGGAGCTGCGCGCGCCTGGCTCGTATGAAGTGACGCACATGAAATCCAGCGTGCACGCGACCGTGAGATGTCGGATGAGATCGGCGAGGAAGACAAAGCCGCCGCGCAAAATGCCCACCAGCAACAGATCCTTGTCTGCGTAGTCGGTGTTGATCTGCGCCGCGATCTCGCGCACGCGCGCTGCGAGCGTCGCCTCGTCGATCAGCAGGCGCAGCCCATTGGGTAGTCGTTTCTCGGAGGGCTGCACGAAGGGCGCAGAGCGTTGCAGTTCGCTCATCGGTGTTTGCTCATGGACATGCGCCGAAAGCGCACGGGTTTGCCGGGCACCTCGTGGTAGCGCCGCGCGCGCGGCTCGTAACTCTCGCTAGCACCGACAAGGATGATGGGGTCGTCGTAGTGAGCGGGCTGCCCATTGATGATGCGCTGAGTGCGCGTGGCGGGTTTGCCGCTCACCACGCAAATCGCGGTGAGCTTGTCCACACGGTCAGCGATGCACAACAGCGTCGGCATGGGTCCGAACGGTTCGCCGCGAAAGTCGAGGTCCAAGCCGGCACAGATCACGCGCCGCCCTTCGTCCGCAAGTGCGTTCACCACGTCGGGCAATTCGTCGTCGAAGAACTGCGCCTCGTCAATCGCCACCACCTCTGTATCTGGCTCAACGCGCTCGAAAAGCTCACGCGCTGAAGCAACAGGCACAGCGTCGATCCCCAAGCCGTTGTGCGACTTCACCTCGTCGATCGCGTAGCGCGTATCTAGGGTTGGCTTGAAGACCTGCACCTTCTGCCGTGCGATGATCGCGCGCCGCACGCGGCGGATGAGCTCTTCCGTTTTGCCACTGAACATGCAGCCGCAGATCACCTCCACGCTGCCCTCTTGCGTCAAATGTGAATCTAGGCGACGATGCTCCATGCGCTTCTCCCAATGCTCTGAGGGATTACGCGCCAGCTCTTAGCGCGCAAGGCGGATTGTAGCGGGATGCGCTAACGGGTTGGGCGCTCCTCCTCGCGCCCGCGGAAGATCAAGCGAATAGGTGTGCCAAGGAAGGTGTATTCCTCGCGGATGCGGTTTTCTAGAAAGCGGCGATAGGTGAAGTGCGCCAGATCGGGGTCATTGACGTGAAACACAAAGGTTGGCGGGTTCACGCCCACTTGAGACGCCATGAAGATCTTAAGCCGCCGCCCTCCTTGCGAAGGCGTGTGTCGCTGAAGCGCATCGCGCACTAAGTCCATGAGCTTACTTGTGGCGATGCGCATGGAGCGCGCTTCATAGACGCGCAGCGCAGTGGGCAAAATCTGCTCCGTGCGAAAGCCGGTCTTGGCGCTGATGAACAACACTGGCGCGTACGCCATGAAGTTGAAGCGCGTTTGCACTGCTTCGAGGAATGTTTGCATCTTGGGGGTGAGCAAGCCGAACCCCTCCACAAGCCGCGCTGTGCGCTGCACGCGCTCTGCGCTTTCGATTTGATCCCACTTGTTCACCAGCACAACGGCGCCTTTGTATTCGTCGAGCACATAGCCCGCGACGTGCTCATCCTGCGCCACGATGCCCTCCGTTGCGTCGAGCAGCAACAACGCAACGTCGGCGCGTTGGATTGCCTTGAAGGCGCGCAACACGCTCCACTGCTCCGCGCCAGGCGTGATGTGTCCGCGCCGGCGGATGCCCGCCGTGTCGATCAGCGTGATGGTCACCGGCGCGCCCTCAGGCGCCTCGGTGAAGGTGAGGCGCGTGTCCACGGGGTCGCGCGTGGTGCCGGGGACGTTGCTCACGATCACGCGCTCCTCGCCGATGAGGCGATTGAACAGCGAGGACTTGCCCACGTTCGGCCGCCCCACCAACGCCAGGCGCACCCCTTCGCCTTCTTCCGAGGTTTCTTCTTCGGGGGCGGCAGCGCGCGCGCCTAATGCAGCAACGATGGCGTCGAGCAAGTCGCCCGTGCCGATGCCGTGTAGCGCACTCACGGGGTACACCGCGTCGAACCCAAGGCGATAGAACTCGTGGCTAGCAAGGCGCACGGGGTATGCCTCTGCCTTGTTCGCTGCCACGATTACCGGCGGCACGCGCTTGCCCGCTGCTTGGCGCTGACCGATGAGCTGGCGCAAGATGTCTGCCACGGCTTCATCGGCGCCGATCAAGCCTGCCTGTGCATCCACCACGAACACCAGCACATCCGCCTCGGCAATGGCGATCTCAGCTTGGGCGCGGATCTCGCGCACGAAATCCGCCGAGGTCTCCGCCAGCGGCGTGCGCTCGCGGTTGCGCAGCGGCTCGAGCGGCTCGATCCCGCCTGTGTCCACCAAGGTGAACGCCACGCCGTTCCACTCGCACGGCGCGTGGATGCGGTCGCGCGTGGTGCCGGGGCGGTCGTCCACAACGGAAAGGCGCTGACCGATCAGGCGGTTGAACAACGTGCTCTTGCCGACGTTCGGTCGCCCGACGAGCGCCACGAGTGGCTTGCTCATGCGACGCTCTCAAACGAAGTAGGCACGCTTGCGGCGCACTGCACGAGCGCTTGTGCTGCGCGCACGTTGCGCATGATCTTTGCCAAGTTGCCTTGAATCTTAAGCGTGCCGCTCACGAGGGCACGGATGGGGTCAATCTCGCCTTGGATCACGCGCCGCCAATTGCGCAAAGGCGCCCAAATGCGAAACTCTGGCGTGCGCACGGATTCGTCGTTCGTCACGAACGCCTCGCGGCATTCGCCGTGCCACAGGTCCACGTACATGAACACGCGCCGCGGCTGCTCGGCGTCCGGCTCCAGGATGAACCAAAAGTCGCCTTCCCATTGCCGCGCAGCCTCGCGGTATGCCTGAGAGGCGTTGATCGCGTCTTTGAAGGCAGCAACCCACGCTGCCGTGGCAAACGGGATGGGCGCACTCGGCGCGCTCATGGCGACAAGAGTATAGCGCCGCTCGAGTTGTGCCCAAAGCCCCGTCGTGATACTGGTAGTGTTAACCGATCAGGAGTTTCAACAGATTCTTAGTTCGAGCAAGTGGGTTGAAGGCGATATCATCTGGCGAAAAGCATCTGATCAGCGTGTGGCTTTCGAGTTCCGAGCATCGGTGCACTCGGAGGAAGGACGGCCACTCGACGTGGTGGGACGACTCAATCCCGCAGCAGGAAAACTGAGCTATGCCCTGCTCCACAGGGGTGCCTGGCGGATCTACGCCCTTGACTTGTTGCTGTTGTGAACGTATGAACGTAAGGGAACTGTGTGAAGCGCTCGAGAAGCCTTTGCGTCTATTCGAGTGCAGTGAAGCTCCTGGAGGAATCCGCGTGCGCACGCCGTTCCTATACCCCGATGGGGATTACATTGATGTGTTTGTGGTTGAGCGAGACGGCGGGCTCGAAGTGACGGACTATGGCGAGGCGCTGGGATGGCTGCGAATGCAGCTACGCAACGACCAGCTCTCGCCGAAGCAAAGGCGCCTGCTGGACGACGTGTGCCTAACGCTAGGTGTAGAACGTTTCTAGGGGCAGTTATTGCGTCGCGTGCGGGAAGAGGCACTCGCGGATGCAGTGGTCGCCGTGGCACAGGCAGCACTCCGAGTCGCCGATCTATGGTTCACCACGCGCATCCGTTCGGTGGAAAGCACAGCGGACGAGGTCAACGATTGGCTACTCGAGCGCGAGATTCCTTTCGAGCGTGGTGTGACCCAGCTTGGTCGTTCGGGGCGCACATGGACTGTGGACTTCGTGACGCGCACACCGAAGCGCACGGCGTTCGTCTTCGTGTTGTCGGCAGGAGCACGCTCAGCGGCACGGCGAGTGACAGAACGCGTTTTGGCGAGTCTGTACGATCTAACCCACCTGAGCATTGTAAGCCCCGAGTTGCGCTTTGTCTCCTTGTTTGACGACACAGAAGATGTCTGGCAAGAAGAAGACTTCAAGCTTCTAGAGGAGTTGTCATCCGTAGCGCTTTGGTCGCGCCCTGACGAGTTTGAGCAACTTTTGCGAGATGGGAAGCTCGCGCACGTTTACTCCTAACGACTGCTAGGGCACCAAGCGCACCTCCCCAATCGGCACGAGATCATCAGGGGTGCCCGTGCGGAAGCGCACGCCGTTCACGTCGTAGAACCCCGCCACGAGGCGCACCACGCCACGCACCTCAGGCGGCAGCGCGAGCGTGAACGTCTCTCGGGCGCACTCGCCAGGCTGCCATAAGTCCGTGGGATAGTCGCCGTTGAACGGCTCGTGGTCGTCTTGCGCGATCACGTTGCCTTCGACATCCAACGCGTGCACGAATGCAGTGCCGCGCCTGCCGTTGGGGTACACCATCTCGTAGGTTAGAGCCACGCGCACCGCGTTCTGGGCGCGCTCGACGTTAACCTCGCGCAACCAGATGCCCTCAAATGCTGCCAACGGCGGCTGCCAGTGGATCGCCATCAGTGGCGCGGTGCCCACACGAAAGCGCCCAACGATCGGCGTCACCACGCGCCCTTCAGCATCGTAGGCGGGCAGGGAGTCCAGCGGGCGCACGCGCAATCCATCTGCGCCGCGATCAACCGCAAAAACCGCAAGGCTGATGCGCCCCTCGGCGGGCAGGCGCGCGCAGGGCTTCTCCAATAGCACGTCGTACACATCCTCAAACGCCTCGCCCCCGCGCCAATTGTCCGCTGGGTAATTGCCCCCGTTGGGATAGGTCACCAGCGTACCGAGCACTTCTTGCTCGCGCCCAAGCACGCTCACAGCGAAAGCAAGCGGCTCGCGCACAGCACGCAGCGGGCGCCAAACGACACGCACACGCGCGTAAGGGCGCATCCCCTCGCGATCGGGCAACACCACGGTGTGTGCCTGCGCCTCGAGCACTTGAACGGCATCACCGAAGGTGAGCAGCGGCGCAGCATCTGTTGGCTGCACAAGGCGCGGCGTGTAACGGGGCCAAATCCACAACGCAGGCATGAGGAGCGACGCCACCGCGAGCAAAGTGCTGAAGCCACGCACAAGAGGTTCTGCCTCCAACCACGCGCGCAGCGGATTCGGTAGCCGCGCTGCCTTCGCGCTCACCCCAACCATCACTTGACCCAACCCAAAGCCGAGCAAGCCCGTGAACCCACCGAGCGCTGGCATGAGATAACGCCCAGGCATTAGGCCGGGATCTTGGAAGAACAAAGCCCGGTAAAGCGGCAGCACCATCACGCTCACGCTCAGTAATGCAAGCAGCACAAGCCGCAAGCGCAGCGCGCGATCGGCGCGTAAAGCTCCCCACACGCAACCAAGCACGCCAACAGCGCTCATCACAGCGAGCGCGTCATACACCCCATCAGGAAAGCCCACATTGCCCCAGCCGAACTTGCCCCAAAACGTGCGGAACGTGTTGGCGAAGAGCTGCGGCAACCATGCATCACGGATCGAGGTCGCTACGCCTTCGCCGATCACGCTCGTCGGCGCGAGCATGAGCGGGTTGCTCGGGTTGCGATCCACCAACAAGCGCCCGTAGCGCAGCCAATTAGCGGCGAACCAAGGCGCGCTGATCAACAGAGCAAAGCTAGACACCAACGCTGCGCGTGTGAGCGTTTCGCGCCATCCCCATCGCTGCTGCCAGCCCACGCCCAGCACTGCCACGAGCGCAAACCCCGCCAGCGCGATTGCGTTGTTCTTCGCAAGCAGCCCCAGCCCCACAGCAAAACCTAACCAAACCGCCCAACGTCTGCGTGCTGGCTGCGTGATCAGGCGTGTTGTTGTGTAGAGCACAAGCGCGCCCGTCAGCGCTACCATCGCGTCATTGTTCACCATCGCCCCCATGAACAACACCTGCGGGTTAAACGCAGCAAGCGCCGTCACTAGCAGCGCGGAGACACTTCCGCTGCCGAACAACCCATTTGCCGCTGCACCGATCACCCAAACCGTCGCTGCGGTCAGCAGAGCCGAGACCACGCGCGTGGCGTGCAAAGCGAGAAACGTACCCCGCCAGGGGAATGCCTCACCTGGCTGGCGCAACATCAGGCGCACGCCACGCCGATTCGTGCCGTCAAAGGCGAAGGGATTGGGCTGCGGTGCAGCGTCGTCCTCGGGCGTCCAAAAGGTGAGCGCAGCTGCGACGAGGTAATACAAGGGCGGCTGGTGTGACTGGTCGAACAGCACCCTCTCCGCGTCCAGTGCGTTGGGCAGCGTGCGCTGGCGCAACACCTCGCGAACGTAGGCATAGTGCCCAGTCTCGTCGTGTGCTTCCCAAGGCGGCGTGAGTGTGCCATACACCAACGCAAGCACAAGGTGCGCAAGCACCATCCAACGTTGCGCGCGCGTCAGCCCAAAGCGGAGCATCGCGTCGGCGATTCTACGCGCGCCTTTTGCTGATATACTCGCTACCATGCCTGACCCATTGATTGCGCCTGCGGCGCACACTCACGAAGACCGGCTTGCGCTTGCGAAGCGCATCACTGAGCGTTTGCACAAGCAGCACGGTGCACATCTCCTCGCCGTTGGGATTTATGGCTCGGTGGCGCGAGGAGAAGACGGCCCCTTCTCAGACCTCGAAATGATGGCGATCCTCGACGAGGGAGAATCGCTCACGCATGAATGGGTCTCGGGCGCGTGGAAAGCCGAGGTGAACGTCTTGCCGCTAGACGAGGCGCGAACGCTTGCGAGTGCGCTCGAAGAGGAGTGGGCGCTCACGCAAGGGCAATTTGTGCACGTGCTCCCGCTCCAAGATGTTCAAAGCATCTTTCCTGACCTCAAGCGGCGCGTCTTCGAGCACGACGAGGCAGCGTTCAACGACCTGCTGCGCGCGATCATCGTGGGCGATATTTTGGAGCTGGTCGGCAAGTGGCGTAACATGCGCGCGCAAGCGCACACTGAGGCGCTGTCCTTCATCGCAACAATGCTCGTGTTACACACCGCGCTGTTGCTCGGTGCTGCTCACCGCCACGTGTTCTCGACTGCAACCCGCCTCTTCAGCGAGGCGCTCGCGCTGCCCGACCTGCCCGAGGGTTTCACGCCGCTGTGCCAGCGCGTCATGCGCGGCGCGCTGCACGAAACCCAAGCCGTGTTCGAGGAGTGCGAGCAGCTCTGGGCAGGCATTGCGCGCTGGGCGACACAGCGACACATCGCGCTCACCTCCGACCCGTTGGCGCTTTCGTGTTAGCTAACCAGCTCGTTTACATCCAAGCGCCTTGCGCGCTCACCTATAATCAGCTGCGCAAAGGAGGTGAGCCTATGCCAAAGAAGGTCCGCGAAGCGAAGAAAAAGGAAGACGTGATCGAAGTGGAAGGCGAAGTGGTCGAGACGCTACCAGGAACGATGTTCCGCGTGCGGTTGGACAACGGTCATGAGGTGCTCGCCACGCTATGCGGGCGCATGCGCAAGAACTACGTGCGCGTGCTGCTCGGTGATCGCGTGCGCGTCGAGCTCTCGCCGTACGACCTCACGCGCGGGCGCATCAGCTGGCGTCTTGACTCGTCACCGAGCGCTGACGAGTTAGAGTAGCGCGCTCGCACGTCAGCGCAACCCAATCACCCATTCCCTCTTGCGCCACACACCGCAACCCCACATTTGTCGCTGCTTTAGTCACTTCAACAGCCTGCGAATCCAAGATCCCCGAGAAGACAAACAGGTCACCGCGCGCACCTAACCCCTCGCGCAATAGCCGCGCAATAACCCCTGCAAGAATGTTTGCCACGATGAGGTGATAGTGCCCCGGTGCTACATCGTGCGAGCCGTGAAAGATATGCACGCGATCGCTCACTCCATTGCGCGCAACGTTTTCGCGCGCCACTTGCACCGCCTCGGGATCGGTATCCACGCCAATCACTTTCTCCGCGCCGAGCTTCGCCGCCAGGATGGCGAGGATACCTGAGCCGCATCCGACATCAAGCACGCGCATCCCTGGACGCACGTGCTTCAAGAGTGCCTGCATGCACAACTGCGTGGTTGGGTGCAGCCCCGTCCCGAAAGCCATGCCTGGATCTAGCACGATGGTGATATCGTCGGGCTTTGCGCCTGCCTCATCAAGCGAGACCCACGAAGGGCAAACAAGCACTCGCTCGCTGATGCGCAGAGGTTTAAAGTGCGCCTTCCAGGCCTCCGCCCAATCTTGCGCAACGACTTCTCGGTAAGTCGGCTGGGGAAGTGGGCGCACCATGCGTGCTAAGTGCAGCGCCTCTTCGATTCTGCGGCGGCGCTCTTCGAGCGTCGCGTCCACTGGCAGGTAAGCGCGAAGAACAACCGAGGCTACCGCAGGCTGCTCCTCCCAGCGATCTTCAGGTTGCTCGCCAGGACGCAGCACAGGTTTCTGCTCCAGCGCCACGCCTCCTTCGACAAAAGGGAAGATCGCCTCGCTGATTGCCTCTGCAAGTTCTGCGTCTGTCTCAAGGCTTAGCTCTAGCCACCGTTGCATCAACGTTGACTCGTGCCTTCTGCGCGTTGCTTGATCACGGTGAGAAGCTCCTTTGCCACCAGCATCCCAGTGGGACGCGCACCAAGCCAATAGGCAGCAAAGCGTCGCCCGCTCTCCGCATCGAGGGCGTGCGTCCGATGCTCGAGGACGAGCCGATGTTGCCCTGGCTGCGTGCCTGGCTCGATACGCAGGCTGATGGCTAGCTTTTCGTAGTTAGGTTGGTTGAAGGCGATGAACTCCTCCAACGTGAGTGGCTGCACCACGTGCTGGTCAAACCAATCGTGCAGCGTGCCGATCGCGCCGAAGACGATCTCGCGGTCGGGCGCCTCTGCAAGCACAGTGTTGTGTTGCGGACCATTGAGCATGATAGCGATGAACGGATCGAGAGGTGCACCGTTTCCGTCTGCCGTCCCAGCGAGGCGCGCGGGCAATCGGCGCAGCTCTGCAAGTGCCTGCGCGAGTGGCTTTTCGGCGTGGGCGACCTCGCGCATGGCGCTGAAAATGGCTTGCGGCGAGGCGTGGATCAACTCAGTGACGATGTCGCGGAACTCGTAGTCGGGCAGCACCGTGTCGAGCAAGGTGGGCGAGTGCGCACCACTGCGTTGGCGCTCTGCCCACGCGCGCTCTGCGCGTTCCTTGATGCCGAGCAACATGCGGCGCTGCATGATGAACGTGCCTGGCTCCAAGTAGGCACGGATCAGCAAGGTGCGCCACCAAGTGTGGTGCCAATCAGCACGCAGACGCTCGATCAAGCGCGTGGTTTGGTCATCAATGGGGCGTAGGTGAAAACTCCACGTGAGGTTGCTATACGCCCCAGCTTGAAGCACAGCAATGCCCTTCGGGCGCAAAGACTCGCCATGCAACACCAGCGTTCGCTGCGGCTGCACAATGTCCACTGGCAGCGCAGCGCTGCCATCTGGCGAAAGTGGGATCGCGTCAGCCGCGTGTAGGTGTTGCAACTCTGGGCGCACACGCCGGGCCGTACGGATATCCAAGCCCAACAGGTTTTCAATCCATGTGTAGCTGTAGAAGCCGCCGCGCCCTTGCCCGATCTGCACAAGCCAAGCCCACACCTCGCTGGCAGGCGCGTGAATGGTCACGGCGTGGGTGGCGTGCAGCTTCGGGTTTGGCGTGAGATCGTCGCCGGGTAACCAGCTTTCTGCTTCCTCGGGTGTTGCTCCCCAGCGCAAATGCCAAGGGCGCACGAAAAACGCGTAGGCTGCAACGGTTGCAGCACCCAACGAGGAAAGACCGATCAAGGACGAGAGGCGTGAACTCCTGGGCATTGTGTCTCGGTCACTTTTTCGGGCAGAGTTGTGTGGCACAAAGTTTACCGCTATGCACCCCTGTTCATGAGAGCGGCGCTACCGCATCCCAACATGCCGCAACGCGACATGCGCAGCGGCTAAGTCCCATAGCGCACACCCCACACTTTTGAACACCGTCACACCCCCAGCAGGCGGTCTGTGCTGTGCTTCAGCAAGAGGTTCTACGAGTCCCCAATTGACGCCTGCCTGAATGAGGTCGCCAGCTTCGTGCTGAGCACCTTCAAGCGTATCCACTACGATCCGCGCGCGCCGCACCAAAGTTGGCGGCAACTCCGCCATCGTCGGCGTGAAAGCACCAATCGCTGCCACGAAGGCATCCTCGCGCACTGCGTCAGGAAGCACGGGCACTGAGCTGCTTGTCGCCGTGATCACCATGCCACACTGTGGCAGCGCAGCCTGCAAATCCGCAACTGTTTGCGCGTCTATCCCCTCTGCCTGTGCGCGCGCAACCAGCGCTTGCACGCGCTCTGGCGTGCGTCCAGCAACGAAGATGCGCATCCCTTCAAACGTCGCCGCAAACGCGAACAGATGCGCTTCTGCTTGCACACCAGCACCGATGACGAGCAAGGGCCCCCTCTTTGCGCTTGGCTGCGCAAGCGCTTGTGCTGCAAGCACAGAGAGTGCCGCGGTGCGCCGTGCTGTGACCACCTGACCATCGAGTATTAACAGCCACGTCCCGTCTGTTGCGCGCATCACTGCCACCTCGCCCTGCACGCGCGGCAGCCCCAACTCAGGATTGCGCGGATGAACGCTCACCACTTTGACGATCGCCAAGGTCTCATCAGCAGCAGGCATGGTGAGCAGCGCGCCCTGATTTGGCAGCGCCATCTGCTGGCGCAACGGCGCAACAGCACGACCTTGTTGCTGAGCATCCAGCATGATGCGCAGCGTTTCAACCAAGTCTGCCCACGGCAAAGCTTGAGCCGTTTCCTCAGCGCTCAAGAGTCGCATGGTTAAAAGCTCTTAACTCTTTTCTTAGCGGTTATACCCAACTCCGCAAAGTTATCCACAGGTTTATCCACACTTATCCACAGCCTGTGAATTTCCTAGGCAAATCCACATATCCACACCCCATATCTTGTACTTATCCACAGGTGTGGATAAGTCTCCTCGTCCCTCTATCCACAAGGCGTTCACAGGTTATCCACAGAGAATCTATGCTTATCCACAGCCTCTCCACGTTTTAACCCCCATATCTTGGCCCCTATAAAGGAAGGAGCGCCATATCTTGGGGTTAGATCGAGTCGTTGGCGTTTTCCACAGGTGCTCTACTACAACTACCAAAATAAACCACAAGGATAATGCACGCACATGGAGCCTTTGCTTGAGATTGGGCGCCGCATTCACAGAGCGTGGGAAGAGAAAAACGCTGCGCGCGATCGCGCTGTTGTGCTTTCCCGGGAAGTGATCCGCGCTTGCGCGTTAAGTGTGCGCGCCATTCATCGCAATGCCTGGCAAGACGCCGAGGCCTCGCTCCACGAGGCACAACAGCGCCTGCAGGAGATGAACGCCGTGCTCGCCGCGTATCCCGACTTGCTGGTCTCGGGTTACGTTCAAGACGCAGCGAAAGAATTCGCCGAGGCACGCATCTTGCTCGCTGTGGCTCGGGGCGAGGCATTGCCTGAGCCAGAGGCGTTAGGTGTTGAATTCGCAGCTTATCTCAATGGATTGGCAGAGGCAGTAGGCGAGGTGCGGCGACGCATCCTCGACTTGATGCGCCAAGGAATGCTGGAAGAGTGTGAGCGATTGCTTGCCTTCATGGATGACGTTTACGATGTGTTGGTGATCATGGATTTTCCTGACGCGCTGACGGGCAACCTGCGAAGAAGTACGGACTTGGTGCGCGGTGTGTTAGAGCGCACGCGGGGCGATTTCACGCTTTTCGTGCGCGAGCATTGGCTGCGTCAAGCGCTTGAGGCAATGGCTGCGCGCCTGGATGCGGGCGCGCAAAGCTCAAAGCACCTCGTGTAGCAATGTTGCAAATTCGTTGAGCACCATTGCAGTTGCACCCCAAACCTCATACGTCGCAAAGCGGAAAGCAGGCACTTCAGCAAGTGCGCCATCGCTCAACACACGTTGAATCATGCAGCGGCTTTGGGGGGTGAGCAATGCCGTGATTGGGACCTCGATGAGCGAGGCTACTTCTGAGGACGCAGGTTGGAACAACGGTGGTGTTGGGGTGTAGGCGAGGACGGGCGTCATCCAGAAGTGGCTTGGCTGCACATATACAGGCGAAAGCCGACCGAGCACGCGCAGCGCCGGCGGCAAAGGACCCAATTCCTCACTCGCCTCGCGCAAGGCTGTGCGGATGATGTCCCCATCGTGATCCTCGAACTGACCACCAGGCAGCGCGATTTGCCCTGCGTGGCGGGTGAGCGCATTCGCGCGCTGCGTGAGCACGAAGTGAAGCACGCTGCTGCGCGGGTAAAGCAACAAGAGCACGCCTGCTTGGCGCGCTGGAGGCATTTCGGGTGGCGGTGCGCTCAGGCGCCCTGGTGGGCGCATCGGGGCGTGTGCGCGCTCGCCAGGAAGCTCACCTTGGAGCCTTGCTTGCAAGCGCGCCAGAAGTGCCGCGACCTCACCCAAGGCGGGAAAATTATTGCGCATGCTGAAAGCGCGTGGAAACAATCAAGGGCTTCCTCACGAGCGGAAGCCCTTGATGAAGCGCTCGCTGAATCCTCAAGCGCGTCATGCTGCCTCTGTGCCTGCCTCAGGCGCAGCAGCCTCCATGCCTTCTTCTTCGACGATCTCCGCAATGCGGCGTTTCTCGCGGCGGCGGCGCGCCTTTTCGGCCTTTGTGATGCGTACCTCCTGCTTGCGCTCTAGGCGCTTCTGAAACCGGTCAACCTGCCCTTCGGTATCGATAAGGCGCTGTTGCCCTGTGTAGAAAGGGTGGGTGCCTGACCACACGTCAACGTGAAGCTCCGGCTTGGTCGAGCCGATTGTGCCGACGAACTCACCCGCGACGTAGATCTTGGCTTGCGGGTAGTACTTCGGGTGAATGTCCTTCTTCATTGGGTTGCCTCCTGCTGGAGCAGGCGGAGAGGAGTGACGTTCACGCGCTTGCGACCACCAGGCAATGTGTCGAAAACCACCACGCCATCGGTGAGTGCAAAGAGCGTGTAATCCTTGCCAACGCCGACATTTGCGCCTGGTTTGATGCGCGTGCCGCGTTGGCGTACCAAGATGCTCCCTGCGAGCACGACCTGGCCGTCGTAGCGCTTGACGCCTAGGCGTTTCGCGTGACTATCGCGCCCGTTAACAGTTGAGCTACCACCTTTCTTGTGTGCCATAGGCTTGCCTCCCGCGTGCTTAGCCGATGATCTTGATGTGGGTGTACACCTGTCGGTGACCCTTCTTGCGGCGGTAGCGCTTCTTCGGGTGATACTTGAAGACGATGAGCTTATCGCCTTTCTTCTCACCCAGCACTTGGGCGCTCACCATGCGCCCTTCCACGTAGGGCTTCCCGACGGTCACCCCATTTTCGTCTGAGACCAAAAGCGCCGGGAACTGGAGCGTGCTGCCTGTAGCAGCGTCCAGTTTCTCTACATAGAGTTCATCGCCCGGCGAAACGCGATATTGGCGACTGCCCACTTCAATGACTGCATACATGGCTTCCCTCTGCTTGTAACCCATCGGCTGCGCGTGATGCCTCATCCAGGCAGTCAGGCCCGATAGGTGAGAGTGCTTTCGTTCGGCTTTCCTCTCTTGCTAGAGCAGGTTGAGCATTATAGCCCAGCGATGTGGGGTAAGCAGGAGAAACGAAGCTAAGCGCGGGCTAAGACGAGCTTCTAGCTCGCAGGCGTTATAATTGCGTTGTCCCCTCGAAGAGCGAGCCCGCAGGTTTCAGGCATTGAATGCTGAACACCTGCGTTATTGCTTTTATGAGGGGTGGTTTGTCGCCCGCAGCCTCAGCGGTTCACCCTGTGAGGTAACGTCGTTGAGCGGCTCTTCGTGTATTGCGCTCCAGAGCGCCAAGAAGAGGAGGTAGGCAATCATGTCGTTGCATCGCTTGCGCCCACTGATTGGGCTTTCGGGAATCCTCGCTTTGTTGCTTTCGGCTTGTGCGCAAGTAGTTCCCACTCCAGCGCCTCAGCAGCCGCCTGCCCAGCCAACCACTGCCGAGGGCGGTGCTCCTGCCCCTGCAGCAGAAGAAGAATTTCGCGTGGGCATGGTCATCGTCGGTCCTATGAACGACAAGGGATGGAACGAATCGCACGTGGAAGGCACCAAGTACGTGATGGCGAAAATGCCTAACGTCAAGTTCGACTACGTGGATAAGGTGAACCCCGGCGACCGTCCCAACGTGAAGGGCTCGCAGGTGGCAGACGACCTCATCGCGCGCGGCGCCAAGCTTATCATCTTCAACTCCGACGATTTCAAGGACGATGCGCTGGAAACAGCTAAGAAGCACCCCAACATCCCCATCGTGCACGTCTCAGGGGATTACGCCTGGAAGGAGGGGCGCAACTACAAGAATCAGCCGAACCTCATCAACCTCATGGTGAAGATGGAGCCAGGCTGGATGATCGCGGGCTGCGCTTCAGCGCTAGAGACCGAGACGGGCAAGATCGGCGTGCTCGGTCCGCTGATCAACGAGGAGACGCGCCGCTATGCAAACGCCGCTTATCTCGGCGCACGCTACTGCTGGGAGAACTACCGCAAGCGCGATCCTAAAGCGCTGCAATTCAAAGTGACGTGGATCGGCTTCTGGTTTAACATCCCAGGCGTCACGCTCGACCCGACCAAAGTGGCGGATGACTTCTACAACGGCGGCTTCGACGTGGTGATGAGCGCCATTGATACACCCGAGGCAGCTGTGCAAGGAAAGAAAGCTGCTGACGCAGGCAAGAAGGTGAAATACCATCACTACGACTTCAAGGGCGGATGCGAGCTTGCGCCAGAGATCTGCATCGGCGTGCACTACTACAACTGGGGGCTGGGCTACTTGAAGATCATCCAAAGCGCCATGCAAGGTCAGATCGGCGAGACGTGGATCTGGGCTGAGGGGAACTTCCAAGACCTAAACAACCCAGACGCGTCCGCATTTGGTTACCTCAAGGGCAAGGCGTTGCGGTCTGAGAACGCCGCGCTGATTGATGAGTTCATCAAGGGGCTTGGCGACGGCAGCATTGATCTCTGGAAGGGGCCACTGAATTTCCAAGATGGCTCGGTGTTCCTCAAGGCGGGTGAGCGCGCAACCGACCAGCAAATCTGGTACATGCCGCAGCTGCTTGAGGGGATGGAAGGGCAAAGCGTGCCGACCAGCTAACGTTTGCTTTGCACCGAGACAGCCTTTCGACAAGCCCACCCTGCTCCTGGGGTGGGCTTGTGCGTTTGCTGCTTATGCGGCGTAGAGCCACCAGAAGCGCTCGCGCGGCGCAGCAGCTTCCAGCTCTGGCTCCCAAATGAACGCGCCTGGCTCAAAGTGCGCGCGCAGGCGCGCATCACACAGGCGCAACCGCGCAAGTTGTGCGGGTAGCTGTGCCACGTCTTCCTTTAGCAGCTCGAGTTTGAAGCGGGTGTGTGCATGTGCCCGATAGCCAGAGAGATGATTGAACGCGCGCAAGCGCGCGGCGTCTTCGCTGCGATCGTTGAGGAACATCTCCCAAGTGTCAAGCCGGCTTTTGAACTCGCGGCGTGCCTTTTGCGTGTATAGCTCAGCTGCGCGGCTGCGCACTTGGCGAACGTGCGCACGTGCGCGCTCAAGCGCAGCGTCCACGCGCTCGGGGGCTTGCGCGCGCAAGGCGCTGAGCCGCCATTCGGTCTCCAGCCAGGTGCCGATGGTAAGCATGGGCATCATGTGCCCACGCAAAGCGCCGACGGG
>Ga0105160_1000396_pt1 | contig 21154 bp, 19 predicted proteins | sample GXS110809BmetaG_FD_89591 | JGI IMG/M metagenome (GOLD analysis project Ga0105160, IMG submission 89591) | Hot spring microbial communities from Gongxiaoshe hot spring, China to study Microbial Dark Matter (Phase II) - GXS 110809B | ecosystem: Environmental > Aquatic > Thermal springs > Hot...
ACGGCCGGGGGCTGGCCGCCGCCCTCTGCCTAGGAGCCGTAGGCGTATGGGTGGGCACCGCCTTCCTCGTCTCACAAGAGGCCCATCTCGACCCAGACCTAAAACGGCGCATACTGGAGGCTACTGAAGAGGACACCCGTGTCACCCGCATCTACTCGGGCAAGACGATGCGCAACATTACTAACCCCCTCATTGAGGAGTGGGAGCGCTCTGGGTTCCCAACCCTCCCCTTCCCCTTCCAAGGGGCGCTCATCAGGGAGATCACTTGGCCGGCAGAGAAGGCCGGACGTAAGGAGCTCCTCATGAACCCCGCCGGACAGATATCGGGCATGCTGCGCCGCATCCGCCCCGCCCGCGAAATCTTGGAGGAGATGGTGGCCCAAGCTGCCGAGATCCTGCAAAAGGCCCTGCCTTCCCAGGTTCAGGCCTCCCCTGGCTAAGGGCCTCCACCCACCGGAATCACCCCCTTCACCCGCCTTTGTCGTTGTTAATAGTTGATTTTTGCGCTCCAGATAGTCTAGTATATGGTTAAAAAGGAGGGGGACCATGGGCGAGTATGCACATCCTGAGGTACTGGTGAGCACCGAGTGGGTATGGGAGCACCTGAACGACCCCAAGGTGCGCATAGTGGAGGTAGATGTGGACACGGCGGCCTATGATACTGGCCACATCCCTGGGGCGGTGGGATGGCACTGGAAGAGGGACTTGGAGGACCCTGTGGTGAGGGACATAGTAGGCAAGGCCCAGCTGGAGGGGCTTCTATCGGCATCGGGGATCGCTAATGACACCACTGTAGTCCTGTATGGGGACAACAACAACTGGTTTGCCGCCTACGCCTTTTGGGTCCTAAAGCTATATGGCCACAAGGACGCCCGCATTATGAATGGAGGGCGCAAGAAGTGGATCGATGAGGGTAGGCCCCTTACCACTGAGGTGCCTAATTACCCGCGCACCCAGTACCGAACCCAGGAGCCTGACCCCAGCATCCGCGCCTTAAGGGATCAGATACTGCAGTGGCTGAAAAGGCCGGACATCGCCCTAGTGGACGTCCGCTCACCGGCCGAGTATAGGGGGGAGTTGTTAGCTCCGGAAAACCTGCCCCAGGAGGGGGCCCAAAGGGGGGGCCACATCCCTGGCGCCCAAAACATACCGTGGTCCATGGCGGTGAACGAGGATGGCACCTTCAAGTCGCCAGAGGAGCTACGGCGCATCTACCAAGAAAAGGGGATAACGCCAGATAAAGAGATCATCGCTTACTGTCGGATAGGTGAAAGGTCGGCCCATACCTGGTTTGTCTTGAAATATCTCTTGGGCTACCCACAGGTGCGCAACTACGATGGATCTTGGACCGAATGGGGCAGCCTGGTGGGATCGCCCATCGAAAGGTAGGACCCCCCTTCCCCGTGTGCGTGTTGCCCCCATAATAATGGGGGGCAACCATGACAGTCACACCCGGCGGCACAAGGGTAAAGGAGCGGTACCTGGAGGTGAAGGGGCGCCAGGTCTACGTAAGAGAGGCGCTACCTGTGTCATCCCAGCCCCAGGGCACTGTCCTCCTCCTGCACGGGTGGGTAGGCACCTCCTCCTGGATGTTCCGACACGTCCTGCCCACCTTGGGTAGGAACTTCTGGGCCGTAGCCCCAGACCTGCCAGGATTTGGCCGCTCCCAGCCCCTGCGTAGGAGACCTACCTTAGATGCGTACACCCACTTCCTAGCCGAGCTGATCGAGGCCCTAGGGCTAAGCCGCTTCCATCTCATAGGTGCCTCTGTAGGGGGAACGCTGGCCATAGTCTATGCCAGCCGCTACCCCGAGCGCCTGCGTAGGCTGGTGTTGGTGGGGCCTGTATATAGGGGGGAATACTTGCCCCGTCGCTTTCACTGGATCTTCCGGCTGGTAGACCGGCCAGGCCTCCGAGAGATTATCCCCAAGGCCCCCATCAAGTGGTGGCTTATCGTGCGGCGCCTAGACATGGGACGCGATACCCGCCACCTTCTAAGGGAAGACAAGGGGCTTATGGCACGTGATATCATGAGGGTCCCCAACCAGACCCTCATTGGGGTGGGGCGCCAGCTTTTAGCCATCGACCTAGAGGGCGAAGCCCGACGCATCTGCGTTCCCACCTTAGTCCTGGACGGGGAAGAAGCCCGAATGGTGCCAGCGTGGGCCTCGCGCCGGCTGGCCACCGTTATCCCACAGGCCCAATGTCACATCATCGCCGACTGCGGCCACAACGTGGTGCTGGAGAAGCCTAAGGAGTTCCTGCGTCTTACCCTTCCCTTCCTTCAAGGGTAAGCGTATTGGCTGCCTTCAGCCTCTCGGATATAATTGGTGCGATCGTACAGGAGGCGACCATGGTGGCAGAAGAGGGGCCCCTCTCAGGCGTGAGGGTATTAGACTTGGCTGGCCCCCCTGGGGCCTACTGTGGCAAGCTCTTGGCCGACCTAGGAGCCGACGTCATCAAGGTGGAGCCACCTGGGGGGGATGCGGCCAGGCGTATACCTCCCTTCTTCCACGACGACCCCCATCCTGAAAAGAGCCTCTACTTCTTCGCCTTCAACACCTCTAAGCGTTCCATAACCTTAGACATCACCAAGGCCGATGGCCGCGCCCTGTTCCGCCGTCTTGCTGCCAAAGCAGACGTCATCATAGAAACCTTTCCTCCAGGCTACATGGACGGCCTGGGGCTGGGATACGAAGCCTTAAAGGTAGAGAACCCAGGCCTTATATACTGCTCTATCACCGGCTTTGGCCTTTGGGGGCCACGGGCCCACTGGCAGGCCAGCGACCTCATCGCCGTGGCCATGAGCGGCATGATGTATCTGGCCGGCTTCCCTGAAGACCCCCCCAACCGCCCCTATGGCGATCAGGCCTACTATTGCGCCTCTATTCAGAGCTGCACTGGCATCCTCATCGCCCTCCTCCATCGCGACCGCACAGGCGAGGGCCAGCTAGTAGAGGTCTCCATGCAGGAGGCCCTCTCCATGAACCAAGAGACGGCGATGCAGTTCTGGGACATGCGCAAGGAGCTGCGCACCCGCACAGGCGAGGGGAGAAAGCTCCCAACGGGTGAGTGGTTCCGCGTGCCTGGATTAGGCACCTACCAGTGCGCCGACGGTTACGTATATCTCATGGTAGGGATTCCAGGCTTCGGTGCCCCCCTCGCTACCCTCATCGACTGGATGGCCGAGGAGGGGATGGCTGAAGGCCTCGCCTCTCCCGAATGGAAGGAAGTGTTCAGTCAGCTGGACCTACGCCTTATCGCCCAGCTCCTCCAGGGGACAGACGTCAGCATGGCAACCCAATGGGTACCCAAGTTCCAATATGTAGACCCCATTATTGAGCGCTTCATCCGCACTAAGACCAAAAACGTCCTCTATGAGGAAGGGCAGAGGCGAGGGCTTCTCATTGCCCCTGTCAACACGCCCAAGGACGTAGTGGAGAACCCTCAGTTGAACGCTAGAAGCTTCTTCCAGGAGATAGAGCACCCTCACCTAGGGACGACGATACGCTATCCGGGCCCTCCCTACCGCCTAGGTCTCACCCCAGCCAGGATCTGGCGCCGTCCGCCCCTCATTGGGGAGCACAACCTCCAAATATATCGAGATGAGCTAGGGCTCTCTTCAGAGCAGGTAGGCGCCTTGGCGGCTGCAGGGGTAATATAAGATGTCGCCCTCAATAGGAGGTGAAAGATATGGCCGAGGATAGGCTGCCCCTCAAAGGTATAAGGGTGGCCGATTTTACCTGGTTCGGCGCTGGCCCCATCTTCACCCAGATCCTGGCCCATTACGGTGCCCAGGTGATACGCGTAGAGTCACAGACACGTCTAGATGGTCTACGCATCGCCATGCCTATGCCCAAAGATAAGCCCCCCACCGTTAACATGTCCGGATATTTCAATAACTTCAACGCCAACAAACTGTCAGTCACCATCAACATGGGGACAGAGAAGGGGCGAGAATTGGCCCTCCGCCTTATCGCCAAGAGCGACATCGTAGCCGAGAACTACACCCCTGGCACCTTAGAGAAGTGGGGCCTTGGCTACGAAAGGATCCTTCAGGTGAAGCCTGACATCATCATGGTGCGAGAGCCGATGCAGGGCCTTACTGGGCCCCACCGTGACTTCGCTGGCTTTGGGGCAGTAATTACGCCCCTCAGCGGCCTTAGCTATCTCTCGGGCTTCCCCCATCGGCCACCAGTAGGCCTGGGCACCAACTATACCGACTACGTAGTAAACCCTGGACACGCAGTAATCGCCACCTTGGCCGCCCTTCGTCATAGGAACCGCACTGGCAAGGGACAACTGATCGAGGTGGCCCAGCTAGAGAGCTCGGTAAATGTGGTATCGGTTGCCATACTGGACTATACGGCCAATGGCCGTGTGCAGGAGCGCCAGGGCAACCGTCTTCCCTACGCCTGTCCCCATGGCGCATATCGCTGCCAGGGAGAAGACCGCTGGGTGGCCATCGCCATCTTCAACGACCAGCAGTGGGAAGGCTTTTGCCGCGCGGTAGGAGAGGAGTGGACGCAGGAGGAGCGATTCGCCACCTTCTTGGGGCGTAAGGCTCACGAGGACGAACTGGACAGGCTCATTGAGAGCTGGACCAGCCAAAGGGAGGCAGGGGAGGTAATGGAGCTACTCCAGGCCCATGGCGTCCCCGCAGGGGTGGTCCAAAGCGCTGCCGACGTCCTCGACTGCGACCCCCACCTCAAGGCGCGGGGCTACTACCGCTACTTGGACCATCCCGAGGCAGGACGGACAGCCTATGATGGCTCTGGGTTCCGCCTCCATAGCACCCCTGGCGGGCCCATAGCACCCGCCCCCCTCCTTGGCCAGCACACCGAGTATGTGTGCAAGGAGGTGCTCGGCTTAACCGACGACGAAATAGCCGACCTAATGGCCGAAGGGGTGCTACAGTAAGCCCTTTCCTTTCTAACCTTCTCCGGGCAGCCCCTATCACCGAGCAAGAAGAGACGCTACTATTAGAACGCAGAGAGGAGAGGTGCTATGGCCTTAGTAGATGGTGGCGACCTAGTAGTAAAGGCCCTCAAGAGGGAAGGGGTAGACGTTATCTTCACCCTCTGCGGAGGGCACGTCCAGGCCATCTATGACGCCTGTATAGACGAAGGAGTACGCATTATAGATGTGCGTCATGAGCAGGCAGCAGGCCACGCAGCCGAGGGCTGGTCCAGGGCTACCCGTCGGTGTGGAGTGGCAGTGGTGACTGCCGGCCCTGGCGTTACCGACGTGGTCACCGCTGTGGCCAACGCCTACCAAAACAAGAGCCCCATGTTAGTCATCGGCGGGCGCAGCCCCCTAAACCGCTTTGAGATGGGGGCCCTCCAGGAGATGGACCAGGTGGAGCTTATGCGCCCTATCACCAAGTGGGCACGCTGCGTCTATGAAACCAAACGAATACCCGAATACATAAGCATCGCCTTCCGGGAGGCGATGACAGGCCGTCGGGGGCCGGTATTTCTTGAGATCCCCACCGATATCTTGTTCCAAAAGGTAGAAGAATCAGAAGTCTATTTCCCTGAGAGCTATCGTCCTCAAGGGCGCAAGCACCCCGACCTTACCCTTGTAGCCCAGGCTGCCCAGCTGCTGGCGCGGGCAGAGCGGCCCATGGTCATGGCCGGATCCCAGGTATACTGGGACGAAGCCCACGAAGAGCTGCGCCAGCTTATTGAGAAGTTACAGGCGCCTGTTTACTTAAACGCCATGGGTCGTGGGTGCATCCGGCAAGACCATCCCCTATTCTTCTCCAGGACTAGGCGGCTAGCTATGACCCAGTGCGATGTAGCCCTCATAGTGGGAACGCCCTTGGACTTCCGCATGGCCTACGGCCGCCGCTTCTCCCCCCAAGCCCAGATCATCCAGATAGACTCTGACCCCTCTGAGCTGGGCCGCAATAGGGACTTCGCCCTCGCCATTGAGGGGGACGCCAAGGCTACCCTCCAAGCCTTGATAAGCGAGCTAGGCACCCACATCCCACGTCACGCTGAATGGATAAGGGCGCTAAGGGAGGAAGAGGATAAGATAAAGGCGCAACGTCAGGAGTTTGAGCGATCCGATGCCGTCCCCATACACCCCTTGCGCCTTTGCCGAGAGATAGTCGAGTTCGTAGACGATAACACCATCGTGGTAGGCGATGGCGGCGACATCGTCAACCTGGCTGCCCAGGTCTTGCCAATCAATCACCCTGGCCAATGGTACGACCCTGGCCCCTTCGGCACCTTGGGGGTAGGGACAGGCTTTTGCATGGCCTTGGCCACCGTCTTCCCAACAAAGCGCATCCTCATGGTCAACGGCGATGGCACCTTTGGCCTCAACGGATTTGAGTTCGATACGTTCGTCCGCTTCGGCATGCCCATCGTCTCGGTGGTGGGCAACGACCGTCAATGGGGGCAGATCGTGGTAGGCCAGAGGCTCATGTACGGAAAGGAGAGGGTAGTGGCATCTCTCTTAGGAGACAATGCGCGCTACGACCTGGTGGTGGAGGCGCTAGGTGGTCACGGGGAATACGTCACCGAGCCCCATCAGATACGCCCTGCCCTAGAGAGGGCCTTCGCATCGGGCAAGCCTGCCTGTGTCAACGTCATCATCGACCAGGACCCCCCAGGTATAAGGGGAGGCTACGAGTTTATGTGAGGCCAGGGAAGTATATGGCCTACTGCGTCTTCTGCGAGATAGTGGCCAAGAGAGAAATGGCAGAGATCCTCTACGAGGACGAGGAAGTAATGGTGTTCCGCAACCGGCTGCGTTGGGTGCCGGTGATGCTTTTGGCCATCCCCAAGACCCACATGACCCAGGAAGAGCTTTGGCGCAATATGGGCAGAGTAGGGGAGATAGCCGTGGAGATGGGACGTCGCTTCTGTCCCAACGGCTTCCGCCTCTTGTCCAACTTCGGCTTCGATGCGATGCAGTCCCAGGAGCACGCCCATGTGCACATCCTGGGAGGCACCTTCTTAGGAGAGTACGTCTAAGGGCCAAGGTAGTCCCGCCTTCGCTAGCGCTTGGCCCTGATGTTGGATTAACTCCCCAATCCCCTTGGCTGCCAGGGCAAGCAACCGGTCTAAGGTCTCACGGTCGAAGGGCGAGGCCTCAGCGGTCCCCTGTACTTCAACCAGATGGCCAGTGGCTGTCATTACCACGTTCATATCCACCTCGGCCCGCGAGTCCTCCTCATAGCAAAGGTCCAGCATGGGCACTCCGCCAACCACCCCTACGCTCACCGCAGCCACCTGGCCCCGCAGAGGTATAGAAGGTAAATCGCCCCTCTCCACCAGCCGATGGAGGGCCTGGTATAGGGCCACAAAGCCCCCCGTGATGGCCGCCGTCCGTGTACCGCCATCGGCTTGAAGGACGTCGCAGTCCACCACCAAAGTGCGCTCCCCCAAAAGGTCAAGAGCCGTTACCGCTCGCAGGGCCCTACCAATGAGGCGCTGGATCTCGTAGGTGCGGCCGCTCTGCCTCTCCCTGGGTATGCGCTGGGGCGCAGACCGAGGCAGCATCCCATATTCGGCCGTGACCCAGCCAGTGCCCAGATCACGGGCGAAGGGGGGAGCCCTCGGTTCTATTGTCACCGCACAGATGACTTGCGTCCTGCCCACCTGGATAAGGGCTGAGCCTTCAGCGAACTCTAGAGGCCCCACCTCTATATGGACTGGGCGGAGCTGGTCAGGACGGCGTCCGTCTACTCGGATCACGTCTCCCAAGTATAGAGTAGGGCCTTTTTAAGGGCCACGGGGCCCTTCCACCCATAAGCGATGGCCATCCGTGGCTATTACCACGTCCTTACCCAGGGACGGCCTTAGCACAAGCACTTCCCGTCCCAAATCTGGCCCTGCCTCCGGTAGGCCTTCAAGGGCCCCTTGGAGCACTAATACACGTGCTGAGCTGGCAGACACGATCTGCCTCAGCAAAGTGGGTTCAGCTCCCCCCCTCTGATATAGATAGATGACATGGGCCATGGGCCAGCCTTCCTTTAGAAGCGCCCTTTGCCCATCGGGGGAAAGGCTCGATAGTATCAGAATTCCAATATTCCCAAACATCAGATGGAACGCTACAGGCTCTTCGTCTGCTACATAAACGGCACGCAAGAGAAAGCCCCCTGACCACCTCAACTGTTGACCTTGGGCCGCCCACAAGATGGGCACTCCGTTACGGTTCATGGCTTCTTGGAGGGTATGGTAGGTGTAGGACTGGCCATCAGTGGGTGGTAGTACCACCTTCCCCACATGATAACGGTCCAGCACCTCCACTAGCCCACCTATGTGCCTCATCTGAAAAGAGGTGACCACTACCAAGTCCAAAGACCTCTCCCAGAAGGGCAGCTGCCTCCCTAAGGCCTTAGAGATCGCCTCCCCATGAGGGCCCCCATCTATAAGGATGCGGACCCCTCCAGGTGCACTCACTAGCACCGCTGTCCCGTTGCCCACCTCCAAAAAGGCCACTTCCAGACGGTCTCCAGAAGGGGCCGACGTCCAAAGGCCCCAGATACCTCCTCCCAGGCCAAAGAGGGCCAGGCCGACCAGGGCGACCTGGGGCAAAGGGTAGCCGAGACGGCGGCCAGCCAGGGAAGACCTACGAAGAAGCCAAGTGAGGGCCGCCACCACAGCTCCGTACGCTGCCAAGTGTCCCAGCCCAATGCCGTCCCACCCCAAGACCACCCCAGGGACTGAGGCAAGGGCCTGGACGGTGCTTAGCATATATTTGGCCCACGGCCAGACCAACCATCCAAGGCCCGAAGCCGCCCCACCCCAGAGGCTACCTGCCAAGGCCGCTAGCCCGGCAGTCACCAGCAAAGGCACGAAGGAAGGAACCACCAAGACGTTGGCCACTAGCGCCATTAGCGAGGCCCGTCCAAAATATAAGGCGGTAAGGGGCCAGGTGAAGGCAGTAGCAGCCACCGTTATGGCCATCAGCCCGGCTATTGGCCTCAACCAAGGGTAAAACCCCCTAGGCACCTTCCCCTCTAAGAGGCGCCACAACCAACCCTGCAAGGGATAAGACCAGAGCACTAGCCCCAAGGTGGATGCGAAGCTTAGCTGAAAAGAGATGTCTTCTACCAGTAGCGGATCCCATCCAAGCATGCCTGCCCCCGCCAACAGGAGGGGCTGAAGCCCACCCCTGGGGCGGCCCGATATGTGGGCCAGCGCATATAGGCCACCCATTATGGCCGCCCTTACTACCGGAGCACTTCCTCCTACTAGCAAGGCATAGCCGGCAGTAAGGGCCAAACCCGCCGCCAATGCCCACCTAGCCCCCACTAGCCACGCCAAGGAAACAGTCGCCAGCCCAGCGATAAGGGTCACATTCTGGCCTGAGGCCGCCAACAGGTGAGAGGTCCCTGTAGCGTCCATGGCACCTAGGACCTCTTTAGGCAATGGGCCACGTCGGCCAAGAAGTACTCCTTGGGCCAACGCGGCCTCAGGCTCGGGCAGGGCCCTAGAAAGGGCATCTTTCAACCTTTCCCGCCATTGGATCAGCCCACCAATAACGGGGTCACCGAAGCCCGAGCCCAGCCAGCGGGCCTCTGGATAAAACATCGTGGCATCTAAGGCGCCGTCAACAACAGGCGAACCCCCCTGTGGAGACCAAGCCTCCAAACGCCCCTCCAGCTCCAATAGGTCGCCGTAGCGGAAGCGCAACGAGGAAGGGAGCACTACCAGCAACCTACCTTTTATCGCCTGCCATCCTCCCCCCTCCACCTGGACGTGACGCGCCTGCACCAGGTAACGGATAAAAGAATTCTTCTCCGAAGGCTCCCCATCCACCACCCCTCTTAACAGGTATGGGCCTGACTCGGTCAGGCGGGCCAAGGGCGAAGGCTCCCTTTCGAGCGTAGCAGCATAGTGCCAGTAGGCCCCGGCTACCAAAAGGGGCATCAGCAATGGCAAAACGAGGCCACCCTTCTTAAGGAATAGGGCCCACAAACTGAGCCCCAAGGCAAGGGCTGCCACTGCCAAGGGATCGGGCCCGGCCCAAGAGGCGGCAGCTGTCCCCAAAAGCCAGGCGAGGGCCAGATATCCCAAGAAACTCACGGCCCCACTGTCACCAGGTTCTTTATCTCCTCAAAGATGGAACGGGGGATGAGGTTACGGGCGAGCAGCTCTTCCAAGCTCTGGAAAGGCCCATCCTCCTCCCGGGAGCGAACGATAGCTCGGGCCCGGACGGGCCCAATACCAGGCAATGCCTCTAACTCCTTCTCAGACGCAATGTTAATGTTCACCAGGGCCGATCGGCCCTGGCTGCCACGGCGCGGAATTATCACCATGTCCTCGTCTCGGGCGCGGCGAGCTAAGTTCACTGCCTCCAGGTCAGCGTCTTCTGCAGGGCCTCCAGCCGCCTCCAGGGCATCGATCCAACGGGCCCCTTCCCACAGGCTATATACGCCCGGCTGTCGCACTGCCCCTATCACATACACCCGGACCTCAGGCTGGGAGACCGCTAGAGGCGGTGAGGGCGCCGTATGTCTGCCCAAAAGGAAACCCAACAATGCCAACAGCGGCGCCGCTATAGCAGCTACCACCATCAGCCTATAACGCTCCCAAAACTGGGTCATCGTCCTCTGGAGAAGGGAAAATCTGGCTTTATTTTACTCTCAGCCGGCCCCTCAGGAGCCCTGCTGCCGGGCGAAGCAGTGATATACTGGGCCTAGGCTATGACCTTAGACCTGAGAGGACGACACCTCTTGTCCTTAGCAGACCTGGGGGCCGAAGAGCTTTTGGCCCTTTTAGAGCTGGCCAGGCAACTAAAGAGCAAAGAAGAAGACAAGGCCCTTAAAGGGAAAGTCTTGGTCCTTCTATTTGAGAAGCCTTCCCTCCGCACACGTCTCTCCTTTGAAGTGGCTATGCGCTCTTTAGGGGGAGAATGCCTTTTCTTTTCTCCTCAAGAGGTGGGGCTTGGGGTGCGTGAGCCTGTGAAAGATGTAGCCCGTGTCATCGCCAGGCATGCCCACGCTATAGCTGTGAGAACCTTCGCCCAGGGCACACTGGAGGAGATGGCCCGCTACTCCTCTGTACCCGTCATCAACGCCCTGTCCGACCACGAGCATCCTACCCAAGCATTAGGAGACCTGCTGACCATCTGGGAGGTGAAGGGACGCCTTCAGGGTATAACCCTGGCATTTATCGGCGATGGCAACAATGTGGCCCGATCCCTTTGCCTAGGAGCAGCTATGACAGGCATGGACTTCCGTATCGCCTCCCCACCTAGCTATCAGCTCCCTGCCCATGTGGTAGCGAGGGCGCAAGAGCTGGCCAAGGCAAAGGGTGGGAAGATCACCCTCCTCCAAAACCCGGAAGATGCGGTGGCAGGGGCAGACGTAGTCTACACCGATGTCTGGACCAGCATGGGGCAAGAGGCCGAGGCAGAGGTTCGGCATCGGGCCTTTGTGGGCTACCAGGTAGACCAGGCTCTCATGGCCAAGGCGAGGTCAGACGCCATCTTTATGCACGATCTCCCCGCCCATCGTGGGGAGGAGGTGACAGACGAGGTTATGGAGGGGCCCCAAGCCGTCATCTGGCAGCAGGCGGAGAACAAGACCCACGCCATTAAGGCTCTCCTTTTGTCCCTTTTGGCGCCAGGAGGTTAGGATTGGGCCTTTTTGACATCTTCAGGGATGCAGCAGATCGGTTCCAGCCTGCTAGCATCTTAGAGATTCTGGCCATTGCCCTCATCATCTACGCTATTCTCCTCCTTTTGAAGGGCTCGGTGGCTATGGCCCTCTTCCGGGGCGTGGTCATAGTGGCGATAGGGGTTGTAATCCTGGCGCAGGTGTTAGAGCTAAGGGTCCTGCAATTTATCCTGCGTAATTCCCTCCCTGCCCTCATCGTAGCCATACCGGTCATATTCCAACCTGAGATCCGACGCTTCCTGGAGAGACTAGGCCGGGGCGGCATCTGGCCCCGCATAGGTCGGTTCCTCCACCTAGAGACCATCGACACGGTAGCAGAGACGGCCTTGGCCCTGGCCCAACGTCGCCATGGGGCCATCATCGTGCTAGAATGTGGCACTGGCCTGGAGGACTACGCCGACACCGGCATTAGGCTAGAGGCCCAAGTAAGTCGCCCCTTACTAGAGGCCATCTTTTACCCCAGCGGCCCCCTCCACGATGGCGCCATCATCATAAGGGGCGACAAGGTGGTGGCCGCCGGCTGCACGTTACCTCTCTCCCAAAGAAGCCAAGGGCGAGGCCTCCGTCACCGAGCAGCCCTTGGCCTTTCTGAGGTGACCGATGCCGTCTGCATCGTGGTCTCGGAGGAGACGGGGGAGGTATCGGTGGCCACCAATGGCCGGATGATGACAATAGCCGATGACATGCAATTGCGGGCAATCCTAAGGAGCCTTATGGCCCGTTCCACAACTAGGGCCCAAGCCCCCGCCTGAGGCAGACACCAGAGGTAAAAAGGTGGCGACATGACCGTTCAGGCTACTTGGAGGGAGTGGGTGGCCACGGTGGTGAGGCCTATTATCGCCTCATTCAGGCAGAACATAGGGCTGGCCCTTTTTTCCCTAGCCTTGGCCTCTCTTTTGTGGCTATTTGTAGGGGAAGAGGAGACTATCAAGCGTGGCATCATCCCTAACTTAGAAGTGCCCGCAGAGCCTGTAAATTTGCCCGAAGGGCTCGCCTTAGCTACTCAACTCCCTAGAGTCCAGGTACGGGCCCAGGCCTCCGCCGACGTCTGGGACTCCCTTGCACCCGACGATTTCCGTGCCTTCGTCGTCCTGTCAGGCCTGGGAGAAGGCAAGCATCTCTTGCCAGTGGAGCTGGAGGCCCGAACCAGCCGCGGAGGCCTACGGGTGCTGGGGCCAGTACCAGAACGAATCGAGGTGGAGCTTACGCCCATGTTCACCAAGAAGGTACCTGTAGAAGTGAAGATTGTGGGGGAGCCAGCCATCGGCCTCGCCCCCTCCAGCCCTAAAGTGAACCCTCCAGAGATCACAGTTGCCGGCCCCGAGTCCCTTATTAAGCTGGTGGCCAAGGCAGTCGCCCGCATCGATATCTCGGGTGCCCGCACAGAGGTGAGCAGGGCTGTACCCTTAGAGCCCCAGAACCGACTAGGCACCCTAGTGCGAGGCGTATCCCTAGAACCTTCTACTGTCAGCGTCACCATTCCCATATACCAGGCCTCGGGAGCCAAGGTAGTGCCGGTTGTACCTCGCGTGAGGGGTAGCCCCTCCCCAGGATTTAACGTCCTGAGCGTTACTGTAGACCCAGCCACCGTGACCATCTCTGGGCCCAACGACGTCATCCTTCGCCTAACAAGGGTGGACACGGTGCCCCTGGACATCACAGGCGCACGAGAAGATGTGAGCGTGACACTTGACCTGGAAATTCCGCCAGATGTGGAAGTCCAGGGAAACGCTCAGGTATCGGTGCGGGCGATAATAAGGCCTGCCCTAGCCCAGGCCACCCTAGGGGTGCCCATAGCTCCTCAGGGGTTACGTTCTGGGCTGACCCTTCAGGGCTTGCCACCCCTAGTCCAGGTCACCCTTAGTGGGCCCTTGCAGATATTGGAAGGCGTTACACCACGAGATGTCCAGGCTAAGATAGAATTGGCCAGCCTTGGGCCAGGAACCCACACGCTGCCAGTACTAGTTAGCTTGCCTCCCGGTACCATGCTCGTCTCCGTGGTGCCGAGCGAGGTAGTAGTAACCGTATCAGGGCCATGAAGAGCGGTAACGCCGGCGTAACCATCGCCCAACGCCCAGTAGTGGTTATCGTCGGCAGGCCCAACGTGGGCAAGTCTACCCTCTTTAACCGCTTGGTTGGCAAACGACAGGCCATAGTGGCTGACATCCCAGGGACGACCCGAGACCGACTGTACGCCGACACGATGATCGACCTTCGTCCTATCACCCTGGTGGACACTGGAGGATTAGACCCCCAGTCGTCTGGGGGGATCGCCTCCTTGGTGCGCCGACAAGTGGAGATAGCCATCGCTGAGGCAGACATCATCATGATGGTGGTCGACGTCTCCCAACCTCTTACTGCTATTGACTACCAAATAGCACAGTTGGTGCGGGCTACAGGGAAGCCTGTAGTTTTAGTGGCAAACAAGGCAGATAACGAGCGGCGCCTAGAGGCGGCGCCCCAGCTTTACGAGCTTGGCCTCGGTGATCCCATACCGATCAGCGCTTACCACAACCTGGGTATAGACCAGCTCCTATCTGCCCTGGCCGCCCTTATCCCTGAGTCCACTCCTCAAAGGGCAAAGGAGACTGAGTTGGCCTTAGCCATTGTGGGCAGGCCCAACGTGGGCAAGTCTATGCTCCTCAACGCCATACTGGGCCACGAGCGGGCCACCGTAAGCGAACTTCCTGGCACCACGCGTGACGCCTTGGACACCCCCTTCGATTACAAGGGGCACCGCCTCCTCCTTATCGATACGGCAGGGATTCGCCGTCGGGGCCGTATAGCGCCCGGTTTGGAGAAGTACAGCGTGGAGAGGGCCCGCCGCGCCATATCGCGGTGCGATGTCGCCTTGCTTGTGACCGATGCCCAAGAGGGCATTACTGCTCAGGATGCCCACATCGCCGGCTACGCCATAGAGGAATATAAGGGGCTCATCTTTGTAGTGAACAAATGGGACCTGATGCCAGACACGAAAGAGGCTAGGGAGCAGCTTATTGCCCAAATCACTGCCAGGCTGAGCTTCGTCTCCTGGGCCCCCATCGCCTTCGTCTCGGCCAAAACAGGGTTCAACGTGGAAGGGCTCATGGACTTGGCCTTGGAGGTGGGAGAAACAAGGGAGCTGAGGGTGCCTACTCACCGCCTCAACATCGCCATCCGTCAGGCGATGGCACACCACTTGCCCCCAGTTAAAGGGGGGAGGCAATTCAAGGTCTACTACGTTACCCAGGTGGGGATTCGTCCCCCCACCTTCGTGTTTTTCTGCAACGACCCTGATCTGCTACACTTTTCATACCGCCGGTATTTGGAGAACACTATACGCCGTGAGTTCGGCTTTGAGGGCACGGCTGTTAAATTGATATTCCGGGGACGGGGTGAATAGCGGTGACCAGCTACGCTGTGGCAGCACTGGTGGGCTACCTTATAGGGTCTTTCCCCACTGGCTACCTACTGGGACGACTCCTTAGAGGGATCGATATACGAGAGTATGGTAGTGGCGCCACTGGGGCTACCAACGTGCTAAGGGTTCTAGGGCCTAAGGCGTTCTTGGCCACCTTATTAGTAGACGCCCTCAAGGGGTGGATACCCCTCTTGCTCACATGGTACTTAACGGAGTCCCACGAGCTCCAGGCGACTGTAGGCGTAGCTGCCATCCTTGGCCACGATTTCCCCCTCTACATCGGCTTCCGGGGTGGCCGCGGAGTAGCCACTACCTTCGGCGTGTACGCGGGCTTTCTTTTCCCCTTGGCCCTTAGCCTTACCGCGCTGGGGATCTTCATACTGCTGGCCTTCCGGTACATGTCTGTCATGTCCTTGGTAACGGTGCCCCTGGGAGCTTTGACGCTGTTGGGGCTGGCCATATTTCACCTGGCGCCTTGGGCCTATGTGGTCTTCGGGTTTGCTGCCAGCTTCCTTGTGTTGGTGCGCCACCTGGGCAACATTCAGCGCCTCCTCGCTGGCACCGAGCCTAAGTTGGGCCAAGGCGGAAATGTAAGATACGGGGAGTCTAGCCATGGATGAGGACACACTGCGCCAGGAGATACTAGAGGCCCTGCGAGGCTGGGACGTTGACCACCTAGAGATACGCCTTGATAATACCGCGGCCACCCGCATCCTCTATAGGGGTAGGCAGCTGGAAGAGATAGGGCGGCAACGCTCTTTTGGCGGCAATGTGAGGGCCCTCTACCGTGGAGGGTGGGGCTTCGTCAGCTTTAACGAGGCAGGGGATCTAAGACGGTGGGTGGAGTTGGCCGTAGCACACGCCCGTTTTGTAGGCACAGGCAAGTCCTCCTTTGCCGAGGTGGAGCCGGTGGTGGACTTCGTGCCCCCCTACTTAGGGAAGGACCCGCGCCTCATACCTCTCACCGCCAAGAAGGAGTTGATGGATCACTACCTGGACATCCTCTGGTCTGTCCCTGGCGTCACCTCGGCCCACATCTTCTACTCCGATTCCCATAAACGGATCATCTTGGCCAACGCCCAGGGGACATACATCTGCCAGGAGCGAATAGATGTCACCCTACGCATCGGCGCCAGCGCCCAGCGCAACGGCGACATCCAGCAGGCATCCTTGAGCATAGGCTCTCTGGGAGACTTTTCAGTGGTAGAGGGCCTGGATGAGCAGGTGCGCCAGCTGGCCCAGAAGGCCGTACAGCTATTGGACGCACCTTATGTTAAGCCTGGCGTATACCCGGTGGTCCTTGACCCTATCCTGGCCGGGGTCTTCTGCCACGAGGCCTTCGGCCACCTCTCGGAGGCAGACCACATCTATGAGAACCCACGCCTAAGGGAGCTCATGACCATAGGGCGCACCTTCGGCCCTCCTATCCTTAACATCGTGGACGGGGCATCGGTGCCAGGGCTAAGGGGAAGTTTCAGGTACGACGATGAAGGCGTCCCTGCCCAAAAGACATACCTGATACGAGAAGGCGTGCTGGTAGGCCGACTCCACTCCCGGGAGACGGCGGCCAAGATGGGCGAGAGGCCTACAGGCAACGCCAGGGCCATCGATTACCGCTTCCCCCCTATCGTGCGCATGACCAACACCTACATCGAGCCGGGAGATGCCACCCTGGACGACCTTCTCTCAGACATCAAAGAGGGCGTATACGCCTGCAACTGGTACGGTGGTACTACGAGCATGGAGATGTTCACCTTCTCGGCCGGGGAGGCCTACATGATACGTAACGGCCGCATCGCCGAGCCCCTGCGCCCAGTGAAGTTGTCTGGTAACGTCTTTGAAACCCTTATGAACATCGACGCCATAGGCGATGACCTCTCCTTTAACCAGGGAGGGGGATGTGGCAAAGGGGGGCAGATGCCCCTCCCCGTCTCTAACGGCTCCCCCCACATCCGCATCAGACAGTGCCTAGTAGGGGAGCGCTAGGTTAGGTCTAATTTTCAAGCCGGAACTGCGCAGGGCACCCACCGCAAGGTAAGATGAGCTTCCGTGCAGCCTGTACGCAACCCTTGCTGACAGATGAACCTCCAAGAAAGGACCATCTAATTCAACGCCACACGTTTTTAGCAGTATAGCAACAAGATACAAACGTCAATTCCTCTCCTGCTGATGCCTTATTAGGCCCCCTTTGTTATCATGAAGGCTAGAAAGTTGGCCGCATCGCCTGACCCGCTGCTGGAAGAGGTCATACAGCGCGCCCTACAGCGAGGGGCGCAGCAAGCCGAGGCCTTCCGTTCCCAGTTGGAGGAGACCCCTGTCATCTTCGAGGCGAACCGCCTCAAGGAAGTGACTACTCGCCAGATAGCAGGCCTGGCTTTGCGGCTAGTGGCGGATGGCCGCCTAGGGGCCGCTTCCTCAAGCCACTTCGGCCAGCTGGAGGAGCTGGTAGAGATGGCCTTAGAAGCAGCCCTCTTTGGCCCCCCATCCTACTTGCGCTTCCCCCCTGAGCAGACGTACCCCAACGTTCCTACATACGATGAGCAGGTACCTGCCACCCCTATCGACGAGATGGTGGTGGTTGGCGAAGGGTTGATAAGGGAGGCTTTACGCCTCCAGCCAGAGCTGGTGTGCGACGCCTACGTACACCGCGCCGTACAAAAGATAGAGGGCGCCAACTCAGCAGGAGGAAGGTTCAGCTTCCAGCGCTCTATCTTCTCGGTGGGCCTCCATGGTGTGTGGGTGCGCGGCAACGATATGCTCTTTGTGGGTGATAGCCTCTCCTCTTGTCAGCGCATATCGGACCCTGCGTCCATCCTTGAAGAGGTAACAAGACAGCTTACTTGGGCTAGCAAAACAGCAACCATCACCACCGGGACCTATCCCGTTGTCTTCACGCCTTTGGGCGTAGCTAGTGCCCTTATTGGGCCCCTCATGGTAGCCTTTTCGGGCCGTGCCGTCTACCTAGGACAGTCCCCCTTGGCCTCCCGATTAGGAGAGAAGGTTTACGACTCTCACATATACCTCTGGGACGATCCTACCATCCCCTATCGGCCCAGAAGCCGCATCTGCGACGACGAGGGCGTGCCCAGTCGCCGCGTGTCCCTGGTGGAGGGAGGGTTAATCTGCTCCTTCCTCTATGACCTACAGACGGCAGGGATGGCCAAGGCCGAGCCCACCGGCCACGGCCATAGGGGCGCAGGTGGCTATGTAGATATATCCCCCTCATGCCTAGTCATGGCCGAGGGAGAGGCTAGCCTAGAGGAGCTGATAGCCGACATCTATGAAGGGCTAGTGATAGATCAGCTCATAGGTGCTGGACAAGGAAATGTCATGGGAGGCGACTTCTCTGGCAACGTCCTGCTGGGCTATAAAATAGAGAAGGGGAAAGTAGTGGGGCGCATAAAGGACGTGGTAGTAGCCGGAAATGTACACCAACTTTTAGGGCATCACCTATTGGCCGTAGGACGCCCCGCCAGGTGGGTAGGAAGCTCCCTACGCGTGCCACCTATCGCTCTCACCTCCTTAAGTGTAGCCGCCCGATAAAAAGGCCATGTCCTGGGAAAGGACGATCCAGCAGCTAGTGGGCTCGCCTAATATGCCTAAGGCGTCCCAACTGGCTACACTCTCTTATCTCCCTGAGGGCGGTAAGGAAATGCTAGCCCAGGTATGGCCCCGCATACCAACAGCCAGGAAGCGTACCCTACTCAACATCCTCTCCGAGCTAATGGGGGACAACCTAGATCTAGATTTCCACTCCGTCTTCCTTGTCGCCCTGGACGACCCAGATGCCGAAGTAAGGGCCCTAGCTGTACGTGGCCTCTGGGAATACGAGGGTCAAGACCTCGTCCCCAAGCTCATCCACCTGCTCCAAAACGATCCTTCGCCCCTCGTCAGGGAAGGGGCTGCGCTGGTATTAGGGCAGTTCGTGCTACGCCACCACCTTGGCCACCTCAAGGAAAAGCACTATCGCCCCATCGAAGAGGCGCTGCGCCAGACGTTTGAGGATGAAACGGAGAGGCCAGAAGTAAGGGGGCGGGCCCTGGAAGCATTAGGCAGCGTGGGCCACCTCCCATGGGTGAAAGAGGCCATACGCTCAGCCTATGAAAGCCTTCATACCCGCCTAAGGATATCAGCTATCCACGCCATGGGATTCAGCGCCGACCCCGCCTGGTTGCCCATCCTTCTCCACGAGCTGCAAAATGACGACCCCGAATATCGGTACCAGGCAGCATTGGCGTGCGGCTCTATAGGCGACCCTAAAGCCATCCCCTACCTGACGCCTCTACTGCACGATGATGATCTGGAGACGAGGCTTGCTGCCATAGCCGCCTTAGGCCAAATCGGAGATGAAGAGGCTAAGGCTGCCCTCTTGCCCCTAAGGGACGACCCTTCACCTGCCATCAGGGAAGCGGTGGCAACCGCCCTGCAGGAGCTAGAGTTCCTACGAGACCCCCTAGGGCCCTGACCGCTATGAAACGGCGACGCAAAAGCTCTATGCCAGTGGAAGAGGCGGTATCCGCCGGAGGAGTCATCTACCGCTATGGCCCTAGCGGCATTGAGGTGGTCATCTGCGGACGTACTAAGGACGGCGTATGGGGGTTGCCTAAGGGCACGCCTGCGCCAGGGGAATCGCTGGAGGAGACGGCTGCTAGGGAGGTAGAAGAGGAGACGGGCATCCAGGTGAGGCCTGTGGCCAAGATAGGCACCATCGAATATTGGTTCGTCAAGCCCCAAGAACGGATAAGGGTGCACAAACGCGTCCACCACTACCTTATGATCCCCGTGGGAGGCAGCATAGACAGACACGACTGGGAATATGACCAAGTAGAATGGGTGCCAGTAGAGGAGGCATTGCGTCGCCTCACCTACTCCAACGAAGCAGAAGTGGTCCGCAAGGCCCAGGCGCTCATCCAGGAGGTGGAGGGTAGTGTTCACCCCTAAAGACGATGTGGTGGCCCGAGGCAGAAAGACCATCATCAGGCGTAAACGCTTGTCCGATCTAGCACAGGACTATTCCTGGCGCACCGACGAAGAGCTGGCCCAGTACGATGCCGCCCCTCCTTTGCGCCTTCCCTTGCAGGAGTTTGCCCGCACCTGGGAGTCGGAGATGCGCTTCACCGATGCCCCTTTGCGCAACATGGCGATTGAAGAAGAGACAGGGCAGCGCATAGGCAACATCATGTACTACAACGTGGATCGCTGGCGCCAGGAGGCCGAACTGGGTATTAGCATCGGTTTGCGCTACTACTGGGGCCAGGGATACGGCAGCGATGCCGTTAGGGCCATCGTCCGCTACCTGTTCCAGACCACCCAGTTGCAGCGAATTTACCTGCACACCCTAAACTGGAACGTACGGGCCCAAAAGGCCTTTCAGAAGGCAGGCTTTGTCCCCTGCGGCACCTCCTTCAGGGGGCCCCACACCTTCATCGTCATGGAGACGTTACGCCCCCACTGGGCGCAGCTTCCCCACCCACGACAGCGCTAAGTTCAGCCCCTTGATATAGCTCTAGCCAGCCCCTTGGGCCTTTCTACGGCCAGGAATCTCCAAGTCCTCAGGCGGGGGCGCCGGGTTGGGTACGTCCTGCATAAGGAACCTGGGCACCAGATCCGCCAACTCCTCTAGCGTCCACATCCCCTCCTTGGTGATCTGGTGCCTGGGGAGCTCCTCGAAGGCCAAGGAGATGTATCCCCCCGCAACGTGGAAGATCTTGCCGTTTATGTTCCAGGCCTCATCACTGGCTAGGTAGACCACCAAGGGGGCCACATGTTCAGGCGTCATCTCCACCAGTCGCGGGGCTGGGGGAGCAGCAGGAGGAGCACCCCTCTGGGCCCGCAGCTCAGCTAGGCCGGCAGTCATCCTAGTGATAGCCGCAGGGGCAATGGCATTGCACGTGACCCCGTAACGGCCCAGGTCGCGGGCTACTACCCGCGTAAAACCAGCTATCCCAGCCTTCGCCGCACCATAGTTGGCCTGACCCGAATTGCCCCGAAGGCCAGATATGGACGATACGTTTATTATGCGCCCGTAGCGCTGCTGACGCATCAGCACCGAGGCGTGACGGGTGCAGTTGAACGTCCCCTTCAAATGCACCGCTATCACACCGTCCCACTCC
>Ga0105160_1000399_pt1 | contig 21042 bp, 31 predicted proteins | sample GXS110809BmetaG_FD_89591 | JGI IMG/M metagenome (GOLD analysis project Ga0105160, IMG submission 89591) | Hot spring microbial communities from Gongxiaoshe hot spring, China to study Microbial Dark Matter (Phase II) - GXS 110809B | ecosystem: Environmental > Aquatic > Thermal springs > Hot...
CTTTTAAAGTTACAATTTGAGTTTTAACTTCTTTTTGAGTTAAGAAATTGAAAATTATTGAAATTACCAAGAAAAGAGAAATGACAATTAAAAATGCCTGAAGAAAAGAATTTATATTCTTCATACTTGTTCAGAAAACTTTAAAGTGAAAAAGACTCTATTACCTTCTATTTTTAAGATTTTAGCTTTAATATCAGAGCCTATTTTTAATTCTTCTTTTATTTGGCTAGGAATTTCAGAAATATGGACCAGCCCTTCGATTGGCCAATCCTTTATTTTGACAAAAACTCCAAACTTGCTAATACCCGTAACTACTCCTTCGACAATTTGACCAACTTTAAGTTGCATAAGGTAATTTTGAATAGTTTCTTCTTCGGCTGCTTTTTGAGAAAGGATTAATTTTTCTTCTTCAGGATTAAAATCTATTATTCTGAATCTTAATTTTTTGCCAATTAAATTTCGAAGATAAAAAGCAATTTTATTTTTTTCATTTTCTTGAACTCTTGGATAGTACTGAGGCATAAGATGAGACACAGGGACAAAACCTTTTAAAGAAAAGCAATTTACAATAAGACCACCATTATTGACATCTTTTACTTCTAATTCTAGAATTTCATTTTTTTCATAAGCTTCTTTTACTCTTTCCCAACCTATCATATTTTTAATTCCTTTAAATGAAAGCTCAATATAACCAAATTTATCTTTAAGCCCAACAACTTTTACTTTTATTTTTTCTCCAACTTCTAAATCTTTTATGATATCTTTATTTGTCATATATTCAAGCCCATATATTCTTCCAATTCCAAAAATTCCAAGGTCAATAAAAACTTCCGAAGCTTTTTTTTCTATAACTTCACCTTCAACAATTTCACCAACCTTAAGATCTAGTTTTTTATGAAATTTCAAAATAGTATCTAACATAGCTATATATATTTTAAATGAAATTTTCTTAAAAGCAAGCTCTGCTATAATAATTTAATGAGAAAATTTTTTGCTTTTTTGGTTTTAATTTTGATAATTTCTCTTGTTTTTTCTTTATTTTTGCCTGCAAAAGTTACCAGAAAAAAGACTGGGCAGTTTCCACCAATAAAACCACCCACAACCCCTCCTGGTTATGGAATAAAAGGACCAACCTCTCATCCACCAACTAGGTAATTTTTAAAACTATTTTCCCTAAAACTTTTTCTCTTTCTATTTTATATTCTTTTTTAAAACTATCTTCTAAGATTAAGAAGTTATCTTTTATTTTCTTTAATTTTTTTACAAAAATTTCTCTTTCACCTTTAAAGACAATAAAATCACCAATTTTTGGCTTGACATTTAGAACAAGATAAATTTTTTCTGGTAAAATTTCAGGAAAACAACTTAAGCCTTCAATTTTGACAAAAAATATTTTTTTAGAAAAGTTTTTCAGTAATTTCAAGATAGGCATTATATCTTTGAGGATCATTTTTAACCTGGTAAAATATTTGAGCTATTTTGTCAACAATTTGGCAAAGTTCTTGAGCTACTTCAGGATCGACACTTTGTTTTGCTTTTGAGGCTATTTTAAATCCTTGCCAAAAAAGATCAACTAATTCAGGATATTTTTCTAGGTGTTCTTTTTTAAAGAAATCTCCCCAAAGAATTCTTAATTCTTTTTTAACAATTTCAGCATGTTCTTCTTTTACATTTATCCTTCTTGTTATCTGGTTAAGATAAATTAAAACTTGATCTTTATTTTTAAAGTCATCTGGCAAAGGTATTTCTTTTAATTGAAGACACATTCTTAAGACTGTTTTAGCAGCTATTTTGGCAATAACTGGTTCATATATGCCACAGGGAATATCACAATGAGCTAAAGCTTTTTTAGATATTTTTTTGAAAAATTTTTTGATCATTATTAAATTATAAACTAATTAAATTTCTTTAAAAACTTTTATTAAAACTTCTGGACTTACTTTTGTTTTTCCCTTTGCTAGTTTTTGAAGTTTCTTTTGACCTTCTTTTTGTTTTTTCCAAAGTTTCATTTTTCTTGTTCTATCACCCCCATAAAGCCAACTTGCAGGATTTTTTGCTAAGGCTGGTATAGTTCTACTTGCTATTATTTTATTTTTGTATGAAGCTTGAATTTTTAGAGGATAACTTTCTGGACTTAAGAGTTCTTTTAGTTTTTCTACAATCTTTTCTCCTATTTTTTGAGCTTTTTCTTCACTTACAATTAAGCTAAAAATTTTTGTCCCATTTACTAAAATATCTAATTTACCTATTTTTTTATCTTTGTATTCCTTGAAAACCCACCAGAAAGAAGCATACCCAGAGCTTTTTGATTTTACAAGATCATAGAAATTAGTTATAAGTTCTTCAAGAGGCATTTCAAATCTTATTTCTAACTTATCTATTTCATTTTTTTCTAAGATTAAACCCCTTTTTTGTTTTATTAACTCAAAAATTGATGATTGATACTCCTTTGGTGTAATTAAAAATACTTCTACCCATGGTTCTTGAGTTTTGAGAATTTCATTTTCTGGCGGCAGATCTTCAGAAACATATATTTCTTTTCCATTTTTAAGAATAGCTTTGTAGTGAATAAGAGGAAAGGTTATTATTATTTCCGTTTTGAATTCTTCTTCTATTCGTTCTTTTATTATTTGAAGATGAAAAAGACCTAAAAATCCTATTTTAAAGCCTCTTCCAAAGTTTTTAAAATAGATTTCTTCATAACTTAATGAAGGATCATTAAGACATATTTTTTCTATAACTTCTTTGAATTTTAGAAAATCACTTTCTTTTGCTGGGAAGAACGAAGCAAAAATAAAATTTTGTGGCTTTTTAAATTCAAAAATATTTTTAATTTGAGAATTTTTTGTTATTGATTCACCAACAAGATAGGGGTTTGTCTTTTTTAAATTGCAAACAATATAGCCAATTTCCCCGCTTGAAAGTTTTTCAGCTTCTTTCATTTGGGGAGTAAAATAACCTACTTGAGTTATTTTTAGTCTTTCGTTTAAGTGAGGCAAAAAAATGGTTTCTCCTTTTTGGAAAGTTCCTCCAAAAATTCTTACATGAAAAACTACACCAAAATAGTCCTGATAATGACTATCAAAAATTAAAGCTAAATCTTCTTCAAATTCTTCAGGTGGATTTACTATTTCTATTAATTTTTCTAAAAGATTTTCAACTCCTTCTCCTGTTTTAGCTGAGATAGTTAAAGGTTGAATTCCTGTCATTTCTTTTAATTTTATTTTTAGACTTTCTTCAGGTTTTTTTAAATCAATTTTATTAATTACTGGAATTATAGTTTTCTTTAATTTTTTTGCTTCTTCAAAATAATAAACTGTCTGAGCTTGAATTCCTTGAGTTACATCAACAAGAAGAAGACATCCATCTACAGCCATAAGAGCTCGTGAGACTTCGTAGGAAAAATCACTATGTCCAGGAGTATCGATTAAATTTAGGATGTAGTCTTTAAATTTTAACCTTACTGGCTGCATTTTTACTGTCACTCCATGTTTTCTTTCAACAGAAAGTTGATCCAGGTATTGAGGTTGGAGTTTTTCTTTCTCGACAGTGCCAGTGAGTTCTAAGAATCTATCTGCTAAAGTAGATTTTCCATGATCTATATGAGCTATAATACAAAAATTTCTTATTTTTTCCCTTAATTCCATAAAATATATTATAATTTTAAAAATGGAAAGTGTTTACTATATAGAAGTTGAAAAAATTTTACCCAATCCTTATCAACCAAGGAAAACTTTTGATCCTGAGTCTTTAAAAGAGCTTGCTGAATCAATAAAAGAATTTGGTATTCTTGAACCTTTAATTGTTACTCGAAAAGAAATTATCACTGAAAATGGCCTAGATGTTTGGTATGAGCTTGTGGCAGGCGAAAGAAGACTTCAAGCAGCTAAAATGATAGGTTTAAAAACAGTACCAGCTATAGTTAAAGAACTTTCTGAAAAAGCAAAACTTGAAGTTTCTATCATAGAGAATATCCAAAGAGAAGATTTAAATCCAATAGAAAGAGCAAAAGCTTTTGCTAGACTTATGGAAGAGTTTGGAATGACTCAAATAGAAATAGCCTCAAGAATAGGAAAATCAAGATCTTATGTTGCTAACACAATCAGACTTTTAAAACTTCCCGAAGAAATACAAGAGGCACTTAAGGCAGGAAAAATATCAGAAGCTCATGCAAAGATTTTACTTTCTATTGAAGAGCCCGAACTTCAAAGAAAAATATTTGAAAGAATCATTTCTGAGGGTGTACCTGTTCAAGAGATTCAAAGAATTAGAGTTTCAAAAAAAGTCGAAGAAGATCCTGAACTTTTGTTTTTAAAAAGAAAACTTGAAGAGATTTTAAAGACAAAAATAGAAATTAAAAAATCAGGAGATAAAATTCAGGTTATGGTTAATTTTTTTGATCAGAAAGATATTTGGGATCTTATTAAAACTTTAGAAAAACAAAATCAAGATCAAATTTAAAAGGTTATAATTTATCTATGGTAAAGGTAATTTTACTTGAAGACATTCCTGGACTTGGAAGGAAAAATGAGGTAAAAGATGTAAAACCTGGTTATTTTTTAAATTATTTAAAACCAAAAAAACTAGCAAAACTTTTGGATGAGTCTTCCAAAGTTTGGTTAGAGAAAGTTAAAAAAGAAAAAGAGGAAGAAAAAGAAAAAATAGAAAAACTTGCTTTAAAACTTGAGGGCAAGGAATTTACATTTTACCTTAAAAAGTTAAATGACCAGCAACCTTATGGTTCAGTAGATAGTTTGAGTCTTGAAAAGGAAATAAAAAAAGAATTTCCTGGAGATTTTCCTTTAGAGACATTACCTAAGAAAATAAAAAAATTTGGTAAGCACGAAGTTGAAGTAATCTTTCCTTATGGGATAAAAACGAAAATAAAGGTAAATATCTTGCCAGAAGATTAACTTTCCCAGAATTTTTCATACCAATCAAGGAACTTTAAAAACAAGATAAAAGCTACAAAAGTAAAAAATAAGATTAAACCCAAAATATCTATCATGGACAATTAACTAAAATTGGTACTTCTTTAAATATTTTTGAGCCAAGAATAAAACCTATATTAAAAGAAGAGACTATAGCCAGGATAAAAATTATAGTCAGGATTAGATTTTTATTTTTAAGGTATCCCTCAATCATAATAAAATTATGTTATAATTTATTTGTATGTCAAGAAGTATTAAAAAAGGACCTTATGTTCCCGAGAAACTTTTAAAGAAAATAGAGAAAGTAAAAAATCTTCCAGAAAAAGAAAGAGAGAAAGTAGCCATAAAGACTTGGTATAGAGCAGCTATGATTATTCCCCAAATGGTTGGTCTTACTTTTTTAGTTCATAATGGAAAAAATTTCATAGAAGTTAAAGTTACTGAAGATATGGTTGGACACCGATTAGGAGAATTTGCCCCAACAAGAAAATTCATAAAGCACGGAGGTAAAAAACAAAGAGAGTTAGAGAAAAAATTAAAAGCTGCCCAGCAAGCAGCTCAAAGCTAATTTATGGAAAAAACATTTAAATTAAATTACCTAAGAATTGCACCAAGAAAAGTAAGATTAGTGGCTGATCTTGTGAAAGGAAAGACAGTTCCAGAGGCTTTAGCTATTTTGAAAGTTGTAAAAAAAAGAGCAGCAAAACCAATAACAAAATTGATTCACTCAGGTAAAATAAGTTTTGCTCTGGAGCATAGAGTTCCAGAAGAGAGTCTTGTCATAACAAACTTAACTGTAAATGAAGGTCCTAGACTTAAAAGATATCTTCCAAGAGCTTATGGAAGAGCAAGTTTAATTTTAAAAAGAAGTTCTCATATCACCCTCACTCTTTCTGCTCTTCCTGGTTACAAACCGCTAACTGATAGAGAAATTGAAGGGTTAATTAAAAAGAAAGAAAGAGAGCAAAAACATCATGAGAAAACTCAGATTAAACAAAAAGAAGAAAAACCAAAATCTGGTATAATTATTCCAAAGATATTTAGAAGAAAAACATTTGAATCCTAAAATGGGTCACAAAACTAATCCAAAAGCATTAAGATTAGGTATTTCTCAAGACTGGATAAGTAAATGGTTTGATCCTAAAAATTTTTCTTTTTATTTATTTATTGACTACAAAATTAGAAAGATAATAAAGGAAATGTTTCCTCGAGCTGGTATAGAAAATGTCCAAATAGAAAGACATGGTCAAGAAAAACTAAATATCATCATAAATACAGCTAGACCAGGTTTTGTTATTGGACCTGAAGGTAAAAATTTAAAAGAATTAAAGGAAAAGATAAATTCAATGCTTCAAGAATTTTATAAAAGTAAAATACCTATTGTTAGTTTTGATGTTAGAGAGATTAAAAAACCTTATACTCATGCTGCTATTTTAGCAGAACTTGCTGCTCTTGAAATTGAAAAAAGAATTCCAGTAAGGAAGGTAATGAAAAGACTTATTCAAAGAGCAATGCAACACAAAGAGATTTTAGGTGTGAAAGTGAAAATTTCTGGTAGACTTAATGGGGCTGAGATTGCTCGTTCAGAGTGGTTAACTGATCCAAAAGGTAAAATTCCTCTTTCTACTTTTAGGGCAATAATAGATTATGCTCAAGATGAAGCTCATTGTACTTATGGAGTTGTTGGTATTAAAGTTTGGCTTTATAAAGGAGAAAAAATATGATTCAACACAGGACAATTTTAAAATCAGCTGATAATACTGGAGTTAAAAAACTTCAGTGTATTGGTATCCCAGGCTATTCAAAGAAAAGATATGCTCAAATAGGAGATATTATTGTTTGTTCAGTTAAAGAATCACTTCCTACTTCAGAGATTAAAAAAGGGACAGTTGTTAGAGTTCTCATTGTTCGCCAAAAAAAACCTTGGCGAAGAAAAGATGGAAGTTATATTAGATTTTCAGAAAATGCAGGAGTTATTATTGATAAAGATAAATCTTTGAAAGGTACAAGAATTTTTGGTCCAATTCCAAGGGAGTTTAAAGAATGGGGTTATGATGATTTAGTTTCTTTAGCACCAGCTCTTGTATGAATATTTTTTATCTTATATTTTTTTTGTTAGCACTTGCTCTTGTCTATATTATTTTAAAGAAAGAAATTAAGATAGCTCAACAAACACAAACCCAAGAGATAATAAAACAAATTTCAGATTTTTCTAAAAATGAATTTTTTATTTTAAAACAAGAAATTCTTCAAAATTTTCTTTCTCATCAAGATACTTTTCAGAGAAGTCTTTTTGAGTTAAGTAAGAATTTTGGTGAAATGCAAAAGAGTCTTTCAGTTTCTTTAACTCAAGCCCAAAGTGTTTTTGAAGAAATTCAAAAAAGAGCCCAAGATATTATTTCTTTAAAAGAGCTTTTTCAAATACCTAAAATAAGAGGTAATGTTGGGGAGTTTTTACTTGAAGATCTTTTAAGAAATTATCTCCCACAAAGTTATTGGGAGGCAAATTACTTTCTTGAAGGCCAAATTGCTGATTTTGTTATTAAGTTAGAAGATAAAGTTCTTGTTATTGATTCAAAATTTCCTTTAGAAAGTTATAAAAGATCAATAGAGGTTCAAGATGAAAAAGAAAAAGAAAGGTACGAGAGAGAATTTATAAAAAGCGTTAAAGAAAGGGTAAATGAGATAGCTAAAAAATATATTTTACCAGACAAAAAAACCCTTCCTTATGCTTTTATGTATATTCCAGCCGAAGCTATCTATTATTGGCTTTTAACACAAAAAGAAGAAATTATTGATTATTGCCGCACTAAAAATGTTATTCCAGTTTCACCCAATATTCTTTATGCTTATCTTCAAAGTATCTTACTCCTTATAAAGGGGCAGGTAATAGAAAAAAATATAAAAGAAGTTCTTGAGGGAATGCAAAGAGTAAATAAAGAATTTGAGAAATTAAATGAAGATTTTACCAAAGTTGGCCATCATTTAAAAAATGCTCAAAATGCTTATGAGAATTCTTTAAAAAGATTGCAAGAGGTATTTTTAAGGTTTAAAACGTTAGAAAATTTTAAAACTGAAGAGAAGAACTTATTTAGTTCCTCTTCAGTTTTAATAAAAAATGAAAATAGCAATTAATGGTTTTGGGAGAATTGGAAGAATATTTTTTAGACAAGTGATTGACGATCCTCGAATTGACCTTGTTGCTATAAATGATCTTTCCAGCCCAGAAAACCTTCTTTATCTTCTAAAATATGATTCTGTTTATGGTAAATTTGAAAAAGAAGTCATCTTAGAAGAGGGAAATTTTAAAATTGAAGGCAAAAAAATCTTAATTTTAAAAGAACAAGATCCAGAAAAACTTCCTTGGAAAGATCTTCAAATTGACCTTGTAGTTGAAGCAACAGGCGTTTTTACTGAAAAAGAAAAAGCAAAAAAACATCTAAAAGCAGGCGCTAAAGCTGTTGTTCTTACTGCTCCTCCAAAAGATGACATTTTAACTTTAACTCCAAATTTAGGTGAGTTTGTTTTTCAAGATCAGTTAATTACCTCAAATGCTTCTTGTACCACTAATTCAGTAAATCCAGTTTTAGCCATAATAGAGAAAAGATTAGGAATTTTAAAAGCATCTCTTACGACTATTCATGCTTATACTAATACCCAAAGTCTTGTTGATGGAATTGTCAAAGGCAATGATTTTAGAAGAGGAAGGGCAGCTGCTTTTAATATTGTACCTTCAACAACTGGTGCAGCTGAAGCTACTGTAAGAGTTTTGCCTTTTTTGAAAAATAAATTTGATGGTATTTCTATAAGAGTTCCTGTTATTTGTGGTTCACTTTCAGATCTTACAATTCTAGTTAAGAGGAAAACTTCAGTTGAGGAAGTTAATTCTATTTTTGAGGAAGAGGTAGAAAAATTTTGGCAAGGGATCGTAAAGATAGTAAAAGAGCCTGTTGTTTCTTCTGATATTATAAAAGAGCCTTATGGGGCTATAATTGATCTTACTCTTACAAGAGTTATTGATGGTGACTTAGTCAAAGTTTTTTCTTGGTATGATAATGAATGGGGTTATTGTGCTATGCTTAAAAAGCATATTTTAGAGCTTTCTAGTATGTTATAATATAACATTATCAAGTTTTTAAGAAAATCAGGCGGTGTTGCTTTTCGAGAAAGCGACCGCTTGTAAATATGATGGAAAAACCAGTATATCAAGAAGTACTTGAAACGATTCTAAAATCATTAGTAACAAAACCAGAGGATATAAAAATAGAAAGAAAAATTGATGAAATGGGCGTCCTGCTTTCTATAAAAGTTAATCCTCATGATGTTGGTCTTGTGATTGGTAAAAAAGGAAACATGATAAAAGCCTTAAGAGTTTTAATAAGAGCAGTAGGACTCAAGAATCATGCTAGAGTTAACCTTAAAGTTGAAGAACCAAAATCGAGTAAAATGTCTGTTGACGAAGTTATAGAAGATCTTAAAAGCTAAACTTGAAGGAACCAAAAATAACCTTTCATATTTTAAGTGCCTTTCCAGAGTCATTTGGTTATCTTTTTACTTCAATTTTAAAAAGAGCTCAAAATAAAAATATAATAAAGATAAAAATTCACGATCTTAAAAGATTTACCAAAGACAACTTAGATGACAGACCCTATGGTGGTGGATATGGGATGGTTATGAAACCAGAACCATTTTTGCGAGCTCTCGAGAAGATAATTAAAAAATCAAAATACAAGAAAGAAGAAAGAATAATTATATTTTTTGATCTTAAAGGGAAAATTTTTAATCAGAAGATGATAGCTAAATTAAAGAAATTCAAAGAGATTGTTCTTATTTGCGGTCATTATGAAGGTGTTGATGAAAGAGTAGCTAAAGTTAGTGATCTTAAACTTTCTGTTGGTAATTTTATTTTGACTGGTGGTGAGATACCAGCAATGATTGTGATTGATTCTCTTACAAGAACTTTAGAAGGTGTAATTAATGAAAATTCTTTAGAAGAGAAAAGAGGTTATTTTTCTTTTCCTGTCTATACTAGACCACAAAAAGTTAAATTTTTCGATAAAATTCTAAAAGTGCCTAAAGTACTTTTAAAGGGGGACCATAAGAAAATAGAAGAATTCAGGAAAAAAACTGGTAAAAAATTGAATTTATAACTTTAAAATTTTTATGTTATAATTTAATATCTTTATGAAAAAAAAAGAAATTGTCGAGGGTCAGGTAATTGAAAGCTTACCAGATACTACCTTTAGGGTAAAAGTAGGAGATAGAGAAATTTGGGCTTATCTTTCGGGTAAAATGAGGTTGAATTATATTAAAATTGTGCCCGGAGATATTGTAGTAGTAGAACTTAGTCCTTATGATCCTAACAAAGGGAGGATTATAAGGAGGAAATGATGAAAGTTCATTCTTCAGTAAAAAGAAGATGTCAAGATTGTAAAATTGTAAGAAGGAAAGGTAGGCTTTATGTTATTTGCAAAATAAAAAAACATAAACAAAGACAAGGTTAACTAGCATGGTAAGAATTGTAGGAGTTAATTTACCAGACAAAAAAATAATTTATGCTCTCCCTTATATATATGGGATAGGTTTTTCTTTGGCAAAAAAAATAGTTCAAGAACTTAATATTGATCCAAATAAAAAAACATCTCAACTTACTAGTGAAGAGATTAATAAGCTTCAAAGTTATATTGAAAAAAACTTTAAAGTCGAGGGTGACCTTCGACGTGAAATTCAAGAAAACATCAAAAGACTTATAAGGATAGGTTGCTATCGGGGGATAAGACACCAGAAAAAACTTCCTGTTAGGGGCCAAAGAACAAGGACAAATTCTCGAACCGTCAGAGGTAATGTAAGACATACTGTTACCTCTGGTAAAAGAAAATTAGAAAAGAAATAACATGGGTAAAAAAAGAGTCACAACCCTTAGTGGTATAGAAGAAAAAACACCAAGTCAGGTTCAAGAAAAGAAAAAGAAAAAAATTAGTTTACCTGTTGCCAGAATTTATATTAAAGCAAAATGGAATAATACTTTTGCAACTCTTACTGATGAAAATGGCAATGTTTATGAAAGTATTTCTACTGGCCAGATTGGTTTTAAAGGTACTAAAAAAAGCACACCTTATGCTGGTTCAAGAGTAGTTGAAGTTTTAGTTGAAAGACTAAAAGACTATAGCATAGAAAAGATTAAAGTCTTTGTTAATGGTTTTGGCCCTGGTAGGGATTCAGCTCTTAAAATGCTTTTTTCAAAAGAACTTCCAATAATAATGATAGAAGATATTACACCCGTTCCTTTTGGTGGCCCAACACCACCAAAAGTAAGGAGAGTCTAATATGCTGAAATATAAATGTAAACTTTGTAGAATGTATGGTCAGAAACTTTTACTCAATGATCGTTGCGCTTCTCCTAAATGTGCTCTTACCAGAAGGAGAACAAGGCCTGGACAGCATGGTACCAAGATAAGACTTCTTTCTGAATATGGTAAAGAACTTATTGAAAAACAGAAAGTAAAGTTTTATTATCTTTTAAGAGAAAGACAAATGAAAAGATATTTTCTTATGGCAGAGAAAATGTCAGAACCAACCCCTCAAGCCTTAGCTAAAATTTTAGAAAGAAGACTTGACAATATTGTCTATAGATTAGGATTTTTTAGTTCTAGACCTCAGGCAAGACAGGCAGTTGTTCATGGTCATATTTTTGTTAATGGCAAAAGAGTTGATAGACCATCTTACCTGGTAGAAATTGGCGATGTTATCTCTATAAGACCACAAAGTCTTAAAAATGGACTTTTTGAAGGAATTAGGGAAAGAATTAAAAGATATAAACCACCGTCATTTTTAGAGCTTGATAAAGAAAAGTTAGAAGGAAAACTTATTAAAGAGCCAATTTTAGAAGAATTAAAATTGCCATTTAATTTTTCTTTAATAGTAGAATTTTACGGAAGATAACCAACTTTTGTTGGTTTTATTTTTAAATTATGGATCAGATTATTACCAACAAAATTTTTATAGCTCAAAATATTCAACTTTTAAGCAGAGAAAAAAATTCTGTTCTTATAGGTATAAAAGGACTTTATCCAGGTTATGGAGTAACCGTAGGTAATGCCCTAAGAAGAATTTTACTTTCTTCTATTCCTGGAGCAGCAATTACCACAGTTAAGATAGAAAATGTTTTACATGAATTTTCCACTCTTCCCGGTGTTCTTGAGGATGTGTTAGAAATAACCCTTAACTTAAAGCAGGTAAGAATAGAGATGCTTACTTCTGAACCACAAGAAATTTACTTGGAAGCAAAAGGAGAGGTGGAAGTCAAGGCAGGAGATATCACTGTTCCTTCTAATTGCCGAATCGTCAATCCAGAACTTCATATAGCCACACTTACTGACAAGAAAGCATCTTTAAAAATGAGAATGAAAGTTGAAAAAGGTATTGGTTTTGTAAGTGCTGAAGAGATAAGAAAAAATTCTCCAGAGACAGATGCTATTTTTTTGGATGCTATCTTTTCTCCGGTAAGAAAGGTTAATTTTGAAGTTGAGAATATGCGTATTGGTGAGAGAACAGATTATAATTTTTTGAAGATTTATATTGAAACTGACGGGACAATTGATCCAATTGAAGCTTACAATCAGGCTATAGATATTTTAGTTCATCAATTTAATTTAATAAAAATTTCCTAAAACATGTTAGCCATAATAGAGACAGGAGGAAATCAATTTTTAGTTAGTCCTGGGGATAAAATAAAAATAAAAAAAATAAAGAACAAAAAAGACAAAATTATTGAATTTGATAAAGTTTTGCTTATTTTTGATGGTAAAGAGCTAAAAATAGGTCAACCATACCTTCCAAATAAAGTTATTGGTGAAGTAATAAGAGAGATTAAAGAAAAGATAGTTGTTGGTAAGTTTAAACCAAAGACAAGATATCATAAAAAAATAGGAACAAAACTTTATTTTGATGAAGTTTTGATAAAAGAAATTGTCTAATATGCAAAAGATAAAAAAAGGAGATTTAGTTTTAATGATAAAAGGTAAAGACAGGCTTAAAACTGGTAAAGTTATTAAAGTTTTTCCAAAAGAACAAAAAGTAATAGTTGAAGGACTTAATTTGGTAAAAAAACATTTAAAGCCTAAAAGAGCAGGTGAAAAAGGGCAAATTGTAGCTATTCCTCGAAAAGTTTCTTGGTCAAATGTAAAACTTATCTGCCCTAATTGCAAAAAACCAACAAGAGTTGGTTTTCTAATAGAGGGCGAAGAAAAATATAGATACTGCAAAAAATGTAAAAGTAAAATAACTTAACCATGGAAATAGATTTAAAAAAAGAATTAGAAGAAAAGCTACAAAAGGAATTTAATTACAAAAATAAACTTCAATTGCCTAAAATAGAAAAAGTAGTCCTTAATATTGGCATTGGAAAGCTTGTGACCTCAAACCCTACTCAGGCTGATAAAATTGTTGAAGAAGCAAGTTGGGTTCTTTCAATGATTTCTGGCCAAAAGCCTAAAGTTGTAAAGGCAAAAAAATCAGTTGCAAGTTTTAAACTTAAAAAAGGAATGCCAGTAAGTGTAATGGTTACTTTAAGAAGAAAAAGAATGTATGATTTTCTTGCCAGACTCCTTATCTATGCTTTACCAAGGTACAAAGACTTTAAAGGAATTAGAAAAGAGCATTTTGATAAGGAAGGGAATTTGAATTTTGGTTTTAGAGAGGTAAGCGTTTTTCCAGAGACAATTTCCGAGAGAGTTCATTATAATTTTGGTCTTGGAGTAAATGTGGTTGTTAAAGCTAAAAATAAAGAAGAAAAAATTAAAGTTTTTGAACTCCTTGGCTTTCCCATAAAAATTTAACGGATTAATATGTATTTTCAGCTAAAAGAAAGATTTTTAAGATTTTTTCAAGAAAGGGGACATAAAATAATTGCCTCATCTTCTCTTTTACCAAAAAATGATCCATCTGTTCTTCTTACCACGGCTGGAATGCAGCAATTTAAAGAATATTTTACTTTAAAAAAGGACCCTTTAAAAGATTTTGGCACTCAAAGAGTTGCTTCTTGTCAAAAATGTTTTCGAACAACTGATATCGAAGAAGTTGGCGATGAAAGACATCTTACTTTTTTTGAGATGCTCGGTAATTTTTCTTTTGGTCCAATTGGGAGCGATGATCCAGATGATTTTTCTAATTCTGGTTATTTTAAAAGGTCAGCTATTAAGTGGGCTTTAGATTTTCTAGTTAAAGAACTTAACCTTAAAATAGACTACGTTACTTTTTTTGTTGGTCAAGATAATATTCCTCAGGACCAAGAAAGTTATAAAATTTTAAAAGAACTTGGTTTTCAAGAAAGTCATCTTAAAGGATGTTCTAAAGAAGATAATTTTTGGGGACCAACAGGCAAAGAAGGACCATGTGGTCCAACAGTTGAGTTTTATATAGATGGCATTGAAGTTTGGAATTTAGTTTTCAATGAATATTATTGTTTTCCAGATGGGACATTAGAACGTCTTCAAAGTCCTGGAGTTGATACCGGAATGGGTTATGAAAGATTACTTAAAGTTTTTGAAAAAAAAGAAACAATTTTTCAAACGAGTGCTTTTGAAAGTATATTTAAAGTTTTAAAACCATTAATTCCTCAAGAAAATCAAGGAAATATAAAAGATCAAAGAATTTTAGCTGACCATTTAAGAGGTATTGTTTTTTTGATAGCTGATGGACTTTTACCTTCTAATGTTGGGGCTGGTTATGTTTTAAGAAGAATAATAAGAAGATTTCTTTTTAAATTCAAAAAACTTAATCTACCAGCAAAATCAGATAAAATTTTGATCCAAAAAGTAATTGAATTTTACAAATTATCTTATCCTGAGATAGATAATTTTGAAAAAATTTATAAGGTTTTTGAAGAAGAAAAAGAAAAGTTTGAGGCTATTTTAGAAAGGGGAATAAAAATATTTGAAAAAGAAAAAGAAAGAATAATTCAAGATAAAGCGAAAGGAGCATTTTTGCTTTTTTCAACTTATGGTTTTCCTTTAGAGCTTACTAAAGAGCTTTTAAAAGAAGAAAAAATTTTCTGGACAGAAGAGGACCAAGTTAGATTTGAAGAACTTTTTCAAGAGCACCGCCAAATAAGTAAGCATGAGGAGGAAAATAATTTTTAATGCAATTTTATTTTTTTTAATTTTGATTCTTTCTTTTAGTTTTAAACCTGGAATTGTGGCCCTTCGGTTTAATTTTTTGAATGGTTTTTTTGAAATTGGACCAACTGAAAAGGTTTTTGAAATTTTAAATGTTGCTCTCTTGGTTAATTTTTTAAATTTTTTTGTTTTTTATTTTATAAAAAATTTAAGGGATTTTATTTTGAACCTAAATATTTTTTTTAACTTTATTTTTGTTTTCTATTTGTTCTTGATTTTTCTTAATATGTTATAATTTTATTTCATGAAAAAGAGAAAGTTTCATAGAAAAAAAGATCAAAGAGAACTTTTTATGAGGATTTTAGCTTCTAACTTGATTGAACATGGAGGAATTACAACAACAGTCACTAGAGCAAAGTCTTTAAAAAGTTATATCGAAAAAATAATAAGTAGAGCAAAAAGGAATGAACTTTCATCTCTTAGATATCTTTTAAGTCTTTTTAAAAAGCCAATAGCTTTTAAAGTTTTTTATGAACTTAGGGAAAAATATAAAGATAGAAATGGCGGTTATGTGAGAGTTATAAAACTTGGCAAGTTCAGAAAAGATGGAAGTGAACTTGCCAAGATTGAATTTGTATAATGAATTGTTGGTTTTGTAAAAATAAAAAAGAACCTGACTGGAAAGAAGTTGATATTTTAAAGAAATTTATTTCTGCTGGAATGAAAATAAAACACAGAAAATACACGCAATTTTGTGCTAAACATCAAAGAAGATATGCCCAAGCAGTTAAAAGAGCACGAGTGATGAAACTTTTACCTTATTTTCCTGGCCAATGGTAAACTTCAATTTCCTCAAAAGATTTTTGAATTAACTCATCTAATTTTGTAAGACTGGATTCTATTTCTTTTATTTTTTCAAAACTTGCTTTGGTGATAGGATTTTTAGGATTAAAAAGAAGACAACAGTCTTGAAAATTTTTCTCACTAATTTTTCCAGTTCCTATTTTATAAGAAATATCTATTATTTCCTGTTTATTAAAACCAATAAGGGGCCTTAAAATTAAAACATCTAAGTCTTTAGTTGTAGCTAAGATATTTTGAATCGTTTGAGAGGCAACCTGTCCTAGACTTTCACCCGTAATTAAAGCATCTAATTTTTTTTCTTCTTTTAATTTTTTTGCTATCTTAAACATTGCTCTCCTATAAAAAAGGGTAAGATATTTTTTAGGTACATTATTGAAAAGATATTTTTGAACTTCAAGGATGTTTGAAAAATAAAGACAAGATTGTGGTTGGTAGCTTGAGAGAATTTTAAAAATTTCAAAAGCAGCTTCTTTTTCAAGAAGGCTAGTTTGAGGGTAAGAATAAAAATGTAAAAAATCTAATTTCATTCCTCTTTTTAGCATTAAAAAACTAGCAACAGGTGAGTCAAAACCACAAGAAAGAAGAGAAAGGCCTTTACCAGAACTTCCAACTGGAAGACCGCCAATTCCAACTATTTTTTCAAGTCCTACCCAAAAATTTTTTTCAAAATATTCAACATATATCTTTTTTTGAGGATTTTTAAGATCAACTTGAAGATAAGGAAATTTTTCCACAATGAGTTTCATTAATTTTTTTGAGATCTCTATTGAAGTTTCTGGCCAATCTTTATCAGCTCTTTTGGTAATGACTTTAAAGGTAAAACTTTCTTTGAAATTTAAGCTTTTGACAATTTCTTCTGGTTTTTCAAAAACTCCAATTATTTTTAATCCATAACTTATTCCAGGAATTTTATTTATCATCTCAGTTAAGTCTCCTTCAACAATAAATCTTCCTTTTATTTTTTTAACTTTAAAGCCAGTTTGTTTTTCAATATTTTCTTTTAATTTATTTTCAAAAAAACTTCTATTTTTCCCTTTTAATCCAATTTCTGACCAATGAATTATCCACAAATTCATTTTTTTTTATAAATTTTGCGGTATAATTATAAAAATAATTAGAAGCATCTTTTGATGCTTTTAATTATTATAAATCATGGAAAAAAAAGGTTTTACTTTAGTAGAGCTAATTGTAGTTATTGGTATCATTGTTATTTTAGCTACAATATTAATTACTGCTCTTAATCCAAATGAACTTCTAAAAAGAGGTAGAGATACTAGAAGGATGAATGATCTTGCTGCTTTAAGTAGGGCAATTACTATGTATCTTGCTGATGTAGAAGTACCCTTTATAGGAACTTGTACAAATGCTTATGTTTCTCGTCCTGGAGTACCTTCTAGTAATTTACCTTCAGGTTTTTCTATAGTTAGTTCAACGTCAAGGGCTGTTGATGGAACTGGTTGGATACCTATTAATTTTACTCTGATAACTGGTGGTTCACCTATTTCAATGCTTCCAGCTGATCCTGCGGGTAATGGTTATTATGTTTATGGTTGTACAAATACACCCTCAATGCAATTTGAACTCAATGCTAGGCTTGAGAGCTCTAGGTATATGAATAACGCTTCTAATACAAATGATGGAGGAAATAGCGAAAGGATTTATGAAGTAGGCACTAATCTTAATATATTTGGTGACTATAATTTAAGTTGGTAATTTAGTTTTTATTTCTTTTATTTTTTTAGAAATTAGATCTAAAGAAGTGTGAGCCTTTATTAGGTAGTCATTGACTCCTAATTTTTTAGCTCTTTCAATATCTATTTCTTGACCTAAATTAGAAACAACAATAACTGGTATTTGAGCAAGATAAGGATCTCCTTTAATTTCTTCAAGAACTTCAAAACCATTTTTTTTCGGCAAAATTATATCAAGCAAAATCAGGTCTGGCTTTTCAGAGACAATTTTTTCTAACGCTTCTTGACCGTCAGTGGCAACAACAGTCTCAAATCCTTCAGCTTGTAGTTTTTTTTCTAAAATTGTTCTTAAGAAAAATTCATCTTCTACAACTAAAATTTTCATGGTTGAGTTTTCTAATCGCCTGGATGGGTAAGAGTTTGAAATTTCATTTTTTAAATTTTAGACTGAAACTCAAATCAGAGTTGTTTCACCGCCAGGTTCCCCTAGCGGTGCCTTGTTATGACTTACCCCTAGTCATCCCCCATACTTTAAGCCTCGTCTGAGGCCTTCAAGTATAGGAGACTCCTCTGGGCTGACAGGCAGTGAGTACAAAGGCTGAGAACGTATTCACCGCGTCATCCTGAGACGCGATTACTAGCGATTCCGGCTTCATGCAGGCGGGTTTCAGCCTGCAATCCGAACTGGGGCGGCTTTTTAGAGATTGGCTCCCCCTCGCGGGTTCGCAACTCTTTGTAGCCGCCATTGTAGCATGTGTGTAGCCCCGGACATAAGGGCCATGCGGACCTGACGTCATCCCCTCCTTCCTCCGGTTTAAAACCGGCAGTCAGGTGTGACACATGTAACACACCTCGAGGGTTGCGCTCGTTGTGCCACTTAAGGATACGGTTCACACCACGAGCTGACGACGGCCATGCAGCACCTGTGCTCGCCCGCACGGAAACCGTGCTTCCTTTCTCTTTCGAGAAAGGCATTGAGACGAGCATGTCAAGCCCGGGTAAGGTTTTCGGTTACTATCGAATTAAACCACATGCTCCACCGCTTGTGCAGCCTTCCGTCTATTCCTTTGAGTTTCAGCCTTGCGGCCGTACTACCCAGGCGGGATGCTTAACGCGTTAGCTTCGCCTCGGAGAAATTAAATTCCCCAAAGCTAGCATCCAGCGTTTAGGGCCAGGACTACAAGGGTATCTAATCCTTTTTGCGCCCCTGGCTTTCGCAAAATCAGTGTCAGAAGCTGCCTAGCTGGCTGCCTTCGCTTTCGGCATTCCGGATGATATCATCGGATTTCACCCCTCCACCATCCGTTCTACCAGCCCCTGCAGCTCTCTAGATCTTAAGTATCTCTTGCCTTTCTTCGGTTGAGCCGAAGGATTTGACAAGAGACTTTAAGATCCACCTGTTTGCCCTTTACGCCCAGTAAATCCGGGAAACGTTTGGGACCTTCGTATTACCGCGACTGCTGGCACGAAGTTAGTCGTCCCTTATTCATGGGGTACTGTCAACCTGTCCTTAAAAGAACAGGTTTCATCCCCCATAAAAGCCATTTACACCCCGAAGGGCTTCTTCTGGCACGCGGCGTCACTGGGTCAGGCTTTCGCCCATTGCCCAAGATTCTCGGCTGCTGCCTCCCGTAGGAGTAGGGCCCGTGTCTCAGTGCCCTTGGCGGGGGACACCCTCTCAGGCCCCCTACTGGTCATAGCCTTGGTGAGCCGTTACCTCACCAACTAGCTGATCAGCCGCACCCCTATCCTAGATCGGCTCAAAAGAGCCTTTACCTTCAAAAAGTCCAGAGACTTTTTGAAGGACCATCGGGAATTAGCTCTGGTTTCCCAGAGTTATGCCCGGATCTAGGGTAAGTTAGGTACGTGTTACTGCCCCGTTTGCCGCTTATCTAAGATAGTCAAAAGACTATCTTAGATCGCACGACTTGCATGCCTTATCCACGCCGCCAACGTTCTCCCTGAGCCAGGATCAAACTCTCAAAAAAATCCCATCCAGGCGATTAGAAAACTCTTTAAGGTTTTTTAATTTTTATCTACTTTATAGCATTATAATTATATCACAACTCTAGATTACCAAAAAAGCATTAAAACAAAAGGTAGAATTCCGGATATCCACACTAAAGAAATTAAAAGATAAGAGCACTTACCAAAAGTAAGAATATTCATTATCAAGTTTAAAATAAATATCAAAAGAGAAAAAGAAAAAAGAGAGATTTTTATTAAGAGGGAGTCTTTTTTAAAAAGCAAAAAAGAACTTATTAAAGCACCGAAATTTAAAATTGGCAGAGCAATAGTTGAATTTTTTATAAAATTGAGATTAGTGCATTTTTGAGGTGAAAAAATAAAAAGATAATAAAAGAAAAGTAAAATAAAAAGGAAAAAAGTTATTTTGAGGATTTTATGATCTCCTACTAGCATTATTTATTATAATTTATTTTGGAGGGGTGCCGGAGTGGTCTAACGGGACGGCCTGGAGAGCCGTGACCTCGTAAGAGGTCTCGTGGGTTCAAATCCCACCCCCTCCGCCTATTTAATAAAGTACCTTATAAAATCTAAAACTATCATTTATGATATTAATTTTTTCTAAATTTACGGATAATTTCAATTAAATTTTTCCACTCCTTTTAATTATTTTCGTAGAGGTTCGCAAGAATGTTTGCAAAAGTTCGCGACTAATTTTCACTTAGTAGCTTCATATAGGGCTTTAATTTCTGCATCAGAAAGGGCGCGGTTATAGATGCGGACTTCGTCAATGATCATACCTTGAGAAGCGTAACCAGTGGCTCCGATATAAAAATTACCAGGACCTTGGCACATAGGATCTATAACTGAATATGTATAATTTTTTTCTGTGCCAGAACCATCGATAAATTTAAGCTTCAAAACCGGACCATTTTTACTTCCAGCAATGAAATAGAAAAATGATGTGCTTGTATTAAAATTAGTATCTTCACCATTAAAACCTAAGGCCTCTGGACCAGAATTGTCTGGCGAATGTTTCCAATGAAGACCTATATAACTATGATTTATCCAGATACCAGGAGATCTATTGGACCAAGAAGAGCAGTTTGTATGTTTTGCTAGTATTTGTCTCCAGCCCCCATCAGGTCCAGCCAAGAATTTAATATAAAAAATAATTGAATAATTATTAACCCTTAAGGAAACAGGATCATTAACTATGACTTGTTGATTTGAAGCTTGAGTAAATTGAAGAGCCTTACCTACTTTACCATCTACCCATTGAGGACAACCAGAGGTGGGTGGATTTGAACAAATTGTTGTAGAACTATATAAAGTTCCATGATTATTATTTCCAGAATAATCTTTAGCAATATTACCACTTCCTTCATCAAAAGACCAATAACCTACTAAACTTTTATCTCTACCCATACCTTCTTCTATAGCTAAAGGTGTTAATTTTTTATTGTCTCCTACTTC